>OLND01002362.1_pt1 | contig 17165 bp, 24 predicted proteins | sample 1672031 | NCBI WGS metagenome assembly OLND01 (sample SAMEA3136638, study PRJEB25190) | human gut metagenome | biome: human gut; feature: human-associated habitat; material: faeces | place: Austria | collected 2013
TTTGTCATTTTTTCCTCCTTGGTTTTTCTTCTTTCGTGTTTTCTTTTATTATACTCCTTTTCTTTTACCTTGTCTACTTTTTTAGTATAACACCAGATAAGCCTTGCTTTCATTGTCCTTACGCTCCTGTTCCATTCTGCCAAGTTCCCGGTTCAGCTTATAGTCAATCATACTGTTCAGTGCATCACCGTAGCCATCTCGGACAAGGTAAATGCGGATTTGTTCCAAGGTAATCAGCAAATCGCCGGTTTCCTCCACGAGATGATTCATTTGCAGCGAATTTCCGGGATACCGTTTGATTTTCTGAACTGCTTGAATGAACTCTGCTGCCTCCTCAACAGTCTGCTCCAGTTGCCTTTCAAAAGTTCTGGCATCCGTTATTTTTGCAATCACGTGCATCTGTTCCGTTGTCATTTTTATTCATTCCTTTTCTGAGTTCTTGATACTGTTTGGCATAAGCCTTTCTCCGAATCCTCATACAAGCACCGCAAAACCTGCGGTCAGCTTTCACATGAATCAGAGGCTTGCCACACATTTCGCACCGTTTATCCGCCATTACATACGCTCCGGATTCAGTTTCTGCACGATTCCACTAGTGAATCGATTGACAAGCGTAATGTAATCTGAAGCCGAATTCCATCTCGCTACAAACCACTCGTTCGGATCAAGATGCAATTTCTGATACATAATGATTTTTTGCCTGCGTGTTGGTTTCTTTGATTTCATATCTCTCAACTCCCTGTATTATCAAAGGTTCAGTAAAGTCCGCCAAGGCTCTCTAAGAATTCTCGGTTTTCCGATAGCCATTCACTGGCTCGTTCTGGATTTCGATATTTGTGGTGTTGCTGACCTTGATTTTTTGCTTTCTGAATATCCTGCTGACACCATCGAAACAGTGTTGCATAATGATTGCGATAGTGCTTTCCAGTCGATGCCATGTAGCTGGATAAGCTGCTGATTGTCTGCGGCAATTGTGTTCCATACAGTTCTGACAGTCGAGCATATTCGTTCTCTGTCAGCTGAACATTCTGAAAATCACCGAATGTTTGCTTTTCCGAGCGTGCGTCCCCCTCACATAATTCAAAACCTATTGATTCTCTTGTAGTATTATACGGTCTGTTTTTTTGACTAGGGGCATTCCTCTTTTTTGGCTGAGGGCATTCCGTTTTTTTGACCGGCTGGGTAAATTTTTTAGGCCTTTCAGCCTTTGTTTCAACATTCTTTCCACAGCCGCTTTCCACTTTTTGTGGAGAAACACGCTGTTCGATTGCGGTTAAATTTACCCGATAATGATTTCGTAAACCACCGTCATCATCCCTTGTCTGACGTTTCAAAATATACCCCAGTTTTTCAAGCTTGTTCAGGGCATTCAAAACCGTCTGCTTGGTGCATCCAGTCGTTTCAGCAAGGTAGGCAAGACTGCCGGAGCACTCATTTTCACCGTTTTCGGAAAAGCCATAGATCACTGCGTACAGCTGTAAAGTTGTCCCTTTCAGCTTTAGTTGGTTAATCATCCAGCCGTAAACGGTATAGTAATTTCCGTCTTTCATCTTTCTTCATCCACCTTTCTGATTTGGAGTAATTCCACTCGTTCCTCATTCAGCAACTCATGAAACCGTTCACGAGCATCCTTTTCATTTTCTGCGAGTACCGTATAGATTCGCTCTACTCCCATGTCCGAAAGATAGCAGCAAAATTCATACTTTTCTGTAGCCCGCACAATAACCCTTTTGTTGTTCTCCATAGTGATTCACTCCTAACCATTTATTTTACTTTTCAAGATGAAAAGTAAGTTGGATGTCGCTGATACGCTCAACGACTCAGAAGCGTGTTGCAATCGCTATCTGCAACGGGAAGCATGATTTTCCAGTCATGAAAACGTGCAGCCACCAATGCACGGTTTTTAAGTCAGCCGACACCGTTGCTTTACATCCACGGTCTACGGATTGCTGGCAGGCTTGGGTCGGGATACGCTCCCGACGGGCATTGTTAGGGAATCACCTATGGCATTCGGGGAGGGTTAAACCCCGTGGGATGCAGTTCCATTTTCTTTCGGGAGGATACTGCTCAAAGCCTCCATTCGGTTCTTGTAAACGATAATCGGACTGCCATCGGCGTCTGCTTTCGCATATTCCACTTTTGTTGTAAGTACGCACTGTGACTGGCAAATGCTCTTTTGGCAAGTCACATTTTTACTGGGGTCGCACAAGTATAACGCACTTTCTTTCTGATGCTCTTTCATGGTTTCAATCTCCCTAACTACAATCTTTTAACGATTACTGCCTAAAATTTAACGATTGCTCTTAAATTTTAACGATTGCTTTTTAGCAATCGTGGCTGAAAAATAAAAAATGCCTGTTCACGCAACGAACTGAATCGTTACGTGAACAGGCATTTGTCAAAAACCAACGTATTTTCGGCACTTTTTCTGTTTGGATATAAAAAAAGCACTTAACCTTTTGTATCAAAGGTTAAGTGCAGTTATGGTGGAGGTAATGCAACAAAATGCGAACTTACAATTCTTACACCATCATTGCTTGCCATCTCCAATATTTTCAAGAAATAGTACAGCACATTTTCTTATAATAATTGTCAACAAAAACCGGCAGTACAAAACAGGAAACCTCCTGCTGTACTGCCGGTTTTTTTCGTTATTTGCATCGGATTATCATTTCTGTGTCACTTGAAATTATCCCAAGACACATACCCCGTGACATACTTCCCCGCCGGCTTTTTACCGCAGGAAGCCGCCGTAGTAGTAACACGATACCGTCCCAGCTTACAAGGAACTCCATCATAGATGTAATATGTACCGGCACTCAGACGTGCAGACGGTGTGGTTGCAGTTTCATTTGCAAACAGTGGCGTATTGCTTCTGATCTTCACCGCCTGACCTTTTACCCACTTCTTAGCCGGTGCAACCTGTGCAGGCTTAGCAGGCTTAGCGGATGCAGCTTTGAAACCGTTCAGCCCCTTTTTCTTGATAGCTGCCGGATAATCTATATAGCATTCGTTCACGTCCACATTGCCGGAGATGCCATAGACCTTGCCCGTGCTGGACTTCTGCCAGATGCCGTACTGACCGTGGTAGGTGGTCTTATCCACGCCGTAGTGTGCCACCCAGACAGCATACCGTGCCCGCAACTCTTCTGTGATGCAGTTTTCCAAATGTACCTTGCTGGAGTAAATTCCCACAAAATAGCCTGCCTGTTCTACGGCTTCCAAAAATGCCTTTGCAATCGCTGTGCAGGCTGCCTTTCCCTTTGCAAGTACGCTGGGCTCCTCGATGTCAAAATATACGGGATACTCGAACGTCTTGCCCTTGATAATGCTCAGGCAAACAGCGGCTTCTTTTCTCGCCTCGTCTGGTGTTGTAGCGTAGGAATACCAGTACACGCCGACCGGAATGCCGTTCGACTTACAGCCTGCGTAGTTGTTCTCAAACTGAATATCCTTTTGATATGCCTCTTTGCCGTAACCGGCTCTGATAATGGCAAACTTCACACCGTCTGCCTTGACGTGCGACCAGTTCACATTGCCTTGATGCTTCGATACATCGATTCCTTTCATGCTCATTCACCTTTTCCTTTCGATTGTAACAGTTCGATTGCTTTTGTAATAACTGTCGGCAGCGGTACGCCCAGCAGCCCTGCGTTCTCTGTGATCGACAGCAACTCGTTTGCGACAAATGCGATGCAGACCGCATCTCTGATGTACGATGTGCCAAGGGTGATGTCAAGCCGGACAGCTACCAGTACCAGCAGCAGGGAAACGCATTTCTTTGCCAGACCACGCCAGCCGATCTTGCTGGACAGTCTGCCGGTATCGGATTTCGGGGATTTGCCGCAGGCTGCCACGGCAAGCCCTGTGATATAGTCTATGCCCATGAACAGCAGCAGCGTGACCAGAGACGTGTCCCAGCCGCCGAACAGCCCGGCAATAGCGCTGCCAACAACTCCGACGACTGTGCAGATTGTTTCTTTCATAATTACCTCCTAGTCAATAAATCCAGTGATCGTAAAATACAGCGTAGAACCAGCGGCGATTTTACTGCCAAGAGCATACACGCATACAAGGTTATCTCCGTTGTAGTTTTCTACAACAACATATGCCCCCACGCCAGACGATGACCGCCCTACACCGGAACAGCCGACAATTTTGGAAAAGTCAAAGGTCGTTGAAGCGATGTACTGCGGTGCTGGATATGAGGTAGCAATATCGTTCTTTAGGACAACACTTCCGGTTATTGTAATCTGTTTGCCGTAGGTGCGATACTTGACAGTGCCGGATTTGGCATAGCCCTCTACGGTCATGGCTACCCAGCCGGAGTCGGTGAGGGTTTTGGCAGTGTTGACTACACCGTTGTTGTAGTACGTTGCCTCTTTATTCCCGGTGGGCGGTGCCATTTGGAAGGTAGTGGAGTCACGTTTTTCAAACACCCAGCGGTTTGTGTTAGCTCCGGCATAAGCTTGTTCAGCTAAACACGTAAATTGTCTACTAGTCCATCTGGAGGTGGTGTTATGCCACAACTCATATCGTACGCCACTGTCAGTGTACACTGCGATAAATTTGAAAAAATCGATAGACAATGTTGAAGGTTTGTTTGTAAAAATCTGCTCGATACCAATATTATCACACGCTTTACCAGTCGAACTGTTGCGATAAAATACACTAAACAGCCCGGCACCAGCGTAACCAGATGTAACCAGTAGCGTCATGGTGATCGTATCGTATCCGACAGTGTCCTCACAGTAGGCTACTCTTGCCCAAGTATACCCAGAATTAGCAGTTGTGGTTGAGTTTTGCACATATCCGTACTTCATATGCCCAGCACTCAGAGCATTAGCCTTAACCGCCGTGCCGCTTTTTGCAAGAGCGTAGTCGGTGTAATTTCCACTATCCAGCAACGCCCGCTCGCCTTGCCACTTGCCAGCACCAGTTTGCTTGTTCCAAACCAGATTTCCACCACTATCTAGCAACGATCGTATATACAAGCCGTAGTTCGGGCCATCGCTATAGCCGTTTCGATGTCTAACCGAAATTACGCTGTGCCAAACACTGTTTTGATCTAGCCACGATCCGATTAGTGACTTTCTAGCAGACAAACCTGTTTCAAATGACGCTTTTACTGAAATTGTCCCACCACCAACAGCAGTCGGAATTGACGTGCTAGACTTATGCGAGCCAACGACAATGTCTTTCAAGTTTGTCGCCATATCGATGTCACCAACCATCGCCCCACCAGCCAACGGCAGATACTTAGATCCGTCCGGTATCGTCGGCTTATTCGCCAGATCGGCATAGCTTCCCGTAAACGCTACTGTTTTCAAATCCGCAAACCACTTGGCAATCCTGCCAACAATTACAGACAGCTTTTCACCTGTCTTGACATTCTCCCGGGCAGATGCTGCTGAAAATGCTACTGTAGTATTGCTTGCATCGCCGGTCTTGTCCAGCTTGCCGCTGATGTCCTGATGCTTTTGCAGTGCCGTGTCCGCCTTACCCAGACTTGCCTGCACACCGCTTGCAAGGTCGCTCTTGGGGATTCCGGTGGTGGGCTTAGTGTATGTTCCGTAGCCTGCATCGTTTTCCAGTTCGGATGCCTTCTCCGGTACGGGAATGTTGATGCTCGCATTTTCTGCCGCATTTGCGGAAAATGTCCCCACGCTCTTACCGTTACGCTGCACAGACAGCACGCCGTCTCCTACAGTCGGGATGGCGGATTTGTCGGCTTTTTGAGCGAGTTCTTTTTGCAGGTCAGCGGCGGCCTGTTCCAGATCTTCGACATCCGCTTTTTGATTGACCAGTTCAGTCAACCGTATCAAGATCTTGCTTTTTCCATTGTACTGGATACGCATATCACACCTCCGTTATGGTGTAGATTACTTTCATGGTCTGCGTTTCCGTCTTTGTTACCGCAGATGACAGGTTGTTGATGGTGGCGAGATAATTGCACGGAACAAGGAAACCGCTCCCATCATTCATCACCGCAAATGCAACATTGCTGCCGGTTACAGCAACCCACTTCTTTGTATTACCTTTACTGTCGTAAAGATAGTTTTGCGTATATTTCGCTTCATTGGTCGCTGGATCTACAGCCGCAAGCCGATAGTTCCAGGAATTCAAACCGCCGCAATTTGCAAAAATACGCCCGTGATTCCAAAAACAGCACCGGTTAAAATCCAATGTCGTGTTAACACCGGAAAGCTGTGCATAGTCTGTATCGCTTTCCAGATTGATCTTGTAATTCTTTTGGTTACTGCTATAACCGCCTATATACAAGTATCCGCCGTACACACCGCCGGTACTGTAACTAAGTGACACACCGGTGCGGTTTGTAATATTATATGTTCTGGCAATCATTGTGCCTATCGGAATCGCAGCAATATAGAATTCTCTGCCGTTTTGGATTTCAGAATAGCCGTTGTTCGTTATGAAATAGAGTGTATTTGCAGTTGTATCATAGTTCCACACATAAGACGAAGAAATGGAACTGAGCTGCACAATCTTTGATTCCAACACTTCTCCCGCAGCGAATGCGGAATATGTCACCGGCAGTGTTTTCAGATGCGCACGCCGCTTTCGGATCGTTACAGACTGTAGCTGAGAACTTACGATGCTTGGCGTAAACGTGTAAATAACATCATTCTGGTAATCCACAGCAAAGGCATATTCACCGCTGATTGACGCAAAAGTTCTTGACGCTCCTGTTTCCAAAAAATGCGCCGCCGTCTGCCCCGTGCCGCCGTTTGTTTCTGCACCGTAACTGCTGTAGCCGCCGTTGGCGCTGGTCAGACACACGCTGGCAATGGTGCCGTTTCCTTTCGACGTCGGAAAGTCGTAGACGTACTTCATGGTCTTTGTCCGGGTGTCCAGATAAGACTCATCGCTGTTATAGTCCCCACGCAAGGTGTCACCCGTGGTATTTTTCACGCCGTATACGCCGCACGCCGTCAGATTGGCCCCGACAGGGGCAAAATAATTCGCCGCATTCTCTTCCAGCGGCTTGTCAAACAGCAGGATACCGCCCAACATTTTCGCATACAGCGGCTGAAAATTCTCTCCGAACATTGTAGCTGCATTGCGCATATAGCCTTCCTGCCGGAAAATGTCGTTCAGTGCATTTGTCATCATATTGTGTTCCAGGATTTTTTCCGTTTTCCCAGTATGCACATCCGTCAGCAGGATCTCTGTCTTGCCTTTCATCATGTTGTTTCCTCCTCTGCAATATCATGCTGCATGGTCTCCGAAAAGCCGGAAACTGTAACTGCATCCCCCTGCACATTTACCGCCACAGCATCCGCACAGCCCTGGTGCATCACCTCTGCCGCCTGGATCTGCGCCGTGTCCGTGATCGTGCTGACATTGACTGCGGCGCTGCCCACGGATACCTTGACGGTATCGTTCAGATCGATCAAACCGTCCCACGCCTCTTCTCCTGCCAGATCTGTCCCTTCCAGAACCGCCTGCACGCATTGTGCCGGAATGTCAACGGAGCAGCCTTTGGCGTACAGTCTGACGTGAAATTCCACTGCGGCATAGCCGGTCATGCCGAAACTGTAAAACAGGTGGAGCGTATGTACCCCATCCTGTAACGTCCACTGCGGCCGTACTTTCCCGATCTCCACAGACCCTGCAAAATATGCGGCAGTCAGTATTCCGTCTGTACAAGTGTACAGATCATCGGCAATTATCTCCGTTGTGCTGACATCCAGCCGGATTTCCGCATGGAACACGATAGTTGTTGCACGATAGGACAGTACCCGTATCGCTGCAATATCTGCCATGCTGCCGTCTGCGATCGCAATGCGTTCTGCGTTGCCGTAAGTGTAATACCGCATGGCAGATGCACCTTTCTCCTCAGATGCGCCGGAAGATGCTTCATTTTTCAAGCCCGACTTGGACTGGCTGATATCCGTTGTCTTGTTGCCGCTGATTGCCGTCACATTTTCGGTGTTGCGGTAGTTCCACACAGTGGAACCGATCAGCGTGGGATGTTCTGTCCCGTTATAGGCGCAAGTCACCATATCCCCCGGGTCCAGTGACGGGTCTCCGAAAAACGCAAAGCTGACGGGGAGATATTCTTTCTGGTTGATACGTGTCAGCTCTGACGCAAGATTGTCTGCCGCTTTTTTGGCGTTTGTCTCACCCATCAGATTCAAGATCTTGTTATCCAGGATCATGCGATAGCCGCCGGTGAGGAAAAACGCCCCGTCTCCTTTGGCAGTATAGGTGTAGGAGGACGTCCTTTCGCTGCCGTCATCCAGATAGCGAATCTGGGTGGACACATCGCACGGACGGTCCCAGTCTATGTCTACATCATAACTGAAACGGATGTCCGGCGGAATCACACGGAACACGGTGTCTGTCCGGAATCGGCGCAGCCAGATCTTGTTGGGAACAGTACGGTCTGCCTCCACAAAGCACCCCAGAATTTCTGCAACGGCAGATATACATTCTCTGGGTGTTTTGATGTCGTCAGAAGTCGGCAGCGGAAGTGTACCGTTCGGCATCGATTCAATTTCTTCTTTCGTGTTTCCCAGCGTCACCTTCGGCGTTTTCATGCCGTATGCAATTTCCACCTGTGTGGTGATATCCAGCGCAAATTGCAGCACTTGATACGGAGAATTTCCGGAAGTGGACAGGAAGTACAGCTCCCAGTCCAGTGTCACCAGACAGTCGTACGCCGTGATCCTGCGCAGCCCGTCTTTCGAAAAACTGCATTCTGTAATGCGGAACACCCCGACCGGAACCTCCTCATACGTACCGTCCGACAGCTGCAAGCCATAAGTCACACGCAGATATCTGCCCACCAGGGATGACCAGACAAGCTTATCCGTTCGTGTATGGAATTTCAGCTCGCTGGCATATGCAGCGCCAAACTCGAAGTATCCGTTGTTGACGCACTGCCGTGATACGGTAAGCGTTCCTTCCTCTATGTCCTCATCTGTCAGCACACACTGTACTTCTGCGCTTTCCGTTATCATTTCCACCTGGATGCGGTCCGATCGGGTTCTTTTGTTTATGGCGTCGAGATACGCTTTTGACACCTGCTGCAATACACTTCACCTCCAGGCATCCCTTAAAATTCAATCAGATTATAGCTGACATCAAATCTTGCGCCGTCTTTTTCCAGGCATACCAGCTGCAAAGAGCGGTCTCCGGCGTACATTTCTTTTGCTGTGCTGCCGCCGTAGTACTCCACGGAACAGCTTACGCCACGCACCGCATCCAGCACAAGGTCGGTCTCTGTCTGGGTCAGCTTACTCCAGCTGACGGAGATCTTCACCACCCCTGCTCGGATGCGGTTTCGTAGCATCACGCCGTTTTCCGCACGCCCCGTGTCGGAACTGTCGATGTCGCTGTACTGCACGCTGTATGTGGTAGGTGCCGGCAATTCTGTGCCGTTGATCTTTAACAGTGCCATTATGCCAGCCCTCCGCTTCTGTAGTCATTTTTCTTTTGCAGCCGTGACAGCTTTCTCGCCAGCAGGTCGCCGTCCAGCCATATGTTTGCCTGTAGAATTTTTTCATCCTGTGTCTGACCGGCGCCCTGCATACCGCCGTAACTTGCAAGCACCATCTGCATTGCCTTTGCTACCGCCTCGGCGATCTTGCTCTCCGGTGCGACGATCTCACCCTCTCGCTTATTGTCGCCGATCACGGCAAGCCGTGGCGTATTGGCTTTCACATAGCCACCGCTCGCCAGGTGCGGAATCTCCGGAATGTCGAAACCAAAAGTCTTTCCGCCCAGCTCCGGCACCCAGTCCGGAATGTCGAAACTGACCGAATTCAGCTTGCCGATCAGATAGTTCAGAATGTCGATGATAGAATTTACCGGAGCTTTCAAGGATGCTACCAGATCGTTCCACAGGTCACTGAACCACTGCCGGATACCGGAAAAGGCATACTTGACCGCATCTGCCGCAGCCTGGAATTTCTCCCGAAAATAGGTTTCCGGATCGGAAAAGATCGTCTTGATGTTCTCCCAGATAACAGACAGCGCCGTTTTGGTCTGTTCAAAATTTTCTTTCACTTTCAGATACAGGTTATGCGCAGATTCTTTGACACGGTCGAATATCTCATCCACAGTGGTCGCCATATTGCGAAATGTCTCACCAAAGAAATCAGCCAGATTTTGCGCCTTGTCCTTGAACAGCCCGATAGCACCGCCGAAGATGTCCTGGATGCCCTTCCACGCTCTGTCCCAGTCACCGGTAAATACGCCGATCAGAAAGTCCAGCAGTCCGCCCAGTATCTCCAGAACACGTTTCACGTGGTCAATGATATCCTTCACCACCAGCTTGACAACTGCCCAGATCTGCCGCAGCACCGGCATAATGATCGGTGCTACGTTTGCAATCCACCATTCAATAAACGGTTCAGCATACTGTTTCCACAGAACAGAAATCAGTTCCACTGCTTTCCCGAAAAACTCCAGCAGCTTGTCTGCCATAGGCTGCAGATGGTCGTGTACCAGTTCTGAAATGCCCTGTGCAATGTTATCCAGAAACGGCGAGATGTACTGCTGCCAGATGCCTGTGAGAAATGTCACAAGGCTGTTGATGCCGTCCCAGATACGCTGTATCGCCGGTGCAATGTACTGGTCGTATACTTCTTCTGCTTTCTGGCTCACGTGGTCTACGAAGTCGGAAACGGCTCCGGTGATCGTGGAGAGAAACCGCATCAGATCTTCTCCGATCTGCATGAAGTTCTCCTTATTGGTGTTTATCACCTCTGCTATACCACTGAAATTATCCCTTACGAATTTCAGCAGCAAGTCCAGCCCTGTAACCCACGGCGTGACGATAATGTCAATGACATCTGCAACCACCTGTGCCGTTTCCGGCAGCTGTAGGATATAGTTGATGATGTCCGTCACATCGTTCATGATGCTGGTCAGACTGCCGAAGATGTCGCCGGCAGACTGGAAAATCGACGCCAGTTTCTTTTTCAGGAACTCCTCTTTCCGCCCCAGAAATGTGGCAATGCCTGTGACAAGAGCGTTGCCCAGATTTGCCCCGATGCTGAGGAAATTGCCGACCATGGAGCCATAGTAAGTGGCGATCTGCTGTAGCATTCTCTTGGCACTGCTGACCACCGCACTGTCTGTGAAGATCCCTTTCAGCGTATCCTTGATACGCCCGAGTTTCTGCTTGATGTTGTCCAGTGCCTGAAACGTGTTGCCGGCGTTCAGCCGTGTGGTAAGCCCTCGCTTGAAACTGCCGTACAGGTCGTCCCACAGCTTTTTGATATGCTGCAGCGAATCTGCCAGAGTGTTTGTCTTGTCCTTGTCGTTGGAATTGTCGGTCGTGCTTGCCGGTGTCTGACTGGCAGAGGGTGTACTGCTTGTGCTGTCCGACTTATCACTGAGCCGGTTGATCTCGTCAAATCCCATAAGGTCCCGCATCGCCTTTGCAGCACTTTTGGCGTTGCTCTCGGTGGTGCTGAGGCTGTCGTTCAGAGACTCGGTGCTGGCTGCCGTGCTGCCCACGCCGGAGGACGTGTCCGCAGATACGCCCATGATCGCAGCGGTGAATTCTTTGAACTTGGTCGCCGCTGCGGTAAGCCGTTCCACGATGATGTTCAGCCACTGTACGATTGGTGAGAATACGTTGATAAGCCCCTGCCCCAGCTCTGCTTTCAAGGTGTCGAATTGCAGTGCCAGTGTACGGGTACTGTTCGCCCAGCCGTCAGAGGTACGGGCGTAGTCCCCTTGGGCGTTGGCAAGTTTCTCCTGCACGAATGCGTACCGGAGCGATACCTTCTCCGCCTCGGACATCTCCGCAGTTGTCTTGCCGAACCCGTTGGACATAGCGTATGCGTCCAGTGCACTCTGCGTCATGACCACGCCCAGATCTTTCAGCGTTTCGGTTTCTCCGGAAAAGACAGACTTGATCTTGGTGTACGCCTCGTCCTGTGAGATGTTGTAGAACGACGCCACATCGCCTGTCAGCCCTGTCAGAGCCTCAGACATATCCAGTGCCTGCTTTTGTGTAAAGCCGAATGCTTCCGCCATAGAGCCGTATGTACCGGCATATTTCTTTGCCATAGTTTCCGACAAGCCGAACTGCTTGGCGGCATTCTTGGCGAACTTGTCCACGCTGCCGGATAAGCCGCCAAAGGTCACGTCTACGACGTTCTGCACCTCTGCCAGATCAGAGCCGAGGGACAGGCACTCTTTGCCGAATGCTGTGATTTTGGATACGGCAAAAGCTCCAGCGATGACCTTTCCCAGTTTCCCGAACGCTCCGGAAAGTGCTGAACCGGCACTGCCGACACGCCCCAGCTGCTGATTGGTATTTCTGACTGCACGGTTTACAGTCTGCTGCAACTGCTTTCGGAACGAATCCGACTGCAACGCCAGATCCAGATCGATCGTACCAACGTTAGTTCCCATTCTGCTGCACCTCCTTTCACTCTATCTTCGCCATTGTCCGGAACATTGCCGACAGCTGCTGCATGGACTTCTCGTAGGATTCCCGATCGAAGTGCCGCAGTGTTTCTGCTGCCTGCCGCCGCTGCCAGTCGGAACGGATACGGTTCTGCTCCGGCGTGAACGCTTTCAGCACTTCCATGTCCGTTTCTGACCGGATACGCACCACGTTCCCCAGCGGCGTTTCTCCGTTCAGTCCGGACAGCAGTGTCAGAAACTCCGACCAGCACATTTCTGTTTCCAGCCGCAGCCGTATGCCATACTGCTGGGCAAAAGATGCCTCGATCAGTTCGTAGTCATAGATCAGATCATAGTACGGATCAGCATGCTCCGGCGTTCTGAAATCGCTGCTCCGCTTCCTCGTAGGACGTGCCGGAAGCAAGGGACATCACTGCAACAAACACATTCTGATAACCCTTGAAGTTCAAGTCCATGCTGTCCAGCTTTCTCACGCCCTCTTTGCCGATGAGGATTTCCAGTGCCTTGTCGATCGCCGAGAATCCGGCTGTACCGCCTTCCTCCGTGGATTCTATTGCCGCCATGGCTTTCATGACAGTGTTCTTGGTGTCGTCGATATGGAACTCCTGCTCCCCGATCTTCAACACCTTTTCTTCCTTCTGCAATTTGCTTGTAATATCCAGTACGGTTGCCATTGTTATTTCCTCCTTATTCTCCTGTGGTAGTGATGTTGGGCTTGCCGTTACTCATGACGGAAAATTCCAGCGGCTCTACATTGGTGGAATCACCGCCGCCGGCAGTCACGTTGACGACAGCGTTTTCCATGGCGATCGTCGTGCCGTCCGGCATCACCCACTCGAAATACGCCTCGGATTCCTGTCCGGTCTTGTATGCCAGACCTGCTGCAAAGTCGTTGCCGGTATCGCCTACGTTCCGCTTGCCTTTCAGGGAAATGGTGATGCCGCAGCCGGTTTTCAGACGGCGTTTCCAGCCTTCCTGCTCCATAGGCGTCCACTCCTCCACGTTGCCGTCAATGGCGATGCTGAACGATTCCATGTCGGCAACGGTTTTGGCAGAAGTCTTGTCTGCACCCAGCTTGAATACGTTGTTGAAAACGGGATATACCCCTGTTACAGTGCTCATGCTGTTTCCTCCTCATAGTAGATAACAAATTCAATCACATATTCGCAGATGCCGTTGTCGTCCGTTCCCACGTCAATGGGTTCGTTCTGCTGCATCTGAAAATACACGGCACGGCAGCTTCCCACCTGTGCCGTTCCTGCCGCTGCGATCGCCTCATACAGGGCAATGGCAGCGTTCTGTGTCTGGCGTGTGCTGTGGTTCCAATGCACCAGCAGGGACACGCCGTGGGTGCGTGTTCTGGTGGGATCCCGTCCGCCGACAGCGGTTTCATTCTTCCGGCGTGACAGCTGATACACGCCGAAGGACTTTTCCTTTTTGCGGTCTAAGATGCCGCAGTAATAGTTGTCCGCTCTGACCGGCAGCGTTTGCAGCCATGCCAGCACGGATTCGCTGGTCATCATGTCGTTCCGCCTCCTATTTGAGATTCTGCCGGAGCAGCTTTGCGAAAGCATCGGCGGCAAACTCTTTCTTGTCGCCGTCGATCCACGGCTGAAACCACTTGCCACCGGCGTTTTTGTTCTCCGATGTCCGGAAGTTGTATTCGGGGTGATAGTACAGGCGGCGTGCATAGGGCGTGTCAGAAATGATTCCGACTACCCCAGTGCTGCTCTCCGAAGTTTCTACAAAAGTAGAACTGTTTTGCAGCGTGCCGGTGTCCATCGGCATGACCTGCTCGTCTACCACATCGGTAATCACCGCCTGTGCGGTCTGTTCCAGAGCCGTTGCCACTGCTTGTTCCACCTGCCGTACTGCCCCGAAATTCCAGTTGACTTTGATCTTGCTCATAGCACATCAATCCTTGTGTAGTTCACCGTACCGTCCGGATTCCGGCACTTGCTGACGGCGTAGATGCTCCGCTGTTCGCCGAATATCGTCACCGTACCGCCTGTGAGATTCCCCGCTGCCGGCTGAATATCCCCGTCAATGTAGGCACTGCCGGATACCGTGACAGCGGTGTCCTTGCTGGTGTACTTCACCTGTGATTTATCCTGCCAGTTGCACAGGAAGTCCCCGTCCAGAATGGTTTCCCGTTCGCCGAAAGCGTTGATCTCCTCGGCTGCTATGGTCACGTGAACGGGCGTTTTCGCACAGCGTACCAGTTTAGGGTATCGCATCACGCCACCTCGTTTCGCTCCGGCAGCAAAGCCCTGTCTGACAGAGATTCCGGTACACCGCCCGTGGCAGGCAGATGCCGCTGACAGTTTCCACTGCCGTACTGCTGCCGCTGAGCGTCAGACTTGCCCCGTTGATAGAGTAGCCGGACACGATGCTTTCCAGCACGTCGGCGTTCTCGTGGGCAAACTCCGCCAGCTGACAGCAGCACTCCTGTATGATCTCCTGCTGGTATGCAGACAGATTTTCCAGTCCTACGGCATGGATTCTGCCAAAGGTCAGCGTATCCACATCACGGGCAGCCTGCCGCAGCCGTGGCAGAATGTCCGGTTCCGGTACTGTTCCGCCATAGGTGCCGCTGTAGTACTCGTAATTCGCATACATCACTTGCCGTCCTTTTCTGCCGTCTGTGCCGTCTGTGCCTTCCGGAGCTTGGCTTTCAGGCTGGCATTTTCCGCTGCCAGACGGCGATAGTCTGCTTCCGGTACCGTAGCAGATGCCGGCACTTCTACAGTGCCGTCGTCCAGCAGCACGGTATAGCCTCTGTCCAGATAGGCGGCTTTCTCTGCCTCAGTAATGGTATAGACCTTGTTGTCCTTGCTTGCTTTCATCGGGTATCACCTCACTCATGGGCGGTATAGTTGATGGCACAGCCGGCTTTCAGCAGTGCGTCCAGTGCAAATGTACCGTTGAACCGGCGGTTCTGGTAGATGTAGTTGTCTGCCGTTCTGGAATCGTGTCCCGGTGTGAATACGTTGATGTAGCTGTACTTCACACGGGAAACCTGTGCCTCCGGATCAATGAGAATGTAGTTGATCTGTCCGGCGGTTTCATCTGCTGTACAGCCGCTTGTAAAGTTGAACTTGGTTTTCAGCCGTGCAGACGGCACAACAATGATCGTGCCGATGTCGTCAATGGAGTGGACACGGCGGTCGATCACGCCGGTGCCGTTGGGATACTGCCGCTGGAATGCCTGTTTCAGCAGCTTGTTGTATGCCGGCGTCACATACATCTCCATGCGATCCATAGGTACGCCGGCATCTTCCAGCAGCTGTACCTTGTTGTCGAAGTCCTCCAGCACGTTGTCTGCGGTCAGTGCAGTAGTTTCTACCGATGCACTCACACGCTGTGCCTCGGTGAAGATCTTGCTGAATGTGTAGCAGTCCAGCTCCGGAATCGCCTGTGTGATCTCAAACCGCTTCTGAATGTTGGCGACGGAAACGGTCATGTTGGTTTCGTCCACGTCCATGGGATCAACGGCAAATTCAATGTCACGGTCGTGATCCAGCACCTTGACTTCGTAGTCGTTGTCATAGGAGCCGGCGTTGAAACCGGCAGTGGTGCGGTTGTGATCCTGATAGCCGCTGACGGTCAGTTTCGGGAGTTTCAGCTGCTTGCCGTTTACGATCTGAATATCACTGTTGGACTGGAACAGCCCGTTGGATTTCAGCTCCACAGCGTACATATCAATGATGTGCTGACTGAAAATGTCAGCGTATTTCAGTTCTGACATAGTTAGTTCCTGCCTTTCTTTCGGTTCGTGCCGAAGATGTTGGAGAGCATTTCATTCTGTGCGGCGGTGGGATCATTGCTGCCGCCGGAGCCGCCGATCTGCATAAAGCCGCTGTTCTGCTGGGTACTGCCTTTCAGTGCCGGCACATCAGTCAGCACCTTTTCCAGAGCCTTCTTGATGTTTTCCTCGGAGATCACGCCCTTGCTGTCGGCGGCACTGGTCATATCTGCCATACGGAGCAGGTACGGCAGCGACTTGCGGTCTACGCCCAGATCGGCGGCAATGTCGCTTGCCTTGCTGCGAATGTCATTTTCCAGCACCTGTGCTTTCAGCCGGACGATCTCCTGCTGGGCGTTCTGGTAGCTGGTTTCCTTTTCCTTTGCCTGTGTGGCACGCTTGGTCTTGAAATCCTGCACGGCGGTCTGGAGTTCCTCACCGCTCATGCCCAGCTGCTTGAAGTAGCCCTCCAGAATTGCGGATTCCCGCTGCTGGGTGCCTTTGTGGATCATGTCCTCGATCTTGCCGTAGTCGATAGCCGGCGGCTGTGTGCCGCCCTGCGGCGTGTTCTGGCTGCCTGTTTCGTCTGCCATTTGAATCAGTCCTTTCGTGATTTGGGTATAAAAATAGCACCGGTTTCCCGATGCTGATTTTACAAATAAGAACGCCGTACCCGCTGGCTGAATTGTTCTTGTTTTCCGTCCCTCCGCCAGTTTATGCCCGTGGTCGGGGCATGAAAAAAGCACCTCTTACGAGATGCTTTATTTCATATAATTTTCAATTGAATCTTCTGGGTGCTTTTCAAAATATCGATTTAATATTCTAGTTGCACTAGTTGCCAGCATTCGTTTCGGGTCATATTCTCCGTCCAACATAGAATATTCTTTGTCATCTTGCGTATAAGGCTTGGCAAGTTTGGATTGTTCAATCAGTCGTTTTATTTTTTCCGTTGAAAACTGTAACTCCGTTTTCAATTGCATTATCAAGCACCTCCTCCGAAAATCGT
>OLND01002371.1_pt1 | contig 17109 bp, 15 predicted proteins | sample 1672031 | NCBI WGS metagenome assembly OLND01 (sample SAMEA3136638, study PRJEB25190) | human gut metagenome | biome: human gut; feature: human-associated habitat; material: faeces | place: Austria | collected 2013
CGCTGATATGAAGGGTGGGCGCAGTTTGAACCTCCTCAACATAAGTGTACACTTCATCTGCGGTCTGTGCGACTCTGTGGTACAATTCACTGGCCTCCGGATTATTGCTTCCGGCAGGAAAAAGGAACACATCGTTTCCTGGAGAAACAAAGAGGACAGGCTGACCATGGAGGAAAATCTCCAGCCGCCTATCCTCTACATTGGATGATTCAACTCCGCCTTCTCTCAGGCGCCGGGAAAGTTCTTCAAAAAATTTTTTCAATGGTTAAACCTCATTTCTTTTTTATCTGTTGGGACGACAACAAAAAAGCGGAGATTCTATCATCGAATCTCCGCTTCAATAACTATATTGGTTTTTCTCCGGGGGAAGGGAATCAGGTGTCCGTCCTCTTTGTGTTTTCGTATGGATAGAACAATGACTCACACATTTGGTCTGTGTGAGTCATTGTTTTTGGTGGAGATAAGCGGGATCGAACCGCTGACCTCTTGAATGCCATTCAAGCGCTCTCCCAGCTGAGCTATACCCCCATGTTGCCAGAAACCCTTGATTTTGCTGGATTTCTGAGCTATTCAATTTTTTGACTTTACTCTCCGTTGCGGGGGAGCACACCCGGTTGCTTGCGCTCCCAGCTGAGCTATACCCCCATATTCACTTGCGTCGCTTGCTCACCGCAACTGACTTGGTCAGTATAATACAAAAGCCCGCATTTGTCAACACCTAATTGCAATAATTTTCAGGGAAATTTTCGTTCCCGCTGATATGCCTTCCTCCACCGAGGGGGGAGGGCGCAGACGCCCTCCCTCTTTCGCTCAGTTCAGCACAAAACGCATGGACACCGGATTGTGATCCGACCACGCAAAGCCCGTGTCCTCCACCACAGCCTGCTCCACGGTGACGTTGTCCGACACCACGAAGCCGTCCACCGTCAGCACGTACTGTCCCTCGTGATACGGAGCGTCGGCGTTGCGGCAGCTGGGGACGGGGTCCGTCTCGTCCAGCGGAGCCACCAGCGACAGATTGGTGCCGTCCCAGATCCCCTCCGGCAGGGGCTGCGCCCAGGTGTAGCCCTCGGCAGAGCCGCCGAAGATCTCCTCCGACTGGCCCAGCAGATCCTTATTGAAGTCGCCGCCGGCAATGCACCAGTTTCCCTTTTCATACTCCGCCTGCATATCCGCCCGCAGCAGCTCCAGCTGCTCCACAGCGATGGTACCGTCGGAGGTGTAGGCGGACAGATGGACATTATACAGCACCAGCTCCCGGCCGTCGGCAGCGGGGATGCGGTGGACGCTGTAACACCGATCCAGATCCACCAGCTTCATCACACCGGCCTCGATGGGCAGCTCCACCCGCCGGGCCTCGGTGATGCCGAAGGAGGAGAGGGTCAGCAGGCCCGACACGGACTTGCCGTGGGGCTGGTCCAGCGGGTAGAACAGATACGGCGAGTCGTAGTTCTGCGCCCAGATATGACCCAGCCCCGGCAGCTGCGCCGTCAGCATGGCGGCCTCATCCACGTGGTAACTGCGGGTGGAGTCCCGATCCACCTCCTGCAGCAGGTACAGGTCGGCATCCTGCTGCTGCAAAAACGCCCCGATGCGCTCGATATTGGCGGTAAGCCGCTCCTCAGACCACGCACGGGACTCCGTGCCGCCGTCCATGAAGAAGCTGTAATCGGCCTCATAAGCGCCGAAGCCGATATTATAGGAGAGGATGCCGTACTCCTTCCCCGCCTCCACGGTGGCAGCGGCGTTCCGCTCCACCGTCAGCTCCTGATCCCCGATGCGGTGATAGTCGATGAACACATAGGCCACGTACCCCAGCACCACCACCAGCAGCGCCAGCACCACAGCCAGCACGATCTTCCAAGCTTTTTTCAACAATGCTTCCCCCTCGGTTTACAAATTTGGATAAATCTATTATAATCGAAATATTCCCATTTGGAAAGAGGTATGATGCGTGAAAAAACTGGTGATCCGATTCAATGCCCCGGTGGTGCTGCTGTTTGCCCTGCTGAGCCTGCTGGTCCTGCTGCTGGACGGCTGGACAGGCGGCGTCAGCACCACCCGGTTCTTCTGTGTATACCGATCGTCGCTGGCGGATCCGCTGACCTATGTGCGCTTCTTCGGCCATGTGCTGGGCCACTCCGGTTACAGCCACTACATGAACAATATGCTGCTGCTATTGCTGGTGGGGCCGGGCTTGGAGGAAAAGTACGGCAGCCGCAACCTGCTGATGACCATTCTGGTAACGGCTCTGGTGACGGGACTGGTGCAGTTCATCTTCTTCCCCGGTACGGCGCTGCTGGGAGCCAGCGGTGTGGTGTTCATGATGATCGTGCTGAACTCCTTCACCGAGATGCGCCGGGGCGGCATCCCTCTGACCATGCTGCTGGTGGTGGCCCTGTATCTGGGCAACGAGGTGGTGGACGGTCTCTCCGAGAGCGACAACATCTCCCAGATGACCCACATCGTGGGCGGTCTCTGCGGCGTCGTGTTCGGTTTCTCTCTGGCCCGTGCCAAAAAGAGATGATCCCTATAAAAAAGATGCGGAAGCCATATGACTTCCGCATCTTTTTTACGCCTGCTTATGGAGCCTTCGATACTCCGTGGGCAGCATGGAAAATGCCTTCTTGAATTCCGAGGTGAACTTGCTCTGGCTCTCATAGCCCACGGTCCGGGCGATCTGAGCCACACTGTCGTCGCTCTCCAGCAGCAGAGCGGAGGCCCGCTCCATGCGGTGCTGGCGGATATGGGCGGCGATGGAGCTGCCGTACACCTCCTTGAACAGTTTCTTCATGGTGGAGGGGTTCATGAGAAACTGCCGGGACAGCTGCTCAATGGTGATGCGGCTGTCCAGATGCTCCGTCAGGAACCGATGGACCTGCCGGATGACCTCCAGTTGCTCCGCCGGACAGCTGCCGCAGTAGTCGTGCTGATCCAGCGGTGGCAGATGGGGCGCACCGGACACCAGCTGACTGTCCGACTGGGGGCACGTCACCTCCACCGTGCGCTCGATGATCTGGTGCAGCAGCTGGGCCACCTCCGTATCCGCCGCCCGGTAGTAGACCTCCTTCCCCACCCGGCGGCTGACGATGAGGCCGCTGTCCTTCAGCTGCCGCAGATGGTGGGAGGCGGCGGGGCTGCTCATACCCACCAGCGCCGACAGATTCATGACGCACTCCTCACAGTGGCACAGTAGCCAGAAGATCCGCACCCGGCTGTTATCCGACAGCAGGCGGCAGAGATTGGCCACCTCCTGAAAGCTCTCCGGCTCCTGAATGAAGCCTCGCAGCCGCTCCAGTCGCTTCCGGTCCTCATGATGATGGGGCAATTCTCCCATGGTTCTCCCGCCTTTCTGTTCCGTTTGGAAGGACTTTTCGCCCGTTTGGAAGGGAAGCGTCTTTCCGCATTGACTTTCTCGTCGGCATCTATTATAGTACGATTATCAAGATTAAACAAGTGCTTAATGGTTGAAAGCCGCCGCACGAAAGGAGCATTTTTATGAAAAAGACTTATCAGATCGAAGTGGACTGTGCCAACTGCGCCAACCTCATGGAGGAGGCCACCAAAAAGACCGAGGGCGTACAGGACGCCGTGGTGAACTTCATGACCCAGAAGATGATCGTGGAGTTCTCTGAGGGCAGCGACCCCAAGACCGTCATGAAGGCGGTACTGAAAAACTGCAAAAAGGTCGAGGACGACTGCGAGATCTATCTGTAAGAAGCGAAACGTGCCGGAGGTCCTCCGGCACGTTTTATGGAAGGAAGTGACCAACATGACAAAGAAGCAGAAGAAGGTTCTCTGGCGCATCATTGCCACGGCGGTGCTGGTGGCCGTGGTAAAGCTCTTCTCCATCGGCGGCGTGGCCGGGACGGTGCTGTATTTGGCTGCCTATCTCATCATCGGCTATGATATTCTCCGCAAGGCCTTCCGGGGCATCATCAAGGGTCAGGTGTTCGACGAGAACTTCCTGATGGCGGTGGCCACCGTGGGTGCCATTGCACTGGCCGTCTACGAGAAAAGCGGCGACTATCTGGAGGCCGTGGCCGTGATGCTGTTCTACCAGATCGGTGAGTTGTTCCAGAGCTACGCCGTGGGCAAGAGCCGCCGCAGCATCACCGCCCTGATGGATATCCGCCCGGATTATGCCAACATCGAGCAGGACGGCAAGCTGGTGCAGGTGGACCCGGACGACGTGGCTGTGGGCAGCATCATCGTGGTGCAGCCCGGCGAGAAGATCCCGCTGGACGGCGTAGTGACGGAGGGCAGCTCTACCCTGAACACCGCCGCCCTCACCGGTGAGAGTCTGCCCCGTGATGCCGCCGTCGGCGACGAGGTCATCAGCGGCTGCGTCAATATGACGGGCGTGCTGAAGATCCGCACCACCAAGGCCTTCGGTGAATCTACCGTCTCCAAAATTCTGGAGCTGGTGGAGAACTCCAGCTCCCACAAATCCCGCTCCGAGAACTTCATCTCCAAATTTGCCCGCATCTACACCCCCGCCGTCTGCATCGGCGCTCTGGTGCTGGCGGTGCTGCCGCCGGTGGTGCGGCTGGTCATGGGCCTCAGCGGCGACTGGGGCACTTGGGTCTACCGTGCCCTGACCTTCCTGGTCATCAGCTGCCCCTGTGCGCTGGTCATCAGCATCCCCCTGAGTTTCTTCGCCGGACTGGGCGGTGCCAGCCGGGCCGGTGTGCTGGTGAAGGGCTCCAACTATCTGGAGACCCTCTCCAAAACCCGTGTGGTGGTCTTTGACAAGACCGGCACCCTGACCCAGGGCGTCTTTGACGTCACCGGCGTTCACCACAACACCATGCCCCAGAAGAAGGTTCTGGAGTACGCCGCTCTGGCGGAGTGCGCCTCCTCCCACCCCATCAGCAAGAGCCTCCAGCGGGCCTACGGCGGCGAGATCGACCGCCACCGTGTCACGGACGTGCAGGAGATCAGCGGCAATGGCATCACCGCCAAGGTGGACGGCACCAACGTAGCCGTGGGCAACAGCAAGCTCATGGATCGGCTGGGCATTGCGTGGCACGACTGCCATAGCGTCGGCACCATCATCCATCTGGCCATCGACGGTCAGTACGCCGGCCACATCGTCATTTCCGACGTGGTGAAGCCCCACGCCAAGGAGGCCATTGCCGCCCTGAAGCAGGCGGGCGTGGAAAAGACCGTCATGCTCACCGGCGATATCCGGCGGGTGGCCGACCACGTGGCCGGAGAACTGTGCGTGGACGAGGTACACAGTGAGCTGCTGCCTGCGGATAAGGTGGCGCAGGTGGAGCGCCTGCTGAGCAACGCCGACGGCAAGCTGGCCTTCGTGGGCGACGGCATCAACGATGCCCCGGTGCTGTCCCGTGCCGATATCGGCATCGCCATGGGTGCCATGGGCTCCGATGCCGCCATTGAGGCGGCGGACGTGGTGCTGATGGACGACGACCCCCTGAAGATCTCCAAGGCCATCCGCATCTCCCGCAAGTGCCTGCGGATCGTGTACGAGAACATCGTGTTTGCGCTGGGCATCAAGGGCCTGTGTCTGGTGCTGGGTGCCATGGGCATCGCCAATATGTGGGCGGCCATCTTTGCCGACGTGGGTGTCATGGTCATCGCCGTGCTGAATGCCATCCGTGCCCTGCGGGTAGATAACCTGTAAACTGCATATAAAAAGAGGACGTCCCACAGACGTCCTCTTTTTATGGGTCCTTGTGTGCAGGCATTCTCTCTGCCGCTATTGAACGAAAGCTACCCGCCGGGGGCAAAATATCATACCCGCCGGAGCCTCTTCATTGCACCTTCTGGAACGAATGGACCCAGTCGGCCTTCAGATAATACAGCAGAAACACCACGCAGCTGAGACACCACGTAATGGGGTATGCCCAGAAGATGGTGGTAATATCCGGCCACACCTTCAGCGCCAGCGTGATATACGTCACACGGATGACGCACCAGCACACCAGCATGGTGTACATGGGCATCTTAGCCCGGCCCGCTCCCCGCATCACGGCGGAGATGCTGTGGGCGAAGGCCAGTGCAAAGTAGAACAGCGCCTCCGTCCGGGTCTGCCGTACGCCGATGGCGATGACCGCCGGGTCATCGTTGAACAGGGCGATGGCATAGGGGGCCACCAGCAGTAGTGTCAGTCCGATAAGCTCCGCCAGCAGCGTGGAGCAGGTGAAGCCCACCCGTGCCCCCCTCTTGGCCCGTTCATACTGCCCTGCGCCCAGATTCTGCCCCGTAAAGGTGGTCAGCGCCATGGCAAAGGAGGTGATGGGCAGGAACACGAAGCCCTCCACCTTGGCGTAGGAGCCGCAGCCCGCCATGGCATCGGAGCCGAAGGTATTGATGTTGGACTGCACCACCACGTTGGCGATGGCGATGATGGAGTTCTGCACACCGGAGGGGATGCCCTGCGCCATGATCTGCTTGAGCATCGGCAGTTCGAAGCGGATGCGCTTGGGAACCAGCCGATAGGGGCCGTCCGCCTGCATCAGCTTCCGGAAGCACAGCACGGCGCTGACCATCTGGCTCACCACCGTGGCGATGGCGGCGCCGTTGACACCCCATTTCAGCGCTCCCACGAAGATCAGATCCAACGTCACATTGGTGATGGAGGAGATGATGAGGTAGCGCAGGGGACTGCGGCTGTCTCCTACCGCCTGCAAAATGCCCATACAGGCGTTGTAGACGATCATAAAGAGGCTGCCCATGAAGTACAATCGGAAATATTGGATGGACTGGGGCAGCACGTCCTCCGGCGTCCGCATCCACACCAGGATCTGGGGGGTCAGTAAGATGCCCACCAGCGTCAGCAAAACGCCGCAGACCATGGCGAAGGCCAGATCGGTATGCACCGCCGCCTCCAGCCGATCATAGCACTTGGCGCCGAAATAGCGGCTGATGATGACGCCGGCCCCCACAAACAGGCCCATAAAAAAGCCCGTCATCATAAAGATGAGGTTCCCGCTGCTGGACACCGCCGCCAGAGCGTCCTTGCCCACAAATTTTCCCACGATGACGCTGTCCGCCGTGTTATACAACTGCTGACAGAGATTGCCTAAAAACAGCGGCAGGGCGAAATACGCCAGTTGCTTCCAAATGACGCCCTGCGTCATGTCCACGCTCTGGTTTCTGCTCTTCAATTCAGGACCCCTCTCCTTTGGATAAAATTTCTTTATCGTCTGTTTATTATACCGCCGCTTTTTCAAAAGGTCAAGAGACAGCGACACATCCCCGCATATTGTATACAACCGACGCACAGTGCCGCTTTTCCTCAGTTTTCGCCGCTTTGCCGGATTTGGAAGCCTTTTTTCTCCTCTTTTCCGGCATATCCCCGCATTGACAAATTTCCCTTACGCCGTATAATAATTATAATCAGTACATGAATCACTCCCACGGAACAAAAAAGGAGCTATTGTATGAACGAGATCTATGTGGTCGGGCATCGGAACCCCGACACGGATTCCATCGTGGCTGCCATGTCCTATGCCGCCCTGCGGAACGCTCTGGGCGACCGGGACTACGTAGCGGCCTATCTGGGCCACGTCAGCGATGAGACCCAGCGCCTGCTGAACCGCTTCGGTTTCCAGCCCCCTCAGCTGATCCAGAACGTCCGCACGCAGGTGTCAGATCTGGATTACGACACACCTCCCGCCCTGAACGCCACCGTCACCATGGACCGGGCCTGGCACATCATGCGGGAGCAGCGCATCTCCGCCATCCCCGTGGTCAACGAGGATGGCACGCTGTATGGGACTCTCTCCGCCGGCGACATCGCCACCTACAGCATGAACACCATCAGTGAGCCCCGTGTAGAGGCCCTGCCTCTGTTCAACCTCCTGAGCGTCATCGAGGGTCGTGTCCTCAACGACACCGGTGATCTGGTGGATTCCGTCACCGGCGATGTGGTCATCGCCCTGCCTCAAAGCTGCGAGAATCTGCTGTGGAACGGCAAGGACCATATCGTCCTGTGCGGCGACCAGCCGGATATGATCCGCCGTGCGCTGGAAACCAACGTGTGCTGCCTGATCCTCTGCCAGACGGAGGTGGATCAGGAGCTGCTGGCCGACGCCAGGAACACCTGCATCATCTCCAGTCCCTACGATGCCAGCCGGGTGGCCCGTCTCATCTATCAGGCCATCCCAATCTCCCGCCCTTGCCACACTGACGACATCGTCTGCTTCCATCTGTCGGACTATATTGACGACGTGCGGGAGGTGGTGCTGAAGAGCCGCTATCGCTGCTACCCGGTGCTGGACCAGAACGAAAAGGTCGTTGGCACCCTGTCCCGGTATCACCTGCTGCGCCCCCGGCGCAAGCGTGTGGTGCTGGTGGACCACAACGAGCGGGCGCAGGCCGTGCAGGGTCTGGATCAGGCGGAGATCCTGGAGATCATCGACCACCACCGTCTGGCGGATATCCAGACCACTCAGCCCATCCGGGTCCGCAACGAGCCGGTGGGCAGCACCAATACCATCATCACCGAAATGTATCAGGAACACGGCGTCATGCCCTCCCCGGCCATGGCGGGCCTGATGGCGGCGGCCATTCTGTCCGATACCGTCATGTTCAAGTCCCCCACCTGCACCAAGCGGGATGTAGCCATGGCCGAGCGCATGGCCCGCATCGCCAACGTCTCCCTCAACGAACTGGGCAAGCTCCTCTTCGACAGCAGCTTCGACGGCAAATCCGCCGAAGATCTGCTGCACAGCGACTTCAAGGAGTTCCACATTGCTGAGCAGAATCTGGGTGTGGGGCAGATCACCTGTCTGGATTCCGAGGATATGCTCCAGCGCCGGGAGGAGTTTCTGGAGGCCATGCGCCACGATCAGGAGGATCACCACTACGACATGGTGATCCTGATGCTGACGGACGTGCTGATGGAGGGTACGCAGCTGCTGTATGTGGGCAGCGATGACGTCATCCGCAACGCCTTCTCCGCCGAGCCCAAGGACAACAGCCTGTTCCTGCCCAAGGTCATGAGCCGGAAAAAGCAGATCATCCCCATGCTCACCGCCCTCTGGGGCTGATATCCCCGCGCTTCACACAAGGACAGGCTCCCGCCTGTCCTTGTTTTTCTCTCCATATCGTGCTATACTGACACAAATCACCCACGGAGGTATCGCCTATGCACATCACCGTATATCTGGGCGCCAGCTGCGGCACCGACCCCCATCTGGCGCAGGCCGTCCGGGAACTGGGAGCATGGATCGGTGCCGCAGGCCACACGCTGGTCTACGGCGGCTCCAAAACCGGCCTCATGGGACTGCTGGCCCAGAGCGCACTGGAGCAGGGCGGCAGCGTCATCGGCGTGGAGCCGGAGTGCTTCATGGCACAGGACCTGCAGCACGACGGCCTGACCCAGCTCATCGTCACCCGAAGCATGGCGGAGCGCAAGGCCAAAATGATCCAGCTGGGGGACGCCTTCATCGCCTTCCCCGGCGGCACCGGCACACTGGAGGAGATCACGGAGGTCATGTCGCAGGTATCGCTGGGCCAGCTGTCCGCCCCCTGCATCCTCTACGATCTGGACGGCTACTACTGCCACCTGAAGGCCCTTCTGGACCACATGATCTCCGCCGGGCTCTCCTCCCCGGAGCGCCAGCAGGGCATCCACTTCGCCCAAAATCTCCCCGAAATTCAGGTACTGCTGTCCTGATCTCCCATCGGGCCAGATCATCCTCCTGTCCCAAGGCCTCCGGCTCCGGGACAAAAAAAGAGCCTGCCGACTGGCAGGCTCTTTTTGATGACCAACTTACTCGGTAACGAAGGGCAGCAGAGCGATCTGACGGGCACGCTTGATGGCCTCGGTCAGCTGGCGCTGATGCATAGCACAGGTACCGGTGGTACGGCGGGGCAGGATCTTGGAGCGCTCGCTGATGAAGCGGCGCAGCTTGGCGGCATCCTTATAATCGATATGCTCGCACTTATCCACGCAGAACTGGCAAACCTTACGGCGCTTACGGCCGTTGCCACGGGGCGCTCTATTTTCACGTTCCATAGCCATGGAAAATTCCTCCTTATAAAGATTTCATGTGCCTTGGCACATCAGAACGGCAGATCGCCGTCCTCCTCGTCGATCTCGGCAAAATCGGACGGGCCGCCCACCGGGGCGGAATACCCTCCGGCGGGAGCACCGTAGGCGGGAGCCTGAGAATAACCGCCGTTATTCCCACCGGCACCGCCGGGTCTGCTGTCACCGAAATAGACATTGTCGGCAACCACCTCCGCACTTCTGCGGTTGTTGCCCTCCTTGTCTTTCCAGTCACGGATCTGGAGCCGCCCCTCCACCACGGCCATGCGGCCCTTGGTGAAATACTTGGAGACGAACTCCGCCGTGCTGCGCCAAGCCACCACATCGATGAAATCGGTCTCCTTTTCGCCGCTCTGGGACTTATAGTCCCGGTCCACGGCCAAAGAGAAGCTGGTGACCGCCGTACCGCTCTGAGTACGCCGCAGCTCCGGGTCCCTGGTCAGGCGACCCATGATGAAAATCTTGTTCAGCATTGTGCTTCCCCCTTACTCGTCCTTGCAGACGATCATGGAACGCATCACGCCCTCGGTAATACCCAAGATACGATCCAGCTCCTTGGGGAATTCCGGTGCGCTGGTGAAGCTCATCAGCACATAGTAGCCTTCGGTCTTGTAATCGATGGCGTAAGCAAGACGACGCTTGCCCCACTCATCCACGACCACGTCGGAGCAGCCGTGCTGCTCAGCCAGAGCCTGGAACTTTGCCACATTGGCGGCAATAGCCTCCTCACCCTGTGCCGGGTCGAGAATGTAAACGACCTCATAGTTGGCGGAAATCTTAGCCATACTTTTTGCACCTCCTTTTGGACTTATGGCCCTCACGCTGCGGTGAGAGCAAGGATTTGCCCGCATACGCAGGCCTAATTATTATACCGGATATCCGCCAAAAGTCAAGAAGTTTTTGGGAATATTCCGTGGAAAATTCCCTCTTTTTTGCCCTTCCCGGCAGAAAGGGCTTGAAATTACCGGAGGAATCCTTTAGAATAAGGTGTCAAATCATCCCTTCGGTGCATGAAAACGCCGGGAAAGGAGTCCCTATGGAGCATATCACCAGCCGTCACAACCCCCTCATGGGCCATATTCGCAAGCTGGCCGGCTCCGCCGCCTACCGGCGGGCGACGGGGGAATTCCTCTGCGACAGCCCCAAGCTGCTGCAGGAGGCCCTGCTGTGGCAGGCGGAGATCACCGCCGTGGTGTCTACCTCCCCCCTGCCCCGGCTTCCGGAGCACATCCGGCAGGTGCAGGTGCCGGAGGACATCATGGCCTCCATCTCCCCGGTAAAGACCCCTCAGGGGGTGCTTTTCACCTGCCGCCTGCCTCAGGCTCCCCTGCCCCGGTCCCTCACCGGCCGACGGTATGTGCTGCTGGACGGGGTGCAGGACCCCGGCAACGTAGGCACCATCCTGCGGACGCTGGATGCCTTCGATGCCGACGGCCTGCTGCTTACCGGCGGCTGTGCCGACCCCTACGGCTGGAAGGCGGTGCGCTCCTCCATGGGGGCCGTGTTCCGCCGCCCCATCTATTCCGGCACACCGGAGGAACTGGCGGCCCTGCTGCACCGCAGCGGCCTGCCCCTGTACGGGGCCGCCCTGCGGGAGGACACCGTGGACGCCCGGCAGGCGGACTACACCCGCTGCACGCTGGCCATCGGCAGCGAGGGCCGTGGCCTGAGCCGGGAGGTGCTGGACCTGTGCGACCAAACCATCCGCATCCCCATGTCGGACCGCTGCGAATCTCTGAATGCGGCCATTGCCGCAGCGGTGCTGCTGTGGGAGAGCTGGCGATAAGGAGGGATCTCACATGGCTGCTCTGAAATACTGGGTATGGCTCACCACCCTGCCGGGGCTGACCAACCGCAGCAAGCTTCTGCTTCTGGAGCATTTCCCCTCGCCGGAGGACATATACTACGCCCAGCCGGAGGATCTCCCTCCGGTGGAGGGGCTGTCCTCCTCTCAGGCGGCGCTGCTGTCGGACAAGTCCACAGACCGGGCCGAGGACGTGCTGGCCCGCTGCGCCAAGGGGGATATCTTCCTGCTGACCATGCAGGACGCCCTCTACCCGGACCGGCTGCGGAACATCTATGACCCGCCGGTGCTGCTGTACGGACGGGGCCGGATGCCCCTGTTCGACGAGGAGGCCGCCGTCTCCGTGGTGGGTACCCGGACGTGTACCCCCTATGGCATCTCCGCCGCCGAGGAGCTGGGCTACCAGCTGGCGAAGGAGGGTGCCGTGGTGGTGTCGGGCCTTGCCAAGGGCATCGACGGGGCCTCCCACCGGGGCGCTCTGCGGGCCGGCGGCTTTACGGCGGCCGTGCTGGGCGGCGGCGTGGACGTGGTCTATCCGGCGGAGAACCGGCGGCTCTACGAGGACATCGCCGCCACCGGCGTGCTGCTGAGCGAGTACCCGCCGGGAACGGAGCCTATGGGCAGCCACTTCCCCGTCCGCAACCGCATCCTCAGCGGCCTGAGTCTGGCGGTGCTGGTGGTGGAGGCCCCGGAGCGCAGCGGCGCTCTCATCACCGCCAATACGGCGCTGGAGCAGGGACGGGACGTGTTCGCCGTCCCCGGTCCCATCGACGCCCCCAATAGCCGGGGCAGCAACCGTCTCATCCGGGACGGCGCAGGACTTGCGACCTGCGGCTGGGACATTCTGGAGGGGTACCGGAGCCGGTTCCCCCACCGGCTGCGCCCCTCGTCGGAGAATCTTCCTCCGGTGCCGGAGCAGGACAGTCTCCCCGCTCAAAGGGCGGAGGAATCGTCCCCGGCGAAGCCGGAGAAGAAGGAAACTCCCCCCGCCCTGCCGGTACTGGACCTGACGGCGGATACGGCGGGTCTGACGGACGATCAGATCCGCATCCTACAGGTGCTGACCACCGATGCCCCTCTGCTCACCGACGACGTGGCGGAGCGGGCCGACCTGCCCATTCGGCGGGTGCTGTCAGCCCTGACGGTATTAGAGATCGACGGATATGCCACGCAGCACGGAGCACGGCGCTTCGTCCGCACGGTGGAGATCCGGTTGTAAAAAGGAAGGATAAGAACATGGCAAAAAAAGCAGCCCGAAATCTGGTGATCGTGGAGTCCCCTGCCAAGGCCAAGACCATCGGCAAGTATCTGGGACCGGATTACGAGGTCAGGGCCAGTATGGGACATCTGCGTGACCTGCCCAAAAGCAAGCTGGGCGTGGATGTCGAGCACGACTTCGAGCCCAACTACCGCCCCATCCGGGGTAAGGAGGAGCTTATCAATGAGCTGAAAAAACTCTCCAAGGCCAGCGACACCGTATATCTGGCCACCGACCCGGACCGTGAGGGTGAGGCCATCAGCTGGCACCTGAAGAACCTGCTGGACCTCAGCGACGAAAAAGCCAAGCGAGTCACCTTCAACGAGATCACCCGCAAGGTGGTCACCGAGAGCATCCACCACCCCCGTGAGATCGATCAGGATCTGGTGGACGCCCAGCAGGCCCGGCGTATTCTGGACCGCATCGTGGGCTATGAGCTGTCCCCCCTGCTGTGGAAAAAGATCCGGCGGGGCCTGTCGGCAGGCCGGGTGCAGTCGGTGGCCATGCGTCTGGTGGCAGACCGGGAGAAGGAGATCAAGGACTTCGTCCCCCAGGAGTACTGGACGCTGGACGCCCTGCTGAAAAACGACGGCGGCGTCCCCTTCCGGGCCAGATATTACGGCAAGGACGGCAAGAAATATGAGCCCGCCTCTCAGGAGGAGGTCAGCGCCATTCAGGCGGAGGTGCAGGGCCTGCCTTTCGCCGTCAAGAGCGTGAAGCGCACGGATAAGCAGCGCTCCCCCGCCCCGCCCTTCACCACCTCCACCATGCAGCAGGATGCCTCCCGGAAGCTGAACATGACCCCCCGGCGCACCATGGCCATCGCCCAGCAGCTGTATGAGGGCGTGGACATCACCGGCGAGGGTACCGTGGGTCTGATCACCTATATGCGTACCGACTCCCTGCGGATCTCCGACGAGGCGCAGGCGGCGGCCCGCAGCTTCGTCACCGGGCGCTACGGCGCAGGCTACTGCCCCGCCGCCCCCCGGCAGTATAAGACCAAGGCCGGGGCGCAGGACGCCCACGAGGCCATCCGCCCCAGCGACGTGGATCTGACCCCGGAGCGGGTCAAGAGCGATCTTACCAGCGAGCAGTATCGGCTGTACCGCCTGATCTGGAGCCGTTTTCTGGCCAGCCAGATGTCCAACGCCGTCTATGACAGTGTCAGCGTAGAGCTGGGCGCCGGAGCCCACAGCTTCCGGGCCAGCGCCAGCAGCCTGAAGTTCGCCGGCTATACCGCCGTATACGAGGAGAGCCGGGACGACGAGAAGGAGGAAAAGGCCCCCGCCCTGCCCCCGCTGGCACAGGGCGAGGTGGTGACGCTGACGGGCTTTGACCCGGCCCAGCACTTCACCCAGCCCCCCGCCCGGTTCACCGACGCCTCCCTCATCCGGGCCATGGAGGAAAACGGCATCGGCCGCCCCTCCACCTATGCTCCCACGGTGTCCACCATTCTGGACCGGGAATACGTCATCAAGGACGGCAAGTACCTGAAAATGACGCCGCTGGGCGACGTGGTCAACGGCCTTATGTGCGACCGCTTCAAGGACATCGTGGACGTGAAGTTCACCGCCCACATGGAGGAGGAGCTGGATGAGGTGGAGTCCGGCAAGCTGCCGTGGAAGCAGCTGCTGCGCCAGTTCTACGGTGGCTTCGAGTCCAATCTCCATCAGGTGGAGAAGGACATGGAGGGTGTTTATCTGAAGGTCCCCGACGAGGTCACCGAGGAGAAGTGTGACCTCTGCGGCAGGAACATGGTCATCAAGTCCGGCCGGTTCGGCCGGTTCCTGGCCTGCCCCGGCTACCCGGAGTGCAAGTTCACCAAGCCTCTGGTGGTGGAGATGCCGGGCCGCTGCCCCGTGTGCGGCGGCCGGCTCATGAAGCGCACCGGCATCAGCAAGAAATCCGGCAAGCAGTATAACTATTACTGCTGCGAAAAGTTCCCCACCTGCTCCTTCGTCACCTTCGACGTGCCTGTGAAGGACGACTGCCCTGTCTGCGGCCACACCATGTTCAAAAAATCCGGCCGGGGGTTCAAGCGTCCCTTCTGCATCAACCCGGCGTGCGAAAATTTCCTGCCGGAGGATCAGCGAGGCTATCCCAAGCGGACTGCTGCGTCCGATGGGACGGAAAGCGGGACAAATGGTACCGCAGCGGACGGTCAGCCGACGTCCGAAACTGTCCAACCGGAGGCATCTGACAAGCCCGCCGCCAAGAAAACCACCACAGCTAAAAAAACTGCGGCAAAGAAAAGCACCGCTAAGAAAACCGGCACGGCCAAAACCGCCGCCAAAAAATCCACGGCCAAGACGGCGGCCAAAAAGACCTCCTCTGCCCTAGCCACGGAGGAGACTCCCACCGTGACGAAGGCCGCTGCGAAAAAAGCAGCGACCGCCGCAGAGGGTACCGCCGAAGCATCCACGGCGGCGGAGAAATCCACGGCCAAAAAAGCGACGGCCTCCAGAAAGGCGGCGGCCGAGAAGGCTACTACTAAGAAAGCCGCAACTACCAAGAAAACCGCCACGGCCAAAAAGGCCGCTACTAAGAAAGCTACCACGTCTGCCGCCAAGAAGGCTGACGCTGAAACGGAGGAATAAATGGAGCCTGTAACTGTGATCGGCGCCGGTCTGGCCGGCTCCGAATGTGCCTGGCAGCTGGCCCGGCGGGGCATTCCCGTGACCCTGCGGGAGATGAAGCCAGAGAAGATGACTCCCTCCCATGTGACCCCATGGTTTGCCGAGCTTTGCTGCTCCAACTCCCTACGGGGAGCGGGGCTGGAGAATGCCGTGGGCCTGCTGAAGGAGGAGCTGCGGCGACTGGACAGCCTGATCCTCCGCTGTGCCGACGCCACCGCTGTCCCCGCCGGAGGCGCTCTGGCGGTGGACCGGGAGGGCTTTGCCCGGATGGTGACGGAGGAACTCCGGAACCACCCGCTCATCACCGTGGTCCCCGGCGAGGTAACGGAGCTGCCGGAGGGGCAAGTGGTGGTGGCCTCCGGGCCGCTGACCTCCGACGCTCTGGCAGATCGTCTGTCGGCTCTGCTGGGAGACGGACAGCAGACCACCCTGAACTTCTTCGACGCTGCCGCTCCGCTGGTGAGCTTTGACAGCGTGGATATGGACAGTGCCTACTTCGCCTCCCGCTATGATAAGGGTACTCCGGACTACATCAACTGCCCCCTGTCCAAGGAGGAGTATCTGTCCTTCTGGCAGGAGCTGACCACCGCCCAGGAGGCGGAGGTCCACGGCTTCGAGGATGGGCAGGTCTTTGAGGGCTGTATGCCGGTGGAGGTCATGGCCCGCCGGGGTGAGGACACCCTGCGCTTCGGGCCGCTGAAGCCCCGTGGCCTGCCGGACCCCAAGACCGGGAAGGAGCCTTACGCCGTGGTACAGCTGCGGCGGGACAACGCCGACGGCTCCATTTACAATCTGGTGGGCTTCCAGACCCACCTGCGGTGGCCGGAGCAGAAGCGGGTATTCACCATGATCCCCGCTCTGAAGGACGCTCAGTTCCTGCGCTACGGCGTCATGCACCGCAACACCTATCTGGACTCCCCCCGGCTGTTGGATCGGTATTACCGGCTGAAGTCCCAATCCCGTATCGCTTTTGCCGGACAGATGACCGGCGTAGAGGGCTATGTGGAGTCCTGCGCCAGCGGCTTTCTGGTGGGAGTGGAGACGGCCCGCCGCCTGAAGGGGCAGGCTCCCATCGACTTCCCGCAGGAAACGGCCATCGGCGCTCTGGGGTTGTATGTCAGCAATCAGACCGTGGGGGTATTCCAGCCCATGAACATCAACTTCGGCATCATCCCGCCGCTGGACCACCGGGTCAAGGGCAAGCGCAACAAGAATGCCGAGCTGAGCCAGCGCTCGCTGGCCATCATCGAAGCCCGGAAGGAGGAGATCCTGTCATGAAGCTCATCATCGACGCCATGGGCGGCGACAATGCCCCGCTGGAAATCGTCAAGGGTGCGCTATCCGGTCAGAAGCGCTGGGGCGTGGACGTCACCCTCACCGGCGA
>OLND01002372.1_pt1 | contig 17102 bp, 15 predicted proteins | sample 1672031 | NCBI WGS metagenome assembly OLND01 (sample SAMEA3136638, study PRJEB25190) | human gut metagenome | biome: human gut; feature: human-associated habitat; material: faeces | place: Austria | collected 2013
CTGATCCCAGCCCGATAGGGACGTTGCCTTCGGTCGACGCAAGGTGTCCTTCCGTGATATAGAAAATAGTGAAAATCAATACGAATGTAGCGATTATCTCACTCAATAGATTCGATGCCGGGTTGCGGACGGCGGGGGCGGTGCAGAAAACGCCGCGAATGGTGTCGGGGCTCTCTTCCAGATCGAAATGGGGACGGTAGAAGAGCCATGTGGCCAGCGCGCCCGCCGCACCGCCCAGCATCTGGGCGAGCACGTAGCCCGGCACGTCGCTCCACGGGAACTGCCCCGTCGCGGCGAAGGCCAGCGTGACCGAAGGATTGAGGTGTGCGCCGCTGTACGGACCGGCGATCACCACTCCGGTGAAGACGGCCATCGCCCAGGTGACGATGACGACGATCCACCCCGCGCCGTTGCCTTTGGTGCGGGCCAGTGAAACGTTTGCGCAGACGCCGGTGCCCAGAAGCAGCATCACGGCGGTTCCGATGAATTCGGCCAGAACAGGTGTCATGACGAGTCGTTTTTACGGTTGTCGTTACTCTTCGATCCAATGCCGGCTGCGGCGCACGGCCTCGTGCCAGCGTTTGCGGCGTTGTTCCATGAGTGCCGGAGCGGCTTCGGGTGAGAAGGTGCGGTCGGGTTTGAGCAGGGCGCAAATTTCGTCGGTCGAATGCCAGAATCCCACCGCGAGACCGGCGAACATGGCTGCCCCCAGCGCCGTGGATTCCATGACCGAGGGGCGGATGATGCGCACGCCCGTGAGATCGGCCTGGAACTGCATCAGGAACTGGTCGCGGGAAGCACCGCCGTCCACCTTCAGGGAGGTGATGGGCACACCGGTGTCCTTTTCCATGGCGGCCACAAGGTCGGCGCTCTGGTAGGCGATGGACTCCTCCGCCGCCCGGATGATGTGGTTCTGGGTGGTGCCGCGGGTGATGCCCACGATGGCACCGCGGGCGTACATATCCCAATAGGGCGCGCCGAGACCGGTGAAGGCGGGCACGATGTAGATGCCGCCGTTGTCCGGCACCTTCTGGGCATAGTATTCGGCGTCGCGGCTCTCCTGGATCATCCGCAGGCCGTCGCGCACCCACTGGATGACGGCACCGCCCACAAAGACGCTGCCCTCCAGAGCATACTCCACCTTACCGTTCAGGCTGATGCCGATGGTGGAGATCAGGCCGTTCTGGCTGCGGCAGATGGTGTCACCGGTATTCATGAGCAAAAAGCAGCCGGTGCCGTAGGTGTTCTTGGCCTCACCCTTGGCAAAGCACCCCTGCCCGAACAGTGCAGCCTGCTGGTCCCCGGCAATGCCGGCCACCGGCACCTGCACCCCGCACAGGTCGGTGGTGCCGTAGATCTCACTGGAATCCGCCACGCGGGGCAGGATGCAGCGGGGGATATCCAGCGCTTTGAGCAGGGTGTCATCCCAGTCCAGGGTGCGGATGTTGTAGAGCATGGTGCGGCTGGCGTTGGTACGGTCGGTCACATGCACCTTGCCGCCGGTGAGCTTCCACACCAGCCAGGTGTCCACGGTACCGAACAGGATCTCGCCCGCCTCGGCCCGCTCCCGCGCGCCGGGCACGTTATCCAGGATCCACTTGATCTTTGTGGCGGAAAAATAGGCATCCGGCATCAGGCCGGTATTCTCGCGGATGTATTCCGTCATGCCGGGCTGCTGCACCAGCTCGTCCACCAGCGAGGCGGTGCGGCGGCACTGCCAGACGATGGCATTGTAGATGGGGCGGCCGGTGGCCTTTTCCCACAGGATGGTGGTCTCGCGCTGGTTGGTGATGCCGATGGCGGCAATGTCATGGACATCCACGCCGCTCTGGGCCACCACCTCGTTCATGACCCCGTACTGGGTGGACCAGATCTCCATGGGGTTGTGCTCCACCCAGCCCTGCTGCGGGTAGATCTGCTCAAACTCCCGCTGCTGCACCGCGATGATGTTCTGCTCGTTGTCAAACAGGATGGCGCGGCTGCTGGTGGTTCCCTGGTCCAGTGCAAGAACATACTTTGTCGACATGGTTCAACGACCTCCGTTTCGCTCAGGGGCGGTTTTACAGGTCTCGTGTGGCTACGACATCCACACCGGTACCGCAGACGTCGGTCAGCACGACCTGCCCGGTGCGGATGGGTGCGTGCAGCGTGACGCCGTCCAGCGCAGCCATGACCTGCACGATCTTTTCTTTGGGCACCGCCTGCGCGGTCTTGACCGGGCAGCGCGGATAGCGCCCGCCCTCGGCCCGCACCGTACTGGTCAGGATACGGGTGGGGTGGGTCAGTTCTTCCTTGCCATAGGCGGCACCGTTGGGGCAGGCATTGCCGGTTACATTATAATCGTTTTCCGGGTCCACCTGCAAGTGGCAGCCACGGGGGCAGCAGATACAAATGATCTCACGCTTTTTGTTCATTTTGCTACGACCTCCTCTACTGCAACGGTCAGCGGGCCGTCGGCCTTTGCCAGCAGGACCCCGGGCAGGGTGATGTGCTCCATCTCGCCGGGTGCCATCCGCTGGCGCTTGAACCGGGCCAGCTGCTTCTCCCCGCAGGTGATGGTGATCTGGCTGGGGCCGTAATTCTGCCGCACCCGGAACGAGATCTCCACGCCCTTGTCCACGTCCGCCGGGCGCACCCGCTGGGGGACGGTATAGCCCACGCCATTGCCCGGGACAAGGTCCAGCACGGCCGCGTCCGGGGTCTCACCGTGGAGCACATAGGCGGCGGCTGCGGCTCCGGCCCGGTCGCTCTCGCCGGAAACAAAGTCCACCAGATCGTGCACATGCACCACGTTGCCGCAGGCAAACACGCCGGGAATGCCGGTCTCCATGTTCTCGTAGACCACGGCTCCCTTGGTGTGGGGGTCCATCGGGATGCCGGCCTGCCGGGTCAGCTCGTTTTCCGGGATCAGGCCCACACTGAGCAGGATGGTGTCCACGTCAAATTCCATCTCGGTGCCCGGAATGGGGCGGCGGTTCTCGTCCACCTTGGCCACAATGGCCTTTTCCACCCGGGTATCGCCCTGAATGTCCACGATGGTGTGGGACAGGTACAGCGGGATGTCAAAATCCTGCAGGCACTGCACAATGTTGCGGGTCAGGCCGCCGGAATAGGGCATGACCTCCACGCAGGCCAGTACCTTGGCCCCTTCCAGCGTCATCCGCCGGGCCATGATCAGGCCGATGTCGCCGCTGCCCAGAATGAGCACCCGTTTGCCTACCAGATAGCCCTCCATGTTGACATAGCGCTGGGCGGCACCGGCGGTGTAGATGCCGGCCGGGCGGGTGCCCGGGATGCCGATGGCCCCGCGGGTGCGCTCCCGGCAGCCCATGCAGAGGATGACGCTCTTTGCTTCGAGGATCTGGTAGCCCTTCTCCTTGCTGACACAGTGGATCTTTTTATCCGGCGTGACCTCCAGCACCATGGTGCCCAGCTCCACCCGGACGCCGGTAGAGCGCAGCATTTCAATGTAGCGCCCGGCGTACTCCGGGCCGGTGAGCTGCTCGCCGAAACGGTGCAGCCCGAAGCCGTTGTGGATGCACTGGTTCAGGATGCCGCCCAGCTCGTTGTCACGCTCCAAAATCAGAATATCGCGCAGGCCGTGCTGCCATGCGCTGTAGGCTGCGGCAAGGCCTGCAGGGCCGCCGCCGACGATGACCAGATCAATCATGGTTGGTTCCCTCCTGCTTGGTTTCGCACAGTAAGACGTTGCTGCCTGCCTTGTCCTGCAGGACGTCCAGCGGGTCGATGCCCCGCGTCCGGCTGATGAGCTCCAGCACCCGGGGCCCGCAGAAGCCGCCCTGACAGCGGCCCATCCCGGCGTTGCAGCGGCGCTTGACGCCGTCGATGGTGGTGGCCGGGATCTTGGTGTGCAGGGCGTCCAGGATCTCGCCCTCGGTGATGGTCTCGCAGCGGCAGATCACCCGGCCGTAGGCGGGGTTCCGGGCAATGAGCTTTGCCTTTTCTTCCGGCGGCAGCTCCTTGAACCGCACCCGGGTGCGGCCGTCCCGGTAATCCGTTTTGGCCGCAGGCAGATCCCCGTGGCCTTCCAGAATGCGGACCACCTCTTTGGCAACGGCCGGTGCGCTGGACAGGCCCGGCGATTTCATACCGGCCAGGTCGATGAAGCCGGGTGCACCTTCCGCCTCGCCGATGACGAAATCCCCGGTGTCCACATTGGCGCGGACGCCTGCAAAGTTGCGGATGGACTCGCCGAAGCGGATGTCCGGCACGCTGCGGCGTGCGGCCGCGCTGACAAAGGCCAGCCCGGCGGCGGTGCAGGCGGTGTTGTCGCCCGCCACCGGCTCGGCATTGGGTCCGACGATCAGGTTGCCGTGAACGGTAGGTGCCACCAGCACGCCCTTGCCGTTTTCGTTGGGGCACTGGAAGATGACATGCTGCACCCGCGTGCCTTCCGATTTGTCCAGAAGGTAATATTCGCCGCGGGTGGGCTGGATGGTGAACCGGTGCGGAGCGGCCATGTCGTGCACGGCATCGGCCCGGATGCCGGCGGCGTTGACAACGTAGCGGGCCTCCACCACGCCGGACGGCGTGGTCAGCGCCCAGCCGGATGCGGTTTTCTGAATGCCGGTGACCGGGCTGCTGAGGTGGAGTTCCACCCCGTTGCGCACCGCCACCTCCGCCATGGCCAGCGCATATTCCCACGGGCTGACGATGGCCGCGCTGGGTGCATACAGCGCTCCGGCCACCTCCGGCGAAAGACTAGGCTCCATGGCCCGTGTTTCCTCTGCCGACAGCAGCCGGATGCCCGGCACCCCGTTGGCAAGGCCGTTTTCGTACAGCTTCTGCAGATGCGGCAGCTCCGCCGGGCTGAGGGCCAGCACCAGACTGCCGCACTGCCGGTACGGCACATCCAGCCGGGCGCAGATCTCTTTGGCCAGTGCAACGCCCTCCACATTGAGCCGTGCCATCCGGGTGCCCGGCTCGGGGTCATACCCAGCGTGCAGAATGGCACTGTTGGCCTTGGTGGTGCAGTCGGCCACATCGTTCTCGGCCTCAAAAATTGCAGTGTGCAGCGGATAATGCGAGAGCTCATAGGCGGCAGCCGCGCCAACGACACCGCAGCCGATGATTGCTACATCCAGCATAAAAACCTCCTGATCTTCTGCCTGTCACAGCATGCTCGTTTGCGTAGCGGGAACAAAAAAGAGCAGAGCAAACAAAAGGGAACAGGCTCCCTCTTGTTTGTTCTGCTCGCTTCTCTGAACAAACACTTGATGGCTTTATGATAATGCAGATTGCACAAGATGTCAAGCATTTGTGGAAAATAAATGAATTTTTCGTGTCGGAATGGTTCAGGACTTGCGCAGCAGGTCGGTGAACCAGGCACTGACCTGACGGTAGATCTCCGGGTCTGTGACCGACAGGTCGAACGGATAGGTCCCGTCCTCAGCCAGCACGGCACAGGCCGCCCGGACCTTCTGCATGGCCTGCGGATCAAAGGCCTTATCCCGCCGCCCGGAAAGGCAGTTCATCAGGACGTCATCCTTCCAGCTCAGCAAGAACTCAAATGCTTCTGTGTTGTTCATTCCAAAATTTCTCCTGTCAGATGGGTTTCCTCAGCGGCAAGGTCTGCCGCCATGGCGTTCAGGATGCTCTGCAGCGCGGGCCGGACATCCGCCGTGTCTAGGATCAGCCCGGCTGCGTGGGGGTGACCGCCGCCGCCAAAGGGCAGGAAGTAGCGGCTCACATCCAGTTCCGTTTCGTTCGTGCGGGCAGAAAAGCGCCAGTGGCCGGGCCCCTGTTCCAGAGCGGCCAGCGCGATGCGGATATCCGAGCAGTCCGCCATCTGGTAAGCAGCCTTCTTCATGTCCTCATAGGACACCTGCAGTTCCGCAGCCTGCGCCGCGCTCAGGCACAGATATCCCACCCTGCCGTCGGCGGCAGTCCGGGCCTGTGCAAGCAGTCCGCCCTGATGGCAGCATTCGCGCAGGGTGCGCACATCCATCGTCTTGACCAGCTCGTCGTGGTCCACCCCGCCGAACAGAAGTTTTGCCGCGACGCCCAGCGTCCTTCCGCCGGAAATGTGCGAAAAGCGGCGGGTATCGTGCAGGATGCCCAGGTACAGGTAATCTGCCGCTGTGCGCAGCCCCTGCTCATGCGCACGCTGCGCCACAGGGACCAGCTCGTCCGAATCCATCATCTGGGCGATCATCTCCGCGCAGGAGGAAAGCGGCTCGATGCAGCCGATGTCCCCGTAACCAGTATTGGTTTCGTGGTGGTCCAGCGTCACCCGGACCGCTGCCCGCCGGAACCATTCCTCACCGGCAATGCGGTCCGGCGCTGCGCAGTCGCAGGCAATGGCAACATAGGGCCTGTCCTTCGGGACGCGCCCTTCCAGCAGTGCAAAGGGGTCAAACGTCGTGTCCTGCTCCACATAGTTCTGCACCCCTTTGGCAAGGCCCGGGGCCGTGTAGGGGATGATTTCCCGGAACTTGCAGGGGAAATTCTCCCGCAGGTAATAGGCAACGCCCATGACCGAACCGACGGCGTCCCCGTCCGGGTTGATGTGGCCCAGGATCACCGCCGTGTCGACCTCCGTGTTGCACAAGGTCATAAAAAGCTCTCGCAGGGTCTTGTAGGTTTCCATCCGTCTTTTCCTCCTGTTCCGTTACATGCCGCATTTTCTGTTCCCATTGTAAGGGTTTCTTCCAGCAGATGTCAACCGTTTTTTCGTCGATTCTCTCATACTGAAATGCAGGAAGTCCCTATAGAGCGTGCCGCACATCTGAGCTTCTTGTCTCTCCGCCCGAATATGCTATAATGGAAGCAGCCAATCTCCTCACGCCTTTTTCTCGTGCCGATCAATGGGAGGTATTTTGTCGATGAACTATAAAGCAGAATCCCTTAATCGCCTTACTTTTCCCTTAAAATTCGGAGATAGACCCTGCCGCATTTACGGCACAGACTGCGCCGAATATCTTCTGCTTCAGATGACGGACGAGCATGAATTGCAGCGCATGGACAACGAAGTTGCAGCCATTGCGCAGGGTTCGGCACATTCGTTTTTGTTTGCCGCTGTTCCTGTGAAAAACTGGAACGATGAACTTTCCCCGTGGGAAGCTCCTGCGGTGTGGGGCAAAGAAAGTTTCGGCGGCAATGCGGCGGGCACACTACGCTTTCTGACCGAACAGGTGATCCCCACCCTGAAGCAGCAGTTTGCACTGCCGGAAAATGTCCGGATCATTCTGGGCGGCTACTCGCTGGCCGGATTGTTCGCGCTGTGGACATCCACGCAGACAGCTCTGTTTTCCGGTGTTGCGGCTGCTTCGCCTTCCGTATGGTTTCCGGGATGGATGGAGTTTGAACAGCAGCATCCGATACAGGCACAGCACATTTATCTGAGCCTTGGCGACAAGGAAGAACATACAAAAAACGCTGTCATGGCTGTGGTGGGGGATAATATCCGCACCCTGCACAGTCGGCTTATAGAGCGTAGAGCAGACTGCACCCTTGAATGGAACAGCGGCGGGCATTTCAAAGACGCTGACCTGCGTACCGCAAGAGCATTTCGGTGGGTGATGGAGGAACACACATGACCATTTTGATTGATGCAGATGGTTGTCCCGTGGTTGATCTGACTTTGCAGATCGCAAAGCAGTTCGGCATCCCGGTCATTATCCTGTGTGACACTTCCCACCAAATCGAGCGGGAAGGTGTGCAGACGCTGGTGTTCGACAAAGGAGCGGGCCGCCGCCCTGTTCTCATCCTCACCATCTTAGCCGCAAAAAAGGCACCGGCCTGAGCCGGTGCCTTTTGTTGGCGGAGATGGTGGATATTCTCCCGCGGGCTAAGCAACAGCCCGCAGGGCTGATTGCTTGCGGTCTGCGGACCGCCGCCCTGTTCTCATCCGCACCATCTTGGCCGCAAAAAAGGCACCAGCCTGAACTGGTGCCTTTTGTTGGCGGAGATGGTGGGATTCGAACCCACGTGCCCGATTAAGGACAAAACGATTTCGAGTCGTTCTCGTTACGACCACTTCGATACATCTCCATATTGTAGCCTTTATAGTATAGCAAAAAAGCGATTTTCCGTCAACTGTTTTTTATAGGGTCTGCGTGCAGGGAGTTTGCTCTCTGCACGTTTTTTGCAGCGTGCCAACGGACGCCGCACGCTTCCAATTTTTGCACTTCTTTGCGAAAAAGGTCTATCCTTTTGGACCGATTTCGATTATAATAAAAGGGTATCGTTCAAATTTGAAGCAAAAGGAGTTTTTGTTCCATGGCACAGGCAAAACAGGACATGGGGTCCGGCAGCGTGAAAAAGCTGATGCTGCAGCTGATGATCCCTGCCGTGGTGGCGCAGGTGGTGAACCTGCTGTACAACATCGTAGACCGCATTTACATCGGGCACATTGAGGGCATCGGCGCAGCCGCGCTCACCGGCGTGGGACTGTTCACCCCCATCCTCATGCTGCTGAACGCGTTCGCCATGCTGGTGGGCGCGGGCGGTGCACCGCGCACCGCCATTGCACTGGGGCAGGGGGACCGGCAGCAGGCCGAAAAGATCATCTCCAACAGCTTTACGGTGCTGATGCTCTTTGCAGTGGTGCTGACCATCGGCTTTTATGCGGGTGCGCCCGCACTGCTGCGGCTGTTCGGTGCCAGTGACGCCACCCTGCCGTATGCGTTGAGCTACAGCCGCCTCTACATTCTCGGCTCGGTGTTCGTGCTGCTGGTGCTGGGCATGAATCCCTTCATCACCACCCAAGGCTTTGCCAAGACCAGCATGCTCACCACCGTGATCGGTGCCGTGATCAACATCATTCTGGACCCCATCCTCATCTTCGGGTTCGGGCTGGGCGTGCAGGGCGCAGCCATTGCTACGGTGCTCAGTCAGGCTGTGGGCGCGGCGTGGATCCTGCAATTCCTCACCGGCAAAAAGACGATCCTGCGCCTGCGCAAGGACTATCTGCGCCCGGAAAAGCAGGTCATCCTGCCGGTGCTGGCACTGGGCATCTCCACCTTTGTGATGCTCTCCACCGAGAGTCTGCTCTCCATCAGCTTCAGCTCCAGTCTGGCCCGCTACGGCGGCGACGTGGCTGTGGGTGCCATGACCGTGATCACCAGCGCCTCCCAGCTGTGCACACTGCCCATTCAGGGCGTGTGTCAGGGCGGCCAGCCGGTGATGAGCTTCAACTTCGGAGCCGGCAAAAAGCCCCGCGTAAAGGAGGCTTTCCGGTTCCAGCTGACCCTGTGCGGCGCATACACCTGCCTGTTCTGGCTGGCCATGATGCTGGCACCCGGGGCCGTGGCAGGCATCTTCACCTCCGATTCCGCACTCATTTCCTACACCACCTGGGCCATGCGCATTTACATGGCCGGCATTTTTGCCATGGGCTTCCAGATCGCCTGCCAGCAGAGCTTTATGGCACTGGGGCAGGCCAAGGTCAGCCTGCTGCTGGCCTGCCTGCGCAAGATCATCCTGCTGATCCCGCTCATCTTTATTCTGCCGCATCTCGTGGCAGCCCCGGTGTTCGGCGTATTTCTGGCGGAGCCGGTCAGCGACATTCTGGCGGCCACCATTACAACCATCACCTTCTTTGCCCGGTTCGATAAAATTCTGGATCAGGGTGCGGCAAGGGTGTAAACCACAGACAAAACGAGGGTCTCTGCCAACGGCAGAGACCCTCGTTTTTTGTTGCTCCGGCAGCTTTATGCCAGATTTTCGCCGTTGGAGGCGATGACCTTTTTGTACCAGTCAAAGCTGTCCTTCTTATAGCGCTTGAAGGTGCCGCCGCCCTGGTCGTCGGCATCCACGTAGATAAAGCCATAGCGCTTTGCCATTTCACCGGTAGACGCACTGACAAGGTCGATGCAGCCCCACATGGTATAGCCAAACAGGGGTACACCGTCTTCCTCCACAGCCTGCTTCATTGCCTTGATATGCTCACGCAAGTAGTCAATGCGGTAGGGGTCCTTTACAGTGCCGTCTTCTTCCAGCTTATCGTAGGCCCCCAGACCGTTTTCCACCACGATGATGGGCAGGTCGTACCGGCTTGCGATCTGGTTCAGGGTAAAGCGCAGCCCATCCGGGTCGATCTGCCAGCCCCAGTCACTTGTCTGGAGATACGGATTTTTTGCGCCGCCCAGCAGATTGCCGGATGCCTGTGCGGCATCCGGATCCACCGTAACGCAATTGGTCTGATAGTACGAGAGGGAATAGAAGTCCACCGTACCTGCTTTCAGGGCTCTGCGGTCTTCTTCCGTGATCTCAAGCTCGATCCCATTCTGCCGCCAGAATGCAGGGGCATAGTACGGATACTCGCCCCGGCACTGCACATCGGCACAGTACCAGTTGAACTGACGCCAGTTCTGCTGCGCTTTGAGCTGGTCCTTCGGGTTACAGGTCAGCGGATAGACCGGCATCATCGCGATCATGTTGCCGATCTTTGCATCCGGGTCCTCTTCGTGTCCGGCCAGCACCGCGTAGGCACTGGCGACCAGCTGGTGATGCAACGCCTGATACCGCAGCGGAACATTGTCCACCTGCCGGAGAAAATCCCGCGTACCGGGGTTGCGGATGCCCAGAGACATGTAATTGCCCAGCGGCAGCGTACCGCAGTTGATCTCATTGAAGGTCAGCCAGTATTTCACCTTGCCGCGATAATGCCGGATCACCGCGCGGGCATACCGCTCAAACAGTGCGATGACTTCCCGCGATGCCCAGCCATTATATTTGTTGACCAGATGCAGCGGCATTTCGTAGTGCGAAAGAGTAACGATCGGCTCGATGCCCTGCGCATGCAACTCATCAAACACATTGTCGTAAAAGCGCAGGCCCTCCTCGTTCGGGCGCTCTTCTTCTCCGGTGGGGAAGATGCGGCTCCACGCGATCGACATCCGGTAGGCTTTAAAGCCCATCTCACCCATCAGGACAATATCTTCTGCGTGATGATGGTAAAAATCGCTGGCTGTACGGTTCGGGTAATACAGAGCGGGGTCTGTCTCCGCCGTGATCTGACGCGGTGTCGTATGTGACCCGGACGAAAGCATGTCCGCTGCGCTGGCCCCTTTGCCGCCTTCTTGCCAGCCGCCTTCGACCTGATTGGCAGCCGTTGCGCCGCCCCACAAAAAGTTCTTGCAAAAAGCCATACCGAAGCCCTTTCCTTTCTTATTTCTCAGTCGTCTCGGGCTTGTAGAGGATCCAGGTGGCCACGAAAGTAGCCACGACGCCCACCAGCACCGAGATGATCATATACAGCAGATTGTTCGGCTTGTCTGCGCTCACAAACAGCGGCAGAGCGATGACCGAGGAAGCGCCCGCAAAAGCATAGATGGCGGTCTTCAGCAGGCCGGCCACGCAGCCGCCGATGGCAGAACCGATCATTGCACCGTACATGGGGGTCTTGTACTTGAGGTTAATGGCATACATGGCAGGCTCGGTCACACCGGCTACGACAGCCGTAACCGCTGTGGAAAAGCCGGTGGATTTGATCGTGGTGTCCTTCGTCTTGCAGGCCACTGCCAGGGCGGCGATGCCCTGGTCGATGTTGGAGATGATCAGTGCCGGGAAGAAGATGGGCTCATACAGCGGGCTGACGGTGAGCATCTGCATCAGGTACGGCACAAATGCACCGTGCATGCCGGTCATGATGACAAAGGGCATCACGGCAGCAAACAGCGCCACGCCCACAAAGCCAAGGGTGTTGTACAGCCACAGCACAAAGGTGCTGAGGTAGGTGCCAAGGAACGAGCCAATGGGGCCCAGTACGCAGTAAGCCAGCGGGATCATGATCACAATGGTGACCAGCGGCTCCAGCACCGAGCGCAGAATGGCAGGGGAGTGCTTGGCAACAAACTTCTCAATGGGTGCCATCACGGCGCAGCACAGGATAATGGGGAAAATGGTGCTGGAATAGCTCACACCGTACACCGGGATGCCCAGGAAATTGAATGCCGTGCCGGCGGACACGCCGCTGGCAAAGGTGGGGTAGATCAGCAGACCGCCGATGACCATGCCCAGTGCCATATTGGCCCCAAACTTCTTGGCTGCAAAGGCACCGATCATGATGGGCAGGAAATAGAAGCCTGCATCACCGGCAAAGGTCAGCAGCTGATAGGTGCCATTGTCGGCCGGGACACCTGCCATATCCAGCAGGATCAGGATGACCTTGATCATGCCGCAGCCGATCAGGGCCGGGATCAGCGGCGTAAGGGAGCCAGAAATGCCGTCAAAGATCTTATTCACGACAGCCTTTACGCCCTTCTGCTGCGGGGCTGCGTCGGCATCGTCTGCTTCCACTGCTTTTTCCGAAGCAAAACCGTGCTTCTTGCAGATCAGCTCGTACACCGAGCCGACGTCCTGCCCAATGATGATCTGCAGCTGTTCGCCGGACCACTGTGCTCCGGCAACACCCGGCAGATCCTTGATCTCGTCCATCTTAACGATGCTGCGGTCCTTCACATTGAAGCGCAGCCGTGTGACGCAGTGGGTAAAGAACCGCACATTGTCCTTGCCGCCGATCAGCTCAACAACGCTGTCGGCCAGCACATCATAATTTTTTGCCATGGTTGTTCTCCTCCCTGTTTTTGCAAACAGTTCCTATGGGTTTTCTTCTATCACAAACCCGTCCGGGGCGCGCTCCCGGGCGGTTCTGTTTCAATAAAAAACCCCAGCGCACCACAAAACACGCACACAGCCCCTGCAGGGCATATCGGTGCATTTTCTGCGGCGCTCTGGGGTAAAGCCCTCCAAAGGCGTTCTGCCTTTATCGGTCACAATCCTCACGAGCACACAAACGATTGATGTGTAGGATCAGATATAAAATTTCCTCTTCGGAAAGGTGCTTTTGCAGCTTCTGGTCGATCAGGGCCGCCACCTTTACTGCGCAGGAATAGATGTCAGGGTACTCTTTTTTCATAGATTCAAAGAGCTCCCGGTTCTGGCTGTCGATCATCGTGTCATCCAGCGTGCGCTTCATCATGTAGTGCATGTGGGTCACGAAGCGATAATAGTTGAAGCTGTCCCGGTCCACCGTGATGTGCAGTTCCTGCTCCACGATGTCCGTGGCCTGCTCGATGATGGCACCATAGTCGATATTTGGTACCGTCTCTGCCTGCGCCCTGTAATTGACAAAATGCAGAGCGATGGCTGCAGCTTCTTCCCGTGGGAGGGTGACCCCCAGACGGTTTTTCAGGATATCCAGCGCCTGTTTTCCGATCTCGGATTCGTTGGGGTAAAGCTGCCGCACCTCATAGAACAGCGGCAGCTGGATGTTGATGTTTTTCTGGTATCGCTGGATGGCAAAATCAATGTGGTCTGCCAGGGTGAACATCACATTCTCACGGAACTGGTTGTCCATTTTTTCATTGGCCAGATCCACGATCTCGGCCGCCGCTTCCAGCACATCTTCCGGGATGCGGTTGAGCACTGCCAGCTGTTCTTCGTCCACATCATAAAAGGTGCGGTCGATCTTGGAGAGCGGCACATCGTAGGGCGGCTTTGTGAAGCCGATGCCCTTGCCGAACGCCACCACCTCATTGTTGCGGCTGTCCAGACACAGGGAGATGTTGTTGTTGATGTTCTTGATGACCTTCATCTGCCTGAGTCCTCCATTTCCGCAACAATAAAAAAACCGAAAGTTCACCCCTATCTGCAACGGATAAGGGAAAGCCTCCGGAGAGTAACAAACCTTACATAATTGACCGTGGACAGTATAGCAAATTTTACCGGTTTCCGTCAAGCAGCAAAGCGCACAAGAATTTTCTTCTCTTTTCAGACAGGTTGCGCAATCTTTGAAAAACAAAAAGGCGCATCTGCTCTGCGGCAGATGCACCCTTGCAGATCTTACTTTCCCGCCAGCAGAATGGCCAGCACGGCTTTCTGCACATGCAGGCGGTTCTCGGCTTCGTCGAAGATCTCGTCGGCGTGCTGCTCGAACACGGCGGTGGAGATCTCCTCGCCCCGGTGGGCGGGCAGGCAGTGCAGCACCATGGCGTCGGGCTTGGCGGCTTCCAGCAGCTTGCCGGTGAGCTGGAAGCCCACAAAATCCCGCAGGCGCTGCTCGCTCTCGGCGGTGCCGGGGGCGGCAGTGTTCCACACGGCAGTGGCCACCACATCCGCGTCCCGCACGCCCTCGACGGGGCTGGAGGTGAAGTGGAAAGCGCTGCCGTACTTGTGGGCAAGCATCAGTACGTCGGCGGCGGGGCGGTAGGCCTCCGGGCAGACGCAGGTGACCTGCATCCCGGCCAGCAGGCCGCCCACGATGAGGCTGTTGGCCATGCTGCCGCCGTCGCCCACAAAGCAGAGCTTCCGCCCGGCCAGGGTGCCGCGGCGCTCCCGGATGGTCATCAGGTCGGCCAGCACCTGGCAGGGGTGTGCGTAGTCGGTCAGGCCGTTGATCACCGGCACACCGGCCAGCGCGGCAAATTCTTCCAGATCCCGCTGGCGGTAGGTGCGCCAGACCACGCAGTCGTAGTAGCGGCCCAGCACCCGGGCGGTGTCCTTGAGGGGCTCGCCCCGGCCGGCCTGCAGCTCGGACGTGTTCATGTAATTGCCCAGGCCGCCCAGCTGGTACACACCCACCTCAAAGCTGGTGCGGGTGCGGGTGGACGCCTTGGAGAACAGCATGGCCACCGTTTTACCGGCCAGCAGGGGGGCGGTGCCGCCCAGTTTCTGCTGTGCCTTGAGCTGGTCGGCCACATCCAGGATGTGGGTCAGCTCGCCGGGGGTCAGATCGCTCATTTTCAGCAGATTTTTCATGCCTGCTCCTTCGGAGCCGTCGGCTCCATTGCACCCAGCACCTCGGCCAGGACCTCCAGTGCCATGTCCACATCGTGGGCGGTGAGGGTGAGCGGGGGCAGCAGGCGCAGGCGGGTCTTGGCGGTAAGCACCAGCAGGCCCTTTTCGCGGCAGGCGGCCAGCACATCGGCGGCGGTCACATCGTAGAACTCGATGCCCACCATCAGGCCGATGCCGGAAATGCTCTTGACATGGGGCAGCTTGGCGATGCCGGCACGCAGCTGCACGGCGCGGTCGTTGACATTGGCCAGGAAGCTGGTGTCCATGCGGTCCACCACCACGTTGGCACCGGCGCAGACCACCGGGTTGCCGCCGAAGGTAGAGCCGTGGGTGCCGGGGCCCATGCCGCCGGCCACCTTCTCACGCAGCAGCACGGCACCGATGGGCAAGCCGCCGCCCAGGCCCTTGGCCAGGGTAACGATATCCGGCTTGAGGTTGTAGTGCTCGCAGCACAGGAAGGTGCCGGTGCGGCCCACGCCGGTCTGCACCTCGTCCACAATGAGCACCAGATCTTTTTCATCGCAGAGCTTGCGCACAGCCTGCACATAGTCGGGGTCCAGCGCCATGACGCCGCCCTCGCCCTGGATGAGTTCCAGCATAACGGCGCAGGTGTTGCGGTCCACCAGCTCCTGCAGCGCCTCGATATCCCCCGCCGGGGCGTACAGGAACCCCTCATTGAAGGGGCCGAAATAGTTGTGGAACACCTCCTGACCGGTGGCGGTCAGGGTGGCAATGGTGCGGCCATGGAAGCTGTTGACCAGCGTGATGACCGTGGTGCGGTCCTTGCCGTAGTGGTCCACGCTGTACTTGCGGGCGGCCTTGATGGCACCCTCGTTGGCCTCGGCACCGGAGTTGCCAAAGAAAACGGCATCCATGCCGGTGCGGCAGCACAGCTTTTTAGCCAGCTTGCCGCAGGGGGCCGTGTAGTACAGGTTGGAGGTGTGCTGCAGGGTGGCGGCCTGGTCGCAGACGGCCTGCACCCAGGCAGGGTGACAGTAGCCCAGCGAGTTGACGCCGATGCCGGAGGTGAAATCCAGATAGCGCTTGCCCTCGGGGTCGGCGGCGGTCATGCCGTGGCCCTCGGCCAGCACGACCTGGCTGCGGGCGTAGGTGTGCAGAACGTACTTGTTATCGCGTTTGATGACTTTTTCGGTTTGCATGGCATACCCTCCTTAATGGTTGCCGCGGCGGTAGAACATGGTACCGGCGCCGCGGTCACTGAACATTTCCAGCAGGATGGAATGGGGCACACGGCCATCGATGATAACGGCCTCGTGTACGCCTTGATAGATGGCGTCGGCCATACCTTCGATCTTAGGCAGCATGCCGCCGGCAATGACACCGGCCGCCTTGTAGCCCTCGATCTCGGAGACTTCGACCTCTGGGATCAGGGTGGATTCATCGTTCTTGTCATAGAGCAGACCGACAATATCCGTCATGCTGACGAGTTTTTCTGCATGCAGGGCGATGGCAATCTCCGCCGCAGCCGTGTCGGCGTTGATGTTGTAGGGGATGCCGTTGTCGTCCATGCCGACAGTGGCAATGACCGGGATGAAGCTGTCGGCCAGCAGATGCTCGATCAGCGTGGTATCCACCTTTTCGATCTCGCCCACATGACCGTCGTTGTAAATAACCTTCATAGGGAACATCTCCTTTATTTCGTATCAAAAAATAAAACCCCTACGAGCCGCATGGCTCATAAGGGTGCAGTGCACGGTTCCACCTTATGGTTTCACTCATTAACTCCTTAACGCGGAGGGACGGCTGCGTTTCAAACATCCCCGCAGCGGCTCCGGACTGGTGTTCGCATATTCCCGTCATAAAGCGCTTTCAGCCTTTGCGCTTCTCTCTGAAATCCAGGAATACGGTACTGGTTCCGTCATCGCCTTGTATGGGTATTGTAGCAATGCATCCCCGGTTTGTCAATGGCTTGGGCGAATTTTCCCGGCAAAACGGGCGCTGCACGGTTTCCCGCACAGCGCCCACCGGATTATTTCTTCTTTTTTCGAATGATGACCGCCGCCGCGATCATCGCCAGGGCTGCCACTGCCAGTACGACTGCCACCACAGTGCTGCCGGAATTCTGGGATGTGGTCTCGACTACAGGCTCAGGGCTTGCTTCCGGGGCCGGTTCCTCTGCCGCAGGCGCTTCTTCCGCAGATGCTTCCGGGGCCGCAACGGTTTCTACAGCGGACTCCACCAGGGATTCCGGTTCTTCCTCCGGGATGCTACCGGTGACCTGAATGTCGCCGGTATAGGTTTTGCCGGGCTCCGGGGTTAGGGGCTTGCCGTCCAGGGTGATGTCACCCTGCACCGTACCGCTCTCCATCACCGTCAGG
>OLND01002377.1_pt1 | contig 17093 bp, 14 predicted proteins | sample 1672031 | NCBI WGS metagenome assembly OLND01 (sample SAMEA3136638, study PRJEB25190) | human gut metagenome | biome: human gut; feature: human-associated habitat; material: faeces | place: Austria | collected 2013
CGGGCGCAGGATGCGCCCGCCGTTCGGTTCCTGCGGGAGCCTTACGCAACACCCTGCTCGGCCTCGGCCTGCGGCGCGCCGCCCTTGTCCTTGTACTCGGGCAGGGGGCGGAACAGCTGGAACAGCATGCCCACCAGCACCACGACGGCCACGGCAGTCCACACGCTGAACTCGCCACCGCCCAGCAGCATGCCGAACTGGTTGATCATCAGGCCCACGGCCCACGCGAACACCGTCATGTAGCCGATGGCGAACCAGGTCCACTTCGCGCTCGCCATCTGGCGACGGATGGTGCCGATAGCGGCGAAGCACGGGGCGCACAGCAGGTTGAAGGCGCAGAAGGCCATGATCGCCGGCACGCTGCCCCCCATGAGGGCGCCGAACGCCATCCACATGGACGGATCGGCCTCGCCGGCGTCTCCCAGGCTGGTGAGGATGCCCACCGTGGCCACGACGTTCTCCTTGGCCACGAGGCCCGTGATGGACGTGACGGCGGACTCCCAGTTGCCGAAGCCGAGCGGCGCGAACACCCACGCCAGCGCGTTGCCCAAGCCGGCCATGAGGCTGTACTGGATGTAGTCTTCCATTTCCGTGTCGAGAAGGCCGAACGCGCCCTCGTAGAAGCCGAAGTTCATGAGGAACCAGATGACGATGGTCGACAGGAAGATAATCGTGCCGGCCTTCACGATGAAGCTCTTCACGCGCTCCCACGTGGCCATAAGCACGTTCTTCACGGCGGGGATGTGATACTGCGGCAGCTCCATGATGAACGGCGTGGCCTCGCCGGCGAACATCTTCGTCTTGCGCAGCATGATGCCGGACACGATGATAGCGATGACGCCTAAGAAGTAGAACACGGGCGCGATCCACCAGGTGGTGCCCGCGTCACCGCCAGCGATGGCGCCGAACACGAGTGCGATGATGGGCAACTTCGCGCCGCAGGGGATCATGGTCGTCGTCATGATGGTCATGCGACGGTCTTTCTCGTTCTCGATGGTTTTCGTGGCCATGACGGCGGGGACGCCGCAGCCCGACGCGATGAGCATGGGGATGAAGCTCTTGCCCGACAGGCCGAACTTGCGGAAGATACGGTCCATGATGAACGCGACGCGCGCCAGGTAACCGCAGGCCTCTAGGATGGACAGCAGCAAGAACAGCACGATCATCTGGGGAACGAAGCCGAGTACCGCGCCCACACCGGCGATGATGCCATCCACAATGAGGCTGATGAGCCACGGTGCCGTGCCGATGGACTCCAGCGCCTCAGTAGCCACAGGCGTGAGGCCTTGGATGTACACGCCGAACTCTGCAGGATCGGGCTCCTCTTCGGCTAAGAGTGCCAGCTCGCTCTCGCTTGCGCCGGCTTCTTCGGCGGCTGCCACGTTCTCTTCCCAAAAGCCGACCGCTTCGTCGTACTGCTCGGTGCCGGTGTAGAGCCAGCCGTCGCCGAAGACGCCGTCGTTGGCCCAGTCGGTGAACAGCGTGCCCACGGTGGACACGGAGATGTAGTACACCAGCGTCATGATGACGATGAAGATGGGGATGCCGAGCCAGCGGTTCGTGACCACGCGGTCGATCTTCTGCGTGGTGGTGGCGCCTTTGAGCGACTTCTTCACCGTCTCGGACACCACGTCGCCGATGGCGTCGTAGCGCTCGCCGGTAACGATGCTCTCGGCGTCGTCGTCTTGGCTGTTCTCGAGCGCCTCGCGGATGCTTGCAACGGCCGAGAGGTCGCCGGCAGGCAGGCCCAGCTTGTCGATGGTTTTCTGCTCGCCCTCCAGCAGCTTGATGGCGTACCAGCGCGCCACGTTCGGGGTCACGCGCGTACCCAGCACGTCGATGACACGGCCCAGCGCTTCTTCCACCTCAGAGGTGAAGCGCAGGTCAGACGCGGCCGGCATGCCCTTCTTCGCCGCGTCGATGGTGGTTTTCAGCAGGTCCTCCATGCCGCGACCCTTGAGCGCCGAGGTCTCCACTACGGGGCAGCCCAGCTTCTTGGAGAGTTTGGCCACGTCGATCTTGTCGCCGTTTTTCTCCACCAGGTCCATCATGTTGAGCGCCACCACTACCGGCAGACCCAGATCGAGGATCTGCGTCGTCAGGTAGAGGTTGCGCTCCAAGTTCGTGGCGTCCACGAGGTTGATGACCGCGTCGGGGCGGCCGTCGAGCAGGTAGTCGCGCGTCACGACCTCCTCGGGCGAGTACGGCGAAAGCGAGTAGACGCCCGGCAGGTCCGTGATGGTCACGTCCTTATCGCGCGTGTAGGTGCCTTCCTTCTTCTCCACGGTCACGCCCGGCCAGTTGCCCACATACTGCGAGGCTCCGGTCAGGTCGTTGAACATCGTCGTCTTGCCGCAGTTCGGGTTGCCGGCAAGCGCTATGCGAATTCCCATGTTCTGCCTTTCCCACTTATCCCCGCCCGTTACCTTGCAGCATCAGGCGGGCTTTCTTGTTCCATTCGCGAGGGACGGTGCTTTCCCGACACCGTCCTACACACGTTTAACGCCGCAAAGGGATTGCTGATTCCCTCATCGTGAAGTTAACTGTAACTAACTCTGTCTCAAAAAACAGGGCTCCGGTTGTTCGCGCGTCGCGCGAAACGAAGCCGCTGGTCCATCGAGGTCAGCGAGGGTTTTCGTGGTGCTCCAGATTGGCGTGACGGGTTGGGCGAGAGCGTGCTTTTGCACGTGAGCTCAAGCCAGCGCGGCAAGATGGAGTGCCACGAAAAGCCGCAGCGTCGTTTCGCCGGCCATCAGGCCAACGAAACCAAAATGTTCTCCGCCTCGCTCTTGCGCAGCGAAAGCTCGTAGCCGCGCACCGTGACCTCGATGGGATCGCCCAGCGGAGCCACCTTGCGCACGAACACGTCCGTGCCCTTCGTGATGCCCATGTCCATGATATGGCGCTTGATGGCTCCCTCGCCCGTCAGACGGCGCACCGTGACCGACTCGCCGATGGCGACGTCGCGCAGCGTCTTACCCTGCCCTTCTGTCATATGCCGATCCTTTCTTCCTCGCCAGGTGCCTCCGGCACCCGATTCCTGCCAGCTCTTCTGCCAACTCAAGGGAATGCGAAACCTGCAGATCTGGGCACTCGTACCGAATGCGCGACCTGGCCATGCGGGCCGGACCTGCAACCTTGGCGCCTGCGACCATGCAGAGCTTTGGGGCGTCCGGAAAAGCGGACCGTCGACCATTCGGCTCTCGGTTGCCCGAATTTTCGCTTCCGAATGTTTCACGTAAAACATTTGTACGAAAAAACGAACAGCGGCGAAAGCCGGCAGTCCGCACGCCAACAAACTGCAAGAGCATGCAAGCGAACTGCAAGCGCGTGCAAGCGCCCCGCCGCACCGCAGCGCCTAGGCGGCGTTCGTGATGATACGGGACGCGATCTGCTTGTTGAGCGCGACCTGCGTGCCCTTGACTTCCACGATAAGGTCGCCCGCAGCCTCGGCCGTCACCGTGACGCGCGCTCCTTCCACGAACCCGAGGTTCTCCAGGTGGTGGTGCAGGTCGCCCCTGCCGCGCACCTTCGCTATCGTGGCCGTCTCGCCGCTCCCGAGGAACGAAAGCGGCATCTGGCGGCACGAGGCGCTGGGAACCGCGCCCGCATCGGCGCATGCGATACCCGTACCGGCATGCGCGCGGGCTTGCACGCATGCCTGCCCGCCCATGCCCGCTACCGTTGCATTGCCCATCTGTGCTCCCATCAGTTAGCTTCGTATAACAATAAGTATTCTATAGCAAACTTTCATGAAATGGAAGCCTTGGTTAACTTTTCTTTTTTTGCCCGCATCCGCTCAACGGCCCGTAGGCGATTTTCGGGAGGCTTACACCACCGGGCCCTATCCCTCGTCGCCGGCCTTGAGCGTCATCGCGTTCACGGCCACGATGACGGTGGACAGGCTCATGAGCACGGCGCCCACGGCGGGGCTCAGCAGGATGCCTACCGGCGCCAGCACGCCGGCTGCGAGCGGGATGGCCACGATGTTGTAGCCGGCGCCCCACCAGAGGTTCTGCTTGATCTTGCGCGTGGTGTTCGTGCCCAGGTCGAGCAGCCGCACGATGTCCTCCGGGTCGCTCTTCACGAGCACGACGTCGGCGGAGTCGATGGCAACATCGGTGCCGGCGCCGATGGCCGCGCCCACGTCGGCCTTCGCGAGGGCGGGCGCGTCGTTGATGCCGTCGCCCACCATCATGACCACGTCGCCCGCCGTGCGGCGCTCCTGCACGAGGCGCACCTTGTCCTGGGGCACGAGCCCAGCGTGAAACTCGTCGATCCCGAGGTCGCGGGCCACGGCGCGCGCGGCCTCCTCGTTGTCGCCCGTGAGCATGACGGGCGCGATGCCGCGCTCCTTGAGCTGCCGCACCGCCTCGCGCGCCGTGGGCTTCACCTCGTCGCCCTGGGCCACCACGCCGGCCACGACGCCGTCGATCACGAGGAAGCTCACCGTGAGGCCGCGGCCTGCGAGCTGCTGGAACAGGTCGCGGTCGTAGACGATGCGCCGCTCGTCGAGGTGGCGCGCGTTCGCAACGAGCGCCTTCCGCCCGTCCTCGAGCGTGCCCTCCACGCCCACGCCGGCCACGGCGTGCTCGTCGCGCACGGGCGCGGGGCGCACGCCCCGGTCGCGTGCGGCGGCCACGATGCTCGCCGCGAGCGGATGCGACGAGGACTTCTCGAGCCCGGCGAGGATCGCGAGCACGCGGTCATCGGCACGGTCGTCGGCGGATGCGCCGCCGTTTTTCCCGTCATTGCCGGCGACCGTGCCGGCGGCCCCTCCGGCATTATCGCCCTTGCCGTCGCCGGAGCGCGGCCTTCCCACCGTGCGCACCTCCGCCACGCGGAAGTCGCCCTCGGTGAGCGTGCCGGTCTTGTCCATCATCACCACGTTCACGTGCGGCGCCACCTCAAGCGCCCGCCGGCGTCGCACGAGCAGGCCGTGCCGCGCGCCAATGGACGTGGAGCGCGCAGCCACGAGCGGTATGGCCAGGCCGAGCGCATGCGGGCACGCGATGACGAACACCGTGACCATGCGCGTGAGCGCGTCGCCCACACTGCCCGTGACGGCAAGCCACGCAGCGAAGGCCGCGACGCCCACGCCCACGGCGGCGTAGAACAGCCAGCGCGCCACCTTGTCCGACAGCACCTCGGCACGCGACTTCTCCTGCTGCGCCTGCGACACCAGCTTCATGACCTGGGCAAGGTAGCCCGACTCGCCCGTGCCGGTCACGCGCACGTACAGCGTGCCGTCGCCGTTCTGCGATCCGCCGAACACGGAGTCGCCCGCTCCCTTGGACACGTCGCGCGCCTCGCCGGTGACGAGCGCCTCGTTCACCTGCGACTCGCCGCGCACGACCTCGCCGTCGGCGGGCACCTTCTCGCCCGCCTCCACCATGACGGTCTGCCCCACCTGCACCTCGGACAGCGGCGCATCGGCGAAGGAGCCGTCCGGCTGCTCCACGTGGGCCTGCGCCGGCAGGAGCTCGGCCATCTCCTTGAGCGCGTCGCCCGCGCCCATGACGGCCCGCATCTCCACCCAGTGGCCCAGGAGCATGATGACGATGAGCGTGGCCAGCTCCCAGAAGAAGTCCATGTGCATGCCCGCCGTATGCAGGACGGAGCGCTGGACGAAGGCGTAGATGCTGTAGGCGTAGGCCGTGGTGATGCCGAGCGCCACGAGCGTCATCATGGCGGGCTGGCGGCGCCTGAGCTCGTCCGCCGCCCCGCGCAGAAACGGCATGCCGCCGTAGACGAACAGCACCGTGGCGAGCGCCGCCACGACCCAGTCCGAGCCGCGGAACGCGAGCGTGATGGGGAGCGCCATCCCCATGGGCGAGGACAGCAGCAGGATGGGAATCGTCAGCACGAGGCTCGCGAAGAACCGCCGCTTGAGGTTCGCCCCGTGCATCGCCATGCCGCCCCCGGAGGCGTCCTTTCCGGAAGAGCCGTCCCGCACATCCTCGTGTTCGCCGTCATGCCCGCCCATCCGCCTCGCCTCGCCTTCATCGGTTGCCCTGCCTGCGCTATCGAGCACCAGGGTAGGACGCGACAGCGGCATCGTGCGGGTGCGGAGGCGAACCGTTGCACAGCGGAAACAAGGCGGTCGGGCGGGCGAAAGAGGCTCAGCCCACCATGCCCAAGGCGAGCGGCTCTATGCGCTCAAGATCATCGCGATGGAGGTCGAGCGACTCCCACAATATCGGTGTTGCGCTGCAAGTTCAACCAATACTCGGGCGATGTGCCGAACAGGTTCTCGTCAAATCGAGTTTTCAGGAAGAAAAACAGGGTCTCGCGACGCGCCGGTTGTTTTCGGAACATAGTATACTTAGGATGGATAATCGAAACGTGCGAATTCGACCAGAAAGCGCAGGACAAGGCTTTGAACCTCTACATCGACACGCGGGGCGCTGGACCCCGGCCCGTCACGTTCACGGAAGCCGTCGTCGACGGGTTGGCGGCGGGCGGCGGGCTGTACGTGCCCGAGCGCGTCCCGGAGCTCTCCCTGGAGGACATCGCGGCGCTGGCGCAGCTGCCCTACGCCCCGCGCGCGGCGCGTATCTACCGGGCGTTCGACGTCGACCTGCCCGCCGAGACCATCGAAGAGCTCATGGCCCAGGCCTACGGCGACAACTTCGACGACGAGCGCATCTGCCCCATCACGTCGCTCACGGCCGACACCCACGTGCTGGAACTGTGGCACGGCCCCACGAGCGCGTTCAAGGACATGGCGCTGCAGTGCCTGCCGCGGTTCTTCTCCGCAAGCGCCGCTCAGCTGCGCGAGCAGGGAAAGCTCGACCACGACTTCCTCATCCTCGTGGCCACGTCGGGCGACACGGGCAAGGCCGCGCTCGAGGGCTTCCGCGACGTGGACGGCGTGTCCATCGCCGTGATGTACCCCGACGGCGGCGTGAGCGACATCCAGTTCAAGCAGATGGCCACGCAGCGCGGGCGCAACGTGCAGGTGTGGGGCGTGCGCGGCAACTTCGACGACTGCCAGACCGGCGCAAAGAACGTGTTCGGCGACGAGGCGTTCGCCGCGCGGCTGCTGGAAGAGCACGGCGTTGCGCTGTCGAGCGCGAACTCCATCAACTGGGGGCGCCTCATGCCCCAGATCGTGTACTACGTGTCGGCCTACGCGCAACTGGTGGCCGACGGCAAGCTCTCACTGGGCGACGAGCTGGACGTGTGCGTGCCCACGGGCAACTTCGGCAACATCCTGGCCGCCTACTACGCCAAGCGCATGGGCGTGCCGCTGGGCATGCTGTACTGCGCCAGCAACGAGAACCGCGTGCTCACCGACTTCATCAACACGGGCACCTACGACATCTCCGAGCGCGAATTCGTGCTGACGCCCTCCCCTTCGATGGACATCCTCGTGTCGTCGAACCTGGAGCGCCAGCTGTTCGAGCTGACGGGGCGCGACGCCGCTGCCATCGCCGGCTGGATGTCCGATTTGCGCGAGCAGCGCCGCTTCCGTGTGGACGAGGAGACGTTCGCCCGCGTGCGGGAGCTGTTCGCCTCCGACTCCATCGACAACGCCACGTGCCTGGATACCATCAAGCGCGTGCTCGACGAGCACGATTACCTGCTGGATCCGCACACGGCCGTCGCCTACCAGACCGCCGAGAACCTCCGGGGCGAAAATCCCGTGCTCATCGCCAGCACGGCGCACTGGGCCAAGTTCGGCGACAACGTGTACCGCGCGCTGCACGGCCTGGAGCCGGGCGCGCCGCTGCCCGACGACGTTGCCGCGCTGTCCGGCTGCGCGCTGAATGAGCTCATCGCGCGCGAGACGGGGCACGACGACATCCCCCGCGGCCTGGCCGAGCTCGATGCGCTGCCCATCCGCTTCGGCGAGGTGATAGAGGGAGGCACGGACAGCATCGAGACGGCCGCCGCGCGCTTCCTGGAGAAGCTGGACGCGACGACGCCCGCACGCAACGACTGACGGTCCCCGCAGCGACGGCGGACATGACCAGAAAAGGACGAGGATAGACTATGAGCGAACTTGCGAACCTGAAGCCGACGATCAGGCTGTCCATCATGAACCCCGAATCCGAGAGCGGCTCGCTGTTCGGGCGCGGCATCGCGAACCTGTGCCTGGGCGTGCGCGAGACGGGCTCGCTCAACGCGTCCGCCAAGGGCATGGGCATGGCCTACAGCAAGGCGTGGCGCATCGTGAAGGACACCGAGGCGGCGCTGGGCATCCAGCTGCTCGACCGCGACGGCGCGCACGGATCCACCCTGACCGAAGCCGGCGACAAGCTGCTCGACGCCTACGTGGCCATAGACAAGAAGCTGCAGGAAGATGCCGAGAAGGAGTTCGCTCGCATCCTCGGCTAGCAATCAAGCCGCCTTGCCTCCGCCGCACGCGAGGCCGCAGAAAAAACGACGAGCCCCGAGAGCGCGCCTGTCCGGAGGGAGCCGGGCAGCCGCTTCTCGGGGCTCGCGCGCGCTGCGGGAACGCTAGCAGCCGTTCGAGCAGGTGAGGGCGCGGTCCTCGCGAGCGAGGCCGTGCTTGACGCGGTCTGATTCCTCGGCGGTCTTCGCATCGTTCCAGCGGTCCATCGTACCCACCAGGTAGCCCGTGATGCGGCGGATGCGGTCGAACGGCACGGCCTCGAACCCATACGTGATACCCACGTCCTCGCCGTCGACGTCCAGATTCAGGGACTGCAGCACCTGGCCGGGATGCTGGGCGTGCGCGCGGTCGATGTACGCCTCGATCTCGCGCTGCGTAACCGTTTGGTCGCACTCGTTGGCGTAGGCGATGGCGACGTCGATGCCGGAAACCTTCAGTTCGATCTGCTGGGGCATGGTGGCTCCTTTAATTGGTATAGTTTTAGTATCATTTACGGAAGCCATCATAGCACATCGACGCGAGGCGTGCGGGAGGTTTCCGGCAACGGCCGGGCAACGGCGGGCGCGCCAGAGGGGCTGCAGCCGGGCAATGTGACATTATCCCCGTCCCCCTGTCACGTCCCTCGGAGCCCGGCTACCGTGCGCGGTAGTATGCGATGGCCAGCTGGGTGCGGTTCTTCAGCTGGAGCTTCTGCAGGATGGCGCTGATGTGGTTGCGCACGGTGCCCTCGCTGATGTAGAGGGCGGCGGCTATCTCCTTGTTGTCCAGGCCCTCGGCCACCTGCTCCACGATGGCGTGCTCGCGCTCGGACAAAAGCTCGAGCGCGGCGGCGGCATGCGCCTGCTCGGCGCTCTGCGCCGGCGGCACCGCGGCAACGCCAGCAGGTGCCAGCCGTGCCGTGCCGGACGGCCCCCTGCCCTGCACGAGGGCTTCCACGCGGCCGAGCACCTCGCCGCCCAGCACGCTCTGGCCGGACGTCACCGTGCGCAGCGCCGGGGCGATGGTGGCCACCTCCTGCTTGATGAGGTAGCCCCTCGCGCCCAGGCGCAGCGCCCGCACGATATACTCGTCGTCTGAGAACGTGGTCAGGAACACGATGCGCGCCTCCGGATGCGCGGCCAGGATGCGCTCGGCCGCCGCAAGGCCGTCCGTACCCGGCATCTGGATGTCCATGAGCAGCACGTCGGGCCGCTCGCGCTCGAACAGCGCCACGGCTGCCTCGCCGTCGCAGCCTTCGCCCGCCACGGCCACGTCGGGCTCGGCGGCCAGGATGGTGGCGAGCGACGTGGTGACGAACGGGTCGTCGTCCACGATGCACACGCGGATGCGCCCCTCCTGCGCCGCGGACGGGCCCGCGGCCTTCTCCTCGCTCATGGGATATCCTCCTTCGGTACGGTGACGAACACCTTGAAGCCCTGGTCGTAGTCGACGCGGAGCATGCCGCCCAGCGCACGGGCGCGGTCGGACATGGTGGCCAGCCCGATGCCGCGAGCGGCCCCGGAGGCGGGCGCCGAGTCGGCCCCCTGCCGGTCGAGCACGGAGGCGGGCGGCGGCACGGAGCCGTTGTCGTGCACGGCCAGCCGGTAGAACGCCGGGTAGGCGGCCACCGACACGGACACGCGGCTGGCGTCGGAGTGCTTTGAGGCGTTCGAGAGCGCCTCGCGGACAATGGCTATGAAGCCGTAGCCCACGTCGGACGGCACGTCGGATGCGCGGTAATCGATGTCCACGGCAAGCGTCGTGAAGGCCTCGGCCGCCTCCCTAAGCTGGGTCTCCAGGTCGAACGCGTCGTCGTGCAGGTCGTGCACGCTGGCGCGGACCGTGCTCATGGCCTCGTGCAGCGTGGCCCCCACCTGCGCCAGCTCCGAGCGCACCCGCTCGTCGTCGCGGTGCACCACCTGCAGCGCCTCCACCTGCATGATGGAGCGCGTGAGCAGATGCCCCACGTTGTCGTGGATCTCGCGCGCGATGCGGCCGCGCTCGGCCAGCGTGGCCAACCTCACCTCGAGGTCCTGCCTGTCGCGCAGCCCGCGGTTCTTCTCCTCCAGCGCAAGGGAGGTTTCCTGCACGTCATCGCGCAGGCGGCGGTACGCGGCAAGCTCGGTTTGGAAGCGGCGCGTGCGGTACGAGAGCAGAAGGGCCATGGCGCAGGCCAGCGCCATGAGGAGTGCGAGCGCGGCTTCGAGGCGCACGAACGCCGAGAGCGCGGGGAGCAGCCAGCACCAGCGGATTGCCAGATGGTCATCGCGCGCGAGATCGTACACCGCGAGCGCCAGAAACGCGGCGAACGACGGCCACGCGAATGCTGCGAGCGCGTAGACAAACGCCGGGAGGAAGGCGAACCGCTCCGGCAGCGCCTCGCCGAGCGCCGAGGCGGCCACGGCCGCGAGCAGCGCGAGCAGCAGCACGACCTCCCACGGCAGCACCGCGAAGCACGCGAGGCAGCACACGAGCACGATGGCCTTGTCGACGATTCTCTCCATGGGGGCCATGGTAGCAGGTCGCATGCGGCCGCACACGCCGCATGCGCGCATGCGCGGGAAATCCGTGACATTTGTCATGGGGCGGTCGGCGCGATCGATGACGGCGCTCACTGGCGCGGCGGGCGGGAAGCGGCCATCATGGAACCATCATCGAGGAGAAGGCAGGGAGATTCCCATGGAAGACATCATCGCGGTCGACAACCTGGTGAAGCGCTACGGCGACGTGGTGGCGCTCGACCACTTCGGCCTGCACATCGCGCCGGGCGAGGTGTTCGGCCTGTTGGGCCCCAACGGCTCGGGCAAGACCACCGCCATCAACTGCATGCTGCAGCTGCTCACCTACGACAAGGGCGCCATCCGCCTGTTCGGCGAGGACATGAAGCCGTCGCGCTACGACCTGAAGCGCCGCATCGGCGTGGTGCCGCAGAACGTGGCGGTGTTCGAGGAGCTCACCGTGCGCGGCAACATCGACTACTTCTGCGCGCTCTACGTCGACGACAAGCGCCGCCGCCGGGAGCTCGTGGAGGAGGCCATCGCGTTCGTGGGGCTGGAGGACTTCACAAAGTTCCGGCCGCGCAAGCTCTCGGGCGGCCTGCTGCGCCGACTGAACATCGCGTGCGGCATCGCGCACAAGCCCGAGCTCATCTTCTTCGACGAGCCCACCGTGGCCGTGGACCCGCAGAGCCGAAACGCTATCCTCGAGGGCATCCTGCGCCTGAACGCCCAGGGCTCCACCATCGTGTACACGAGCCATTACATGGAGGAGGTGGAGGACATCTGCACGCGCATCATGATCATGGATGCGGGGCGGGCGCTGGCCACCGGAACGAACGACGAGCTGAAGGCCATGATCGGCACGGGCGAGCGCATCCGCGTGGAGGTAGACGCGTGCGACGATGCCGTGCTGGCGGCCGTGCGCGAGCTGCCGTGCGTGCTGGGGGCATCCTTCGACGGGACCATGCTGGAGGCCGACTGCGGCAACGGCGCGCACAACGTGGCCGACGTGCTGGGCGCGCTCGCCGCACGCGGCGTGGCCACGGGGCGCATCTACGCCGAGCCGCCCACGTTGAACGACGTGTTCCTCGAGATCACCGGCAAAGCGCTCAGGGACTAGGGGGCCGACCATGTGGAACGCATTCAGAGGGGCGCTGGCGGTGCTCACGCGGAAGACGGAGCTCGCGGTGTGGGCGCTCGCCTTCCCCATCATCCTGTGCACCCTGTTCATGTTCATGTTCGCGAACCTCGACAGCTCGATGTCGTTCGAGGCCGTGCCCACGGCGATGGTGGCCGACGACGCCTACCGCGCCGACGAGGAATTCTCCGCCCTGGTGGCCGAGCTGTCCCAGCCCGGCGAAGACCAGCTGCTCGACGTGCGCGAGTTCGCCACCGCCGAGGAGGCGCGAGGGTCGCTGGAGGCGGGCGACGTGATGGGCGTGCTGTCCGTGGATGGCGAGGGCGCGCCGCATCTGGCGGTGTCTCCCGTCTCCGACGGCGTGGGCACGAAGCAGATCGGCCGCACCATCCTGAACACGGTGGCCGACACCTACGTGCGCAACGCCGACCTGCTCAAGGGCATCGCGCACGACAACCCGATGGCGCTGGCCGACCCCGACCTGGTGGAGCGCGCGCTCTCGCAGGGCGACGCCACCGTGCAGGTGTCGCTCACGCGCAGCGAGCCCTCGCAATCGGTGCGGTTCTACTACGCGCTTCTGGGCATGGCCTGCCTGTTCTGCGCGCAGATAGGGATGGTGGCCGTGTGCGAGGCGCAGCCGAACCTCTCGCCTTTGGGCGCGCGCCGGGCCGTGGGCGCCGTGAGCCGCGGGAAGACGCTCGCGGCCGCGCTGGCGGCCAGCTGGGTGCTGGCGACAGCGTGCCTTCTGGCGGCGCTGGCCTACATGCGCTTCACGGCGGGCATCGACTTCGCGGGCCGGGAGGTTGCCTGCATCGGGGCCATCGCGGTGTGCGCGCTGTTCTCCACCGCGTTCGGCACGCTTTTGGGATCGCTTCCCAAGGTGGGGTTCGGCGTGAAGACGGGCCTGCTCACCGGCACGACTTGCCTGCTGTCGCTGTTCGCGGGGCTCTACGGCGAGCCGGTGATGAACATGGCCGACCAGCTGGCGCGCGACTATCCGCTGCTCGCCTCGCTCAACCCCGCCAAGGTGGTCACCGACACGTTCTACAGCCTGTACTACTACGACTCGCTCGTGCCCTTCGCCGAGAAAGTCGGCCTGTTGCTTGCGATGACCGCCGTCGTGTTCGCCGTGTCCGCCCTGTTCGTGAGGAGGCAGCGCTATGCAAGTCTTTAAAACCGCCCTGCGCGTGGTGCTGACGCACCCGGTGTACGTGGTCGTGTACGTGGGTTTCTTGAGCCTTCTCGGCCTGTTCGTGGCCATGGGCGTCGCCCCCGACACGGAAGAAGGAAGCTATGAGGCGGCGAGGGAGCCGTTCGCCGTGGTGGATCGGGACGGCAGCGCGCTCTCCGAGCACCTGGCCGCGTTTCTGGGCGAGCACGGCGAGCGGATCGAAGTCGCCGACGACGCGTTCGCGATGCAGGACGCCGTGGCCAAGGGGCAGGTGAAGTGCGTGCTCGTGGTGCCCGAGGGGTACGAGCGCGCGTTCTTGGATGCGGCGCGCTCGGGCGAGGACGTGCCCGCCGTCGAGGTGGCGTACAGCTACGGGACGATGGCCGGCACGCTGCTCGACCAGCAGGCGAACCAGTATTTGGGGCTCGTGCGGGCCGAGGCCGCGCTCGAGCCGGACGCCTCCGCGGCCGACGTGCTGGCGCGCGCCGACGATGCCGCCGCCCAGACGGCGGACGTCGAGACGGTGCGGACGCAGGGCGGCGCCATACCGGCCGACCGCTTCGCCTTCTACCTCATGTGGTGCTCCTACACGCTCATGGCCGCCATCATCGTGTGCGTGAGCCTGCTCATGGGCGCGTTCAACCGCACCGACGTGCTGCGGCGCACGCAGGTGGGGCCTGTGGGCAGCGTGCGGCTGGGCCTGTGGAAGGCGGCCGCCAGCCTATTGGTGACCATGGCGGTGTGCGCAGTGACCTGCGGCATCGGGCTGGCGGCGTTCGGGTACACGCTGGAGGGCGTGCCCGCAGAGGCCGTCGCGCTCATGCTGGCGGCGGCGTTCGCGCTGGCGCTCGTGCCGCTGGCGGTGGGCTTTCTTCTGGGGCAGCTGGGCGTGGGCGAGGCCACCACGAACGCGGTGGGCAACATCGGCGGCATGGCGATGGCGTTCATGGGCGGGGCGTGGATCAGCCTTGACCTGCTGGGCGCCGAGATTCAGACGGCGGCGAAGTTCTTCCCCACGTACTGGTACACCCAGGCCGTCACCGAGAGCGCGCACCTCGCCGAGGTCACCTGGGAGTCCGCCGCGCCGATTTTGGGCAACCTCGGCATCATCGTGCTGTTCGCGGCCGCCATCTTCGCCGTGGCGCTTGCCGCAGGACGCGTGCGCATGCGCTCGGCGGAGGCTGGCGGCAACGCGGCCGCCAGCTTGACGGGGGCGTAGGGGGCACGGCGGCCGGAGCCTTGCTTCAGTCAGGCGCTCCCGCGATGCACGCCGACGACCGGCCGCTACACCGCCTCCGTCCCCTTCGCAGGGGCGGAGGCGGCCTTCTTCCTGGGGCGGCCCGGCTTCGGGGGGTTGGCCTGGCGCTCGCGGATGCTCCACAGGTAGACGTAGTTGTCGCGGCCGATCTTCTTGGAGGCCAGCTGGCCCGAGCACACCATCTGCCGCACGCGCGCGTCGCTCACGCCGAGCAGGCCCGCCGCCATCTTCGTGGTGAGCAAGCCGCGCTCGGTGTCCACATCCACCGAGATGGCCACGAGCAGGCCCTCGTGCTCCTCGGGGTACGTCGGCTTGGGAAGCGGCTTGTCCAGCTGGAGGTAGTCGTCGATCATGAGCCAAAGGGCGTCGGCGCCCATCTCGATAGCGTCTTGAACATCATCGCCTTGCGTGACGATGTCGAAATCGTTCAGGTAGGTGCAATAGCCAACCCATTCGTCCTTGACAATAAGAGCGGGGTACGTGTATCTCATGCACTCTCCTTCCGCGAGGCTTACCGCCATCCGGCCCTTTTCCTGACATCCTCCCACATCCCCTTAGCCATCTCCCCGCGGTGCATGGGCAGGATGATCCTCGTGCCGTCCTTTGATAGCTTCCGATGGGACCCTTTGCAGCCGTCGTCATGCCAGCCTTCGCGCAAGAGCCGACGGTATATCTCGAACGGTTTCGGCGGCATTTTTCACTCCCTTCACTATAACGCACGAGTAAGTATTACTCAAGAGCAAGGTTTATATCACGAGAGCGCGATGCCGTCGTAGGCGGGGGTGCGCCACAGGAGGTAGGCCGTGGTGTTGCAGGTGAGGCGGGCGCTGCGGAGCGGGAGGTCGGCCGCATCGGGGGCGGCGTAGGCGCCCAGGGCACACGATGCCTCGCGGACACGGCCCATGTCCTCGTACCAGGCGCTCGCCCCGCGGGCGAAGGACACGCGGTCGCCGTAGTGAAGAGATGCCGGGGACGGTAGCAAGGCCGACGGGTCGGGCAGCGGATGCTCGCATGCCTCGTCGAGAAAGTACGCGCGTGGCGAGGCCAGCAGGCAGGAGCGGTCGGCCTGGGCGTACGTCAGCTCCACGCGATTGCGCGCGAACAGGTCGAGGTCGCCTTCGACCAGAGCGCCATCAACGAAGGCCTCGGTGCAGGACGCATCGCGGTACCAGCCGTCCACGCCGGCGCAACCGGGTTTCTCGGCAGCTTGCCAGGCGGCCTGCGGGGGCACGTAGGCGCTCCCGCGGTCGGGCTCTTCCACGAAGCACGGTTCCGGGTCGCCGTCCGCGAAGAAGCGCACGCGCACGCGGCGGGAGCGAACGTGCACCGACGCAGTTTCGACCTCGCCCTGATACGGCACGTTACCGTAGCGCGCGTACGCCCTCACCACGCAGGTGAGGTACGCGCCTTCGTCGCCCTCCGCCACTTCGTACGCCGGCTCCTGGCTCGGCTCCCTCACGGTCTCCGCACGCTCCCCCGGCGACGCGCCGCGGTACCAGGCGTAGCGGTAGAACATGCCCGCTGTTCCCGGGTAGTTGCGCGGCAGGCACGCGCGATCAGGATCGGAAGGTGCGAGCACCGCACCCGGCTCGGCCTCGCCGGCCTTGCACGCCTCGCCAGCATCGTCGGTCTCGCTTGTGCCCTCGACCTTGCCGGAGCTATCGATGCTGGAAAGCACCAGCGCACCCGGATCCCGCTCGCGGAACAGCGGCTCTTCCAGAGCCCAGTGCTGGTTGGGGTTGCTCCAATCGCCGTAGCAGTTCCATTGGGCGACGTTCGTGCCGTTGCCCTGCCCGCCACCCGCCAGGTCAAGGGCGCAGCCGGAGCATTCGGGCACGACCATATGGTAGCCCGTGCCCAGGTCGTGCAGCCAAAACGACTGGTTCCATCCTCCCGTGCCGCTCCAGAGGTGCACGTTGTCGCCGTCGTTCCAGTCGTTGCTGGACACATCGGCAAAAAGCGGCGCCTCGCCCGTGTGCACGGGCACGAGGCATGTGCGGCCCTGGGCGCTCGTGAGCACGAGCCAGTGCTGGTTCGTGTAGTCCGACGCACTCCATGCCAGCATGTTGGTACCGTTGACCGTGCCGCCGCCGCTGGCATCGAGGCGCAGGTGGGGAGCGGCTTCGGGGCGCAAGGTGACGATTTTGCCCTGCCACGAACGATCGTCGACAAGCGGATGGTGCGGGATCAGCTGCGATGCCTCGGCCGTGGTGTTTATGCCGTTGGCGCTGTCGGGGGAGTCGCACCAGGCGCGCACCCCGGCCCACGACCACCAGTCCCAGACCTCCCGCCTTACGCGCAGGCGGTGCGTGGCATAGGGGCCTTGGAACCACGCGCTATCGTAGGTGGTATCGTAGAAGCCGCTCGTGGAGGACAACCAGACCCCCGCCTCGTTGCGCACGAACGAGTCGACGTGAGTGTCGGGGTAGTCGGTAAACCACGTGGGCGACCAAGCGCCGCCGTTGGCGTAGTAGGATGTCACCTCTATCTCCACGAACAGCTCGGTCATGCGCCCGATGGTGGCATTGCTGCTCACCGCGAGCCACACCTTGCCGTTGCTGGAGTAGCCCCAGCCCCCGTCGTAGCCGAAGTGCGACCCGGGGTACGCCGTGCCGCCGGCATTTCCCCAGCTGCCGCCGCCCACGCCACCCCAGGCCAGGCGCGGCGCCAGCAGCAGCGTCAACGCC
>OLND01002385.1_pt1 | contig 17024 bp, 16 predicted proteins | sample 1672031 | NCBI WGS metagenome assembly OLND01 (sample SAMEA3136638, study PRJEB25190) | human gut metagenome | biome: human gut; feature: human-associated habitat; material: faeces | place: Austria | collected 2013
TACTGTTTTTCTTAATATTTCTAATCTGTTTTCACCTTTGCATAAGTTTAGCATTTTCCCCACTTTATTATAATCACTTGCTATATTTACATCTATTAAATCTTCTGGTACTTCTTTTGACCACGAATATTCTGACAAAAAATATAAGCACATATTTGAATTATATATTTCATTATTACTTTCACCTACTACATAATATCCTATTAATCCTCCTGTATATTGTTTATTGCTTCTAATATATGTAGAAAGTGCATTTACATTATGTACTTTTACATAAGAAGCAGATACTAAGATACTTCTGCTTAAAAAACATCCAAAATATGAATTGGATTCTACTGTAGATAAATATGATGCGTATGAATAGTATCCATCTATTATTTCAATATCATGTATACGTATTCTTCTATTATGAATTGCCAAAATAAAAGATGCATAAGTAGAAGATTTATCTATTATGCGTGGATTTACTAAATAAAAATTTCCTATTGATACTTCTTCAGTAGTACTTGGAGCTTCAGTATATCCAAATAGTCCTATTAAATCAGAACTATTAACTGATGTGTCAATATTCATATTAGAGATTTTATAATAATTTCCATCAAATGAACGTTTAAATCGATGAGATGAATTACCTATAGGTGTCCAATAATGATCAGCCAAATCAATATCTGCTGTCAACTTAAAATATGATGTGGCATAGTTTGAAATACCATTATTAATACCATATGCTAAATAAGCTAATTGAGCAGCAGTTGCAATTTGATATGGATTTGTAGAAGTGCCATTACCTCCATTGAATGAACTTGCTTTATAATCTGTCCATAAACCAGTCGGCATTTATTATCCCTCCTTTAAATTTATTAAGATGATATTTTAAACCATATATCCCCAACCGCTATATTACTTGGTTGTGAACTTGCTACATGAATTTTAGTATTATATCCCGTAGTGGTACCTACAACCTTATAAGACGTACTACCTTGCATATACACAGGATAAGATATTGAGCTACCAAGGTATATAGTATTACCCCTGTAATATGATGTAGTTGAACTATCGCCGAAATAATTTGTTGTAGCACTTGAACCGAAATAGTTTGTGGCAGCATATCTTCCGTAATAGTTGCTAAGATTTGTCTTATAAGATGAATTATAACTACTACCAAAATGATTAGTTATTGTAGTTGTATTGGCACTATTTCTATAACCAAAATAGTTATACATTGCAGTAGCTCCACCTTGTTCGCCGAAGTAATTTGAACTTGAATTCACTCTTAGTAATTTAAGGTTACTACTATAACTTGACAAGAAACCATATCCTGAAGTCAAAGTTGTATTACCCGATAAAGTACCGCCAGATGTTTTAAGAAAATCAGAAGTACTTGGAATATCAGACTTAGTGGCTATTTCATTGCCATCGTAATACCATTTGCCACCCTGACTACTGGATATATACAATGGGTCAGTAGCAGAAAATTCAAATCGTTTACTGTTTGTATTATGTACCATATAGTAAACAAAATCAAATCCGTTATCAACGTTCTTTTGGAGAATATCATTAAGTCCTGATGTGATTTCAGTTAATGAAGCATATCCATTAAATAAACCCGTATTGGAAAATACTACATCACCTGTTAAAGTTAAATTACTTAATGATAAAGTTTCAACAAATTCAAATTCAGCAGAAGCTGGAGATTTAATGAAACGAAGAAACATAGACGCATCGGCACTTAAAGTTTCTACACAAGCATCAAGGTCTGTTTTGTCGCTTGCACTCATCAACCCTGAACTTGAAGTAGTAGCATTACTATATGCTTTTTCAGTTCCCCATATAGCAGTGCCATCTGCCGACCATTTCAATATTTGACCTGATGAGCCACCACTTGGAATATGCTTATTACCAGCTGTAGTTGGATGAACGTAATTATTTGCATTTGTAGCTATTCCATCTAACTTAATCTTATCAGTAGACAACATTAATCCATCATATTGTTCGTTAACGGGATCTGGCAAATCATTAAAGCTTACTATTTCATTTCCACCATAATATACTGGAGTAGTTCTATTATCAATTTCAACAATTTTATTATTAGAAGAATTCCATTTTAGAAGATTTAAAAAATTGTACTTTGCCGACGACGTGTCTAGAAAAGTTGAATCCAAAGAATCTACTGTAGATTTATCTTCCTTGCTCATCAATCCATCAGCATCACTCGTGGCATTTGACGGAGTATCAATCAAATCAGAATAACTACCTGTAAAAGCAACTTTTTTTAAATCAGAGAACCATTTTTGAACTTTACCAAATAAAGTAGAACTCTTTTCATTTGAAACAATATTTTCCCTTGCTGAAGCCTCTGTAAAAGCCACAGTAGTATCAGAAATGGCACTATTTGAGCTTAACTTATTGTCTACATCAGTCTTATCGGCTTTGCCTTTTACGTCCGTTTGTAGGCTTGAAATTGCAGTTTCATCTTCAGTCAATCTATCCTCTAAGACTTTACCACTACCATCATATACTGCTTTGGTATGCGATATAGGATATACTTTTTCATTATTTTGTGTAAAATATTTTGCTTTAGCCATTAAGTTCCTCCTTTCTAATTTTCAATATCATCTATCACGTAAACAACGTGTTCTTTTATATAGTTTAATTCCGACTGCAACGATTGTACAGCACTCTGCAATGAGTTGATTGTTGCAACTGAATTATCCATTGAATTTACGGCATTGTCTACTTTTGTATTAAGAGCATTAACCTTGTCATATAGAGCAGATACAATAGCAGTGTCTTGCTTTGAAATTGTTTGGTCAATGTCCAATCCTTTAAGAACCGTTAAAGTGGCAGGAGTAGTTGTCAATTTGTATGAATTATCTAACTCAAATGCAATTGAAAACGACACTGTTCCTGCGTAACGAGTGACATCATTTGTAATAGTCCAGCCAAGCTTAATCGAATTATCTTCAACAGTAACATCAGTGACTTTGTAAATATTCACTTCTTTGCCTGCGTTTACAAAATAGATATAGGCAGTTTTATCAGTTAAATCAATTCCGTCAAATGTAATAGACGGAACACGAATGTAAACTGTTTCGGCATTATTTTCAGTGGCTACACCTATTGTCTGCAATTCAGACGGAACAGTAATCGTCCTATTGTCCATATCAACTGTTATCTCTGGTTCAGTATTTGGTTCAAGCATCATAACTGACGGGGTGTATGCGGATGTTTGATTTTTTAAGCTTTCCAAGCTTTCTTTAAGAGACATAGCCATTACGAACTTGCCTCCGTTTCTTCTAACGGTTCATAAGTAATATCATCGGTAAAAGATATGTCGCCTTTATTTCCATCTATCTCGTTCTCGATGTTATTTACAACTATTTTTAAACCATTTAAATCTAAAAATTTCTTTTCTTCCATTTTCTTCCCTCCAAAACGAGTTATATATTTTTGCAAAAACATATAGTATCAAGCAATACAAAAAGGGAGGAGTCGTCACCCTTCCCTTAGAAATATGTATTACTTTGAATTAATCAGAGAATAAATTATTCAGTCACTTTTGTAAATAGAGCATTTATTTCATCTGTTGAGATTGCTTCAATAGCAACAGATTCAAGATCAGCCACTTTTGTTTTTAGTGTTGAAATATCACTTGTATTTGTTTTTACTGCACCATCAGCAAGTTCTTTTACTTTTGTATCTGCAACACCAGCCGCATCAAAAGCCGTTGTCTCAGCATATGCGGCAGACTTTAAGCCTGCAACTAAAACATCTGTGCCATCGACAGCGACTGTACCGTCTGTTTTACCGGTAGCAACCGACTGAATTGCAGAATCGGCTTTATCAATAGAAGCTTGTACATCAGTGCCTAATTTTGCTTTTGTAACTTGAGCATCACCAATCTTAGCAGTAATAACTGCACCGTCAGCAAGTTCTGTTGAACCTACACCACCAGCAACAATTGTGGCACTAACTTCTCTTGTTGCAGAATCAATAGCAATCTGAACCTGAGTTGCATTGGCTTTTGCAGTGTAAATGTCTACAAGCTTACCAACATTAATATAAACTTTGTCACTTGTTGCATTAGATAGTGTCAATTCAAGGTATGTGCCTTCATCCTGCCCTTCAGGGTTAACAACCACTTTACCACTTGATACGACCATATCCTTTGGAATATCAACCGTAGCAATAGTTGCACCATTCTGAGTGAAGGTATAAGACTTTGCATATCCTTCTGTTGTTACATCTGTAGTAACTACAACCGCGTCTGCTGCGATAGCAGATGTCTTGGCAGCGTCAGCCTTATCTACAATATAAGCTTTGATTTTACTGTCATATGTACCAAGACCTTCGTAACTTAAAAACTTTTGTGTTTCGTTTGCCATTCTAATTTCCTCCTTGAATTTAATGAAAGTGTATAAGTTATGTATATATTGAACCTCACATGGCTAAAGCCACGTGATTCTTGGGAACTTCCTACTACTGTAAGAATATTTACCAAGCTATCCCGATTGTCCCAACGGTTGTTGTTTATAATTTACTAAGCTACTTTCAATAATCTTAATCCTTCATTTAAGATATTAATTGCAGCATTTATATCTCTATCGTGATGAGAATTGCAACAAGGACAGTCCCATTCTCTAACACTTAAATCCTTTGTTTCTTTATTAACATATCCACAAACGTTACAAGTTTGAGAACTTGCATAGAATTTATCTACTTTAATAATCTCTCGTCCATACCAATTAGCTTTATATTCTAATTGCCTTACAAATTCTGACCAACTAACGTCCGAAATAGACCTTGCAAGTTTATGATTCTTCATCATGTTTGACACTTGTAAATCCTCCAAGCAGATTACATCATTATTTCTAATAATATCAGTAGATAATTTCTGTAAAAAATCTTTTCTTTGATTTGTAATATGTTCTTGAAGTCTTGCAACTTTTATCCTTGCTTTATTACGATTTGAACCACCTTTTGACTTTCGAGACAGTTCTCTTTGCACTTTTGCAAGTTTAGCTAATGATTTTTTAAGATATTTATGATTTTCTATCATTTCACCATCAGATGTAATACAAAATTCTTTAATACCTAAATCTAAACCTACAGAATTTCCTGTTTGCTTTAATGGTTTAATATCAACATCTGTACAACAAAGTGACACATAATATTTACCACTCGATTCTTGTGAAACAGTTGCATTAAGTATTCTTCCTTGTGGAACTAACTTATTTTTTGTTTTAATCATCCCAAGCTTAGGCAACTTAATATGTTTATCACAATATTGGATATTTCCGTTAGTGCATTTTGATTTATAAGAAAATTTATGTGTTTTCTTGCTTTTGAATTTGGGATAACCGGAATGTTCTTTAAAGAATTTCTGATAAGCTGCATCTAAATCTTTAAGTGAAGATTGGAGAGCAGTGGAATCAACTTCTTTTAACCATTCCAATTCAGATTTAAGTTTTTTCATATCATTTGCACACTGCACATATGATAAAGATTTTTTCGATTCTTCATATAACTTAATTCGTTTTGCTAAATATGTATTATATACAAATCTACAACATCCAAATGTCTTTTGAATTAATTCTTCTTGTTGTTTATTTGGATAAATTCTATACTTATAAGCTTTTTCCACCGACTTCACCTCACTTTCTTTTCTGATTTTGAATATACCTTCTAATTTGTTCTTCTGTATTTTCTGATACTGTTGCCACAAAATATGAAGGATTCCATAAGTGCCCACCCCATAGTGTCTTCTTTAATGTTTCTCCAAATTCTCGCATAAGTATCCGAGAAGACATTCCTTTCATTTTTTGGACTATGTTGGGAATATAATGTTGTGGTGAACAATTGATTAACAAATGAACGTGGTCTTTGTCTGTATTACACACCAATACCTGAAAACATTCATAAGTCGCAACCATATTTAGAATTTCCATTAATCTTTTCTCAATTTTAGAATATAAGATTTTATGTCTATATTTCACACACCAAACAATGTGATATTGAATTGAATATACATATCCTCTGCCATGAGTAACTTCCATAATTATCACCTCATGTGTATATTCTCTCTTTAGCGGCGATTCATCTCACCACTGAAGTGGCGAGTGTTCTCGCCTTCATTAATAAAACGCATTGTTAGCCGGCATAATGCGATTTATCCTAAATTATTTAAATAGATTTTCTATCTCTTCATCAGAGATTGTTTGTTTTTCAGTATTTGTTATATTTTCAACGGTTTCATCAAGTTCATTCTTATCTATAAATTCTTCAATCTTCTTTGACGAATATGTTGTCTTATCAGAAATAACATCATCATTTATAAAATTGTCATGATGTTCAATAATCTGTCCTTGTAATTCGGTAATTTCTTCTTCCAAAGCAATCAACTGAGCAATACGTTGGTCAAGTGCCGCCATAGATTCTGACGGTACAAATTGAGCCCAGTTCTTTGTAGGAATAATTTTTACCTTACAAGATTGTGTTTTCAGAACGGGGTCTTGAACTACACCATCTTCGTCCATATAAACTTGGTAAAACGATAGTTGTAATTCAATATCCCCATTTTCAGCAGTCATTTTTGAGCCAATAGGAAGCAAATATTCTAAATATTGTTCATCAGCATATTCTACCAATTCCTCAGACAAAGTTAAAAATTCTTGCTTATACAAATGAGAAATAGGGGAGATATATTCCAATGATACAGTCGTAAAATTTCTCATATCATTTCCGTCATATGTTTGTGGAATTAAAAATTGAATTTTACCAACCATATTGTCATACTGCATAATTGCTTCTTTGTGAGCTCCATATAATCTTCTATCGTTTAATAGAGTAATCGTGTACATTAAACCCTCCCTCAAAGACCAAACGCATTACAACAAAGCACTAAAAAAACTCCGTTTTCTACTGTAGATTCGAAATCGGAGTCCCAATACTTAACGTCTGTAATTATGCCTTTATCACAAAGGCTATCAAGAAAATTTCTGCCCCAATGGTCTGTTTTTCTATTCTTGTATTTTTCTTTTGTACCGCCTGTAAGCTTATCAACCAAAGCCAATAGTGTAGCCTTAGAAATCCAGACATTTAGTTTATTAACCATCCCGTCAATATCTTCAATGACTTTTGTTCCGTCAGAAGAACCGCCGTCTTTAGATGCTAAAGAGATGACATTTGGTTGCGCCCAATGAATACTTGAATTTGTTTTCTCGCTTGTCCAAGTACCGCCTGAAAGCAAATCGAGAACTCTAACCGCCTTTGCATTTGTTAAGAAATCAGTAAGTACCCATTGAGATGCATCTGTAATAATACCCTTCGTTACCAACTTATCCAAGGCAATCTTTTGAGGATTTTCTGCTTGAACAGTAATTCCTCCGGCAACAGCAAATTTAATTTCATCAAGTGGATAATATCGACCAGGACAATTACTGTCGCCAATCTCTCTATGTCCAACTATCTTTGCATTTGGATAATAATTCTTTTTAAGATATTGACATAACTCGATAATAGATTTCTTTTGTGCTTGTGGCATTGTCTTTTCTTTTGTATGATAATCACCTTCAGCACAAATGCCAATAGAACAACTGTTCATACCTTGAACGTGAGCACCAACCACATCAAGCGGACGACCACGATAAATTGTGCCGTCCTTACGCACAAAGAAATGATAACCGATGCCTGTCCAACCATTTGAGACGTGCCAACTGTGTATATCTTGTGGAGTACATTTAACTGCTTCTGCGTGATGTAACGCTATAAAATCTGTGCGTGAACGCTTTGTAAAGCCACCGTGCCATTTATAAGCAACTTCAATTATATTCATAGCAATCTTCCTTTCTTTAATTTTTGCACAAAAAAAAAGAACATTCGCATAGGATGAATGTTCTCTTATTTATCACTGTTAGGCGTAGTATATGTAAGTGCCGTTTTGCTATCTGTAATGCCTGTTGTAGTTGGGTCAATAATAGCATTATAAACACTCGTTGCCATCAACAGCAATACATATGGATTAGAAAAAGCTGTCAATATTACATTGCCTACTGCTTGCCATGTAGTTAGGTCTTGCGCCGTAATTCCCATATACCCAAGTACAGGGACAAAAATAGCAACTACAATTTGTACCCAAAACATCGGATTTTTAATTCTTACTTTCCAGTTAATGTTTGTCATAATAAATCCCTCCTCTTAGAATGTTAATAACACTTCTATTTCTCCATTTGCACCATCAATAGATGCAACATATTTTTTTGTCACTTTACAAAATGCTTTCTTTAAAGCTGGTATATCTTGCGATAACATATACCCAACCTCATCATCATAAGGTAATTTGCCACTTAATGTGGCACCATCAGGATAATCCATATCATCTTGTCTATCGTTATTCAGTATAAATACTTCGTCCACATCACTTTTTATTAGTTTTCCGTAATACCCATCTTTAGCTGCCGAAGTGGAATATGTTGTTATGTCAGGGTGTAGTGCATAAATAAGAGTTCCTACTTCGCTTTGATTCTTTGAAGCATTATCGACAATTTCATTTATAGAATTAATAATACAATTTTTGTCAACGGTTTTTAGCATATCCAATGTTTGATATGGTAATGCTATTTTTTCAGAATTAATACACCAATCACAATCATAATTACTAATTACATATTGACTTGCCGGTTCTTCAGAAGAATCATTATAAACAACGTTTACTGTATAATAACATAAACTAAACTTCCACACTCTTGTTTCAATAGCATCTATAGTGTCTTGAGAAATTATTGAATTAGATGTTGTAAATTCTAAATGTTGCGTATCAAAATTAAATTCGCAATTAATATATGTCTTGTTTTCTGTAATAGGAATAAAAGAAACATTTGTCGTATTGTAAGGAAGATACCCCCTTTTTACAGTATTATCAAAAGGAATAATACCTTTGTCAAAAGTAATCTTGACTTCTTCTGAAGTTGTAGGATTTGTTAGTTTTGGGGCTGGCAATGTTAAATTCATAATATTACCGCCAACTGTCCACACAACTTGTTTACCATATACATCATCTCTAAGTCCTTCCGCCAAATCAATCATTTCAAGATTATCACCACTTGCATATTTATCAATGGCACTTCTCACATATTCTGTGGTTGCAACTTGTCGTGAATTATTTGATAGAGACGGAGTAGGTGCTGTCGGTGTTCCTGTAAAATTAGGTGAATTAATACTTGCATAATTTGAATAATCAAAACTGCCTGTCAAATTGCCGATATATAACCAATTATGATTGCCATTATCATCTCCTACACAAAAATACACTGAGAATGTATTTGAGTTAAGATAAAAGTCGCCTACATTTGCAGAAATGTCATTATTGGCAACATCATTTACATTTGTTGTATGGGTTAATAGTGTACCATAGTGCCATATACCGGTTGTTGTTGTATTTTCTAATTGTTTTTTTATTGTGCCTATAGAATTGTTAATTGAAGTATCAGAGGCTACTAATTCATTGATTGCTTCTAAAAATGAATTTTTATTTTTTGTAGCCAATGATGTCAAAGTATTCAATCCATCAAAATACATTCTTCTTGCATACATTTCAGAAATTGTTGCTTTCATATATGTTACATCCATCTTTGCAAAATTTCCTGGTTCAGGCTGTTCTGTAACTTCCAAATCAAGCTTGCCTGTTTCGGTTGAATAAAGAAGATTTATATATTTTTCTCCTTCTTCACCTTTTTCCGCCGAAAATGTTGCAGAAATTGATTCTGATTGAATAGTTAAACCATCCATAAGAATTTTATTTTTTACGGTTTCACCATCTATTGTCACATACCCATTGCCATATGATGTATTAATACTTATAATTAAATCTGCTTTTTCAAGACTATGGGTTATTGTGTGTGTGCTTATCCCTGCACCATACAAGGTTGTTTTATCTGCTTTAGAAGAAAGTGTTTCATTAATAGATTGAACATCAGATTTTCGTTCGCTTGTTTCGGTCGAAATTAAGGTGTTCAGTGATGAATCATTATTTTGTCTTTCTTGTGTTTCATCTTGAACATTTTTAACAATTTGAGCAATTTTATCCGTTATGCCATTCAGTGCTTTTCTTACTGTTGTAGCTTGTGGAGGATAGGTACTATCTTTATCTAAAGTATCTACAACTTCACTTTCCATTACCGCATTGTTAATAGCATTAATCAGTTGTTGCTTAAAATCTGCATTCTCATCATTTGTGTCAATATCTTTGATTACGTTAATAAGGTCTCTTAACTCTTCAAGTTCATTTGTTTCAAATGATTGAACCAAGTTCAATAAGTTTTGAATAGTCACACCTGCTTGAATAAAAATATGTGCATCTTTTTTTAAATCAATATGTGCCATTTAATCACTCCTTTCTACCAAATATGATAATCTACACTAAATGAACCGCCTGGATAAGATGAGCCATGTTTGTGATTTATCAGTTGTAATGTAATGGTATTGTTAGCATAAGTAACCTTTTCTACTGACTGATAATCAAATGAGAAACTCGTGTTCACCCAAATCACTTTTGTATTGTAACTATATTGAAATTCCGAACCATTAATCCAAAAGAAAATTTGAGCACCATGGTTGTCGATATCAGAGTGATTATATTCGAGATTCTTATTAATGTCATTTCTTTTAATATTGATCACACCCCAATGATGACTGAAAGTCGATGTATCGCAGGGAATAGATATATATAGTTCAGTGGGCTTATCCACACCAGATTCAAATTTCCAACTACTATCAGCTTTTTTTTTATGTGTTCCGCCAAGAGTCACATTTACATATGCTTGAACATAATTTTCAACATAATCTTCAATTGCACTTTTAAATTCGCTCATCAGCGTAACATTGCTTGTGTCTATATGTAATGCCACTATTTATCACCGTCCTTTTCTGTTTGACATAGATATTCTGTTCTTGAACCAAATGTTTGTCCAATATACTTCTTTAAACCGTGATTGCTAATATACATTCGGACAAAATCATTTGGTTTGATTTTTATATTTGTATAGTTAGGTATATTTTCATATACTTCTTTTGTAGTCGTATCTTTCAATGTTGCGTGTAATCCGTCATCAGAAACGCTTTGCACTTTTAAATCCTCAAATGTTTCAATATTCTGATTTTTTAAATATGTTGAAACTTCACTTTGGATAATTTGACGTATCATATTTACATATGCAATAACTGTTTCATCATTAAAATCTATTTTTTCTTCCTCTTTGTCTATCAAAAGATCACCTCGTTAATATTTGTCATTGTCAAAGATGTCGTTGCACCACTATCCATACTCATAGAAATAGAGTCAATGACATAGTTTTCGTTGTTAATACCCAAGCTTGGATAATTAACCATCACTGACTGGTTAACATCGAATATAGGATTATATGTACATGATAAATTCAATGTTTTCGTGCCACGACTAAAATTAATCAATTCATACATTGCCCGTGACATACACAATGAATCAGCATATAGCTTACTATCATTTATAACTTCTGGTATTTCGCCATTATATTGAATACAATAGTCTGATTTTAAATTCTTGTTCTCAGCAATAGCACTGAATTGATAACCGTTGGCAATAGCACCTTTAACAACAACTTTATTTCTGACTTGTGATGTATTATAAACAACATTTGCCGACACAATATCTTTGTCATTTTCCTCAAAACGATATACAACAGGGAAGTTAGATGATATAAACTCATTAACATTAGAACTAACAACCATATTGCCAAATTCATTGTAGTAAACATCGGAAGAAATTGTTTCGCCCATACTTATAAATATCTCACTGACTTTTGTACCAGCATCTTGCTTTATAGTGTAATATGTATTAACGTCCGTATATTCACTATTAAAAATAATTGGTTTTAAGTCAAATGGTTTGCCATTTCCTCTGTCGCTTGCCAATAGAGAAGTAAAAGCATTCTTCATTGGAACACCAACAGGAATGATTGTTTTTAAACTCGTCGTTCCATAAACACTGCCATCGAATAAGCCAAACTTATCACACAATGATAATGAGATTGTTTGGTTTGAATTTTCTCTTGATAATGTAGGGTCTTTAAAAACAAATACTCCTTGTTGTTTCCAATATATTGTGTCACCAATAACAATACCAGAATCAAATCTGAATTTGCTTCCCGTCCATATTAGTCCCTTGATCGGCTTAGGCTTCCACTTATTATCTATATTTGCAAGAGTAATATTCATTGTACGTCTTTGACCAGTCTGATATGTAATACTTAAACTCGCCGACATTAAATCATCGCTTGCGTCCATTGATATGTTTTCATCTTCGTCCAACAAATACAATCTAAAAACAGGTATAACTATATCAGCTTTGAACACTTTGAGTATTCTCTCAAACCCAAGTTTGCTGAACGAATTTAGATATACCTGTTTTGTTATATTTGCAATATTAATATTATGGATACTGTCAACTACATATCCGTTCTTGTATATGTTCATATTAAACCACCGTCCAAAAGGGGAGAAGCAAGGTATTCGTGATATTTATTATTCGAATCAACTTCAACTGTATCTTTCAATAATGCTCCTTCACTATCCGCTAAATATTCATAATACAATGGATTAATCGGCAATGTCATACCTAGCACATCAACCGTATCAATATCATTTAACTGATTAAATGTAAACGTAACAGAAACATCGTGATTGTCATTTGTATCATATTGAAATGTTGGATTAGCATCTGTATCTCCAATAGTAATCAAGCCTCTCAAGTCTATAAGCATTTTTAAACTGTTACTTGATACAAAATTCTCCCAATTTATAATGTCGTCATAAGTATCTATATATTGACTATCACCTGAGCAATCTATTTTGCCAAGTAATCCTGTAATAGACATCGTTCTCTGCTTTCGATTACCGCCAGTCGCTTTGCCATAGGCATTTTGGGTCTGATAAAATGTCTTATCCGTATTCAATGTGTAACCGTCATTGGTTAGATTAATATCTAATTGCCATATATTATCTTCGTCAATACTATAAGTATTATCTTCTTCTGTAGGAACAAGTCCGATTACAGAGACTGTTCCTCTATGTAGTTGGATTTTATCCGATACGAGAGGAGAGATTGTTTTGATATTTACTTGCACGCCATTGACATCCATTGTATTATTGCAAATACCAAAAATATAATATTGGTAATCACATAAATCTCCAACAGTGAAATCTTCTATCACACGTTGAGTAGGATTTTCAGTTTGACATACTTTATGTAACGTATCTTGTTCGCCCAACGTTTTATAAACTTGAAAATGGTCAATATTTTCATATGAACCGTCAAAATTACTTCCCAATAACGTATCATTGAAGTTTGCCAACAATTTTGTATCAGAATTCCAACTATAATTCCCATACGCTTGTGTTAATGTCTCTTTTAAATCATCAGAATGAGAGCCTTCGTCAACGCCAAAAGCATTGTATGTAACTCCACCGAACAATTTTACTTTTGCCATTAACTATCACCTCCCACAGTCTTATTATCTTTTTGAGACATATTTTTAAAATAAACATTTTCAGTTTTTGTATCTATAATTACAAGCCATGTTTGTTCGCTCAAAGGTGTTTCAGTGTGATAATATAAGTCATCATCATACTTTATTTTACCGTTCATATACAAATAAGGAACAGAATAGTCCACTATTTCTTTTGCCATAGCTTCATTTATTGCTTTTTTCTGATCTCCGACAGTCATATTGTCCCAATTTTCATATGGGGTAAACACTCGTCCGTATGAAGAATACCCTGTACTTGGATTTTTTACTGATAGATAAAAATTCACACCATCCCACTTTAATGCAGTTGTTGTTTCATCATCATCCGTAACTTCAAATATTGTACCGGTATAATCAGAGTCAATCCTGAATGTTGTATATATTGTACTCTTGCCAAACGATAATTCCTTTTCGCCGTCTATAAAATCATATGTCAAAGAGTTACCTTTATCCAAGTGACATACATTATTAGAGACAGTCAATGTAGTATCTATTTTATCAGTATCCTCATTATATGCAAGAAACTGATGTCCACCGTCAATTTCTTCATTTGCAGTAATAGAATGTAATTCACTGAAATCAACAATTAAAGAATTATGTTTTCTGTATTCCTCAATTTTAATGTTCATAGGGTAGGAGATAGAATTATACTCTGCTTTAATATAAATTATTTTTTCAAATGTAGAGCCAACACTATCTGTTAAAGACAATGTTAATCTATACTCATTTCCACTGATAAATTTATCATATTGCCAATCTATATTGGTTGAATATATGTTGTTTGAATAAGAAACGGTTGAATATTTTGTATCCGATTCACGTCTTTCTAAAAGAAAACTATAATGACTAACACTTATTCCTTCGGATTGTAAATACTCACCAGTGATATGCAAATTGCTATATGATAAGGATAGGGGAGCAAGTTGCGTGTTTTCAGATAAATCTATCTCTCTTGTCACATTTTCACCATTTACACTTGTAAAGTTTTCATATAAATTAATCTCAGGAGGTGTGTTTGTGTCGAAATAATATTGGTCTGTATCTATGTAATTACAATATATTGTATATGTATCATTGACAGAAACCTTAAGTTTACCACTTACAACCGCATAACCAAATTTAGGTTCACCATATGTATCTAAATCATCCGTTGAGTTGAACCATTTGACTGTCTTGTCGCCTCTCTCAGGGTCTTTTTTATATGCGTCATATTTTGGCAAAAAGTAATAATATTTTTTGATTTTTGCAAACGTATTCCCAACCTTAATATAGTAGTTCGCATTTTCATCATATCGTGTCCATAATTCTTTGTGTGGATTATCATCGGAAGTTTTGGTTAATGTACAATCCTTAAAATACATTTGCGTATGAGGATTTATCTTTAGAATTCGATTCCCATTCATTTCAGAACTATTCAAACCGTAATATGTTCCTTTATTAGATCCTGCGGACTCAGCCCCTGATAAAATTTCCATAACAGTACCTTTACCAATCCAAGAAGACGGCACATAATTAGACTTGGTATCGTCCTCATTAAACTTGGTATCGTCCTCATATATTCTCATCTTCCAAGTATACATTTCACCGGCGGCGAATGAAAACGTGGTTTCATCACTTGTTCTATTGCTGTCCGATTTGTATATCTTATATGTTGGAATGTTATTCTTAATAGGGTATGTAACCAACGAACTATAATTATTTTCTTGCAAATTTTGTATATCAAAATTATCAAAGTAATATTCATAATTGTTGTCATCTATCATTAATCGTGCTTTTGCAATCTTTCCGCTTGATTGTAATTCACATTGAAAATCAACTTTCTCATTTGGATTTACAACTTCTGCGTGTGGATATTGCAATGCTGGTTTTCTAAGCAAATGTTTCACCGTTACTGAAAACTTATAAAAAGTTATAAACCTTTATGTTTCATTCCTACTTCATCGTATATGCTTTTGACATGATTTCTCATAATCTACTCGCAAGTTCTTGTACACTCCATAGGCATAAATTCCTGACTAACGTATCAGTACATATCTGTAATAACTTGAAAGTGTTATGCTACAGATTGTTGTTTTAGGACATTTTCTCCATACTGTTTTAGATTCAAAGCCGCCTGATAATCTCTATCAATTACATTTCCACATTCACATTTGTAAATACGGTCAGACAACTTTAAATCTTTTTTAATACTTCCACAACAACTACATAATTTAGAACTTGGAAAAAATCTATCGGCTATAACAACTGGTATATTGTTCCACATAGCCTTGTATTCAATCTGTCTTCTAAATTCATAAAAACCTTGCTGTTGTACTGCTTTGGATAAATGTTTATTCTTCATCATTCCACTTACATTCAAATCTTCAATACAAATGAAACTTGGTTCTCGTTTCACTATCTCAGATGTTGTTTGGTGTAAATAGTTTTGACGAACATTTGTTAGTCTGTGATTTAGTTTTAAAAGTTCTTTTTCTCTTTTTATAATGTTACTTGTTTTACAGTAATTTGCTCCTTTCTTATTTTTCTCATATTTTCTTGATATGGAACGCTGTAACCTGCGTTTTTTCTTTTCTAATTTCTTTACCGTTTGCGTTTTGTTTATGTTCTTGTATGTATTGCCATCAGAACATATTGCTAAATGCTTTATTCCTAAATCAATTCCAATACCTTCATTTGATGGAAGAGTAGTATTATCATTAACTTCAATACCAATTGACACATACCAATATAATCCGTCATAAGTAAAACGTGGATTCATGTATTTACAGTCAGTTGGTATTCTTCCTTTTTCACAAAGTTTAATCCAGTTTAACTTTTGTTTATTCTGTTTTTTACTCATTGAAAAACTTTCAACTTTCACATGGGTATCGGTAAACTGAATTTTTATATTGTCTTGATAAAAAGATGGAGTAGAGTGTTTCTTACTCTTAAATTTAGGATATTTACATTGTCCTTTGAAGAATCTCTTATAAGTATTACAAGCATCTTTAATTGCTTGTTTTGTTACATTATTGCTTACTTCATTCAGCCATTGATATTCAGACTGTTTCTTTAATTGTGTAAATTCTTTTCGCAATTCACTATCTGATAAAAATTTGTTCCCTTGCTTATAATTATCCTGTTCTCTTGAAATAGCCCAATTATAAGCAAATCTAGCACAGCCTGCATATTGAAACAACTTAGTCGATTGTTTATTATTTGGATTCAATCTCACTTTTATTGACTTTATCATTTGATTCACCTTCTTCCTCAATTAATTCTTTTACTAATTTTCTAGCTTTATTTGCACGTTTACCTTGTAATTTACAACTAAAAACTGTAATTATTTGAACTAAATCTTCTACAAGTTCTTGTTGCTCTGATTTTTCTGTGTTATCAATAATTTCTATATCACAGTTATATAAACTTGCGATATATTCGACTAATTCAAATCCAAATCTTAACAATCTGTCTTTATAAAGAACC
>OLND01002386.1_pt1 | contig 17022 bp, 17 predicted proteins | sample 1672031 | NCBI WGS metagenome assembly OLND01 (sample SAMEA3136638, study PRJEB25190) | human gut metagenome | biome: human gut; feature: human-associated habitat; material: faeces | place: Austria | collected 2013
GCGCAGGATTTCACCGGCGGTGTAGTCGGCGGGGGCCTTGGTCAGCCGGTAGCCGCCCTGGCTGCCGCGCTCACTTTTCACAAGCCCCACCCGGGCCAGCGGGGTGACGATCTGTTCCAGATATTTCAGGCTCAGGTTCTGCCGCTCGCTGATCTCTTTCAGGGAGACGGTGGTGCCCGGTGCGTAGCGGGCTAGCTCGGCCATCAGCCGCAGGGCGTAGCGGCTCTTTGTGGAAAATTTCATGGTCTACTCTCCTTGTTTCTCCCCTTAGTATACCACGCGGTGCAGGTTTTGCAAAGCGAAAACGCCGGTTTCTCTTGCCGAAACAAAAAACGTCTGTTATCATATAATAGAGAAATTATCGGAACTTGGAGATGAGACAATGGTAGAGAAGATCACCCCGGCCGAAGCCATCCGCCTGCTGGATGCTGGCAAGGCGCAGGCCGTGGATGTCCGGGAGCCGGACGAATTTGCCGTGGGGCATATCCCCGGCGCAAAGCTGCTGCCCCTGGGTGACGTGCTGACCCGCGCGGAGGAGGTCATGCCGGACAAAAATGCCCAGTGGCTGATCTACTGCCGCACCGGCCGCCGCAGTGCCGATGCCGCACAGAAGCTGGAAGCGCAGGGCTACACCGGCCTGCGTGATCTCGGCGGCATCCTGAGCTGGCCGTATGAGATCGAGGGCGATTTTGAGGGGCATTTTTAAAGGAAAAAACCTCTCAGTCTCGCTGGCGCTCGACAGCTCCCCTAGTAGGGGAGCCCTTGGCAAAGAGAATTCGTTTGCTGGTTTCGCGTTCGGCTCCCTTACGGCAGCAGAACGCAACTCAAGTGCAGTGAACTTTATGCCACGCCAGGGCCTCCCCTACAAGGGGAGGTGGCATTGCGAAGCAATGACGGAGAGGTTGTACGAAGGACAAGTATGCAATCAGAGGGACAAAACACATGATTCAAGGTGTCATTTTTGATATGGACGGCCTGATGTTCGACACGGAGCGGATGTGGGCAACATTCTGGGAACCGGCGCTTGCGGCGCTGGGGCTTCCCTATAAAGAAGGGCTGGCGGAAGCCGAGCGGGGCACCGCCGGGGAAACTTCGCGGAATATTGTCCGTAGTTTCTACGGGGAGGACTGCGACGCCAACGCCATCATCGACAGTCTACACCGGGTGGCGGACAACGAGTTCCAGAAGCCGGTGCCCAAAAAGCCGGGTCTGGATGAGCTGCTGGCGTGGCTGGACGAGCAGCACATCCCCATGGCAGTGGCTTCCTCCAGCCGGATGCACATCATCCAGCGCAACCTCGACAATTGGGGCCTGACCCATTACTTCAAGACGCTGGCGTCCGGCCAGCAGGTCACCCACTCCAAGCCCGACCCGGAAATCTTCCTCTTGGCGGCACAGCAGCTGGGTGTGGAACCGGCCCGCTGCCTTGTATTGGAGGACAGCTACAACGGCGTCCGCGCCGGGGCAGCGGGCGGCTTCGTCACCGTGATGGTGCCCGACCTGCTCCCCGCCGACGACGAGATGCGCAGCCTGTACACGGCAGAGTGCAAGAGCCTGACCGAGGTGCTGGAGCGTCTGAAAGCAAACGAATTCTAAGCAAAAACCACCGGTGCTCCGGTGGTTTTTTGCTGTCTGCTTATTTGCAGCCGACCATGATATCGATAATCTCGCGGTTGGTCTCCTTCATGCCCTGCTTGCCGAGACGGCCTACGTTCCGCAGGGAGTTTTCGACCCCCTTGGCCACGATGCCGTCGCCGCCGCGGAACTGCTGGCCCCGGATGTACATATTATAGCCGAGCAGTCCGGCTTCCACCGCCGTGGCGATCTTAGCGGCGCAGGACGCCTTGGCACCATCGCAGATGACGCCGGACACCACGGCCAGCGCGTTGACGACGGTGTGGATGACGGCTTCGTACCCGCCGCCGCAGAGGTAAGCGATGCCCGCACCGGCCCCCGCCCCCGCGCTGATGGCCCCACAGTAGGCCGACAGGCGGCCGATGGGGGTCTTTTCGTGGATGGTGGTCAGGTTGGAGAGGGTCAAGGCCCGGTAAAGCTGCTCGTCACCGGCCTCCAGCTCCCGCGCATAGACAATGACCGGCACCGAGGTGGTGATGCCCTGATTGCCGCTGCCGGAGTTGATGACCACGGGCTGCTCGCAGCCGTTCATCCGGGCGTCAGAACCGGCGGCGGCGTAGGCTTTGGCCCGGACACGGACGTTGTCGCCCTCCATGTCCAGCAGGACGCTGCCGATGTTCGCGCCGTAATCGCCCCGCAAGCCTTCCTCGGCAATGGCCATATTGTATTTGATCTGGGGGTCCAGAATGGGCTTCACGTCCTCGATGTCCACCGTGTTGGCAAAGTCCCAGATGTGCTCCATATCCAGCAGACTGCGGTCGGTCAGGTTTTCCTCGTCGTCGCCGTGAACGGGCAGGTCCAGCAGCACTTCGCCGTCCTTTTCCATGTGGACGATGTTGGTGTGGAAGACTGCGATCCGCACTTGGGCCGAGTGCCCGCCCTTCCAGACCGTCACGATGATGTCGAAGGTCACGCCATTGTCCACATGCTCGACCGTGATCTCGGTCTGGTCCAGATAGGCAAGGATGGCTTTCGTTTCCTCCGGCGTCACGTCGGCGATGACCTCCAGCTTCTGTTCCGGGCGGCCCGCCACGATGCCCGCAGCAGCCGCAGCTTCCAGACCTTTACGGTTGTCGGTGTTGGGCACGATGACGGACTTCACGTTCTTGATCATGCTGCCGCTGGCCCCGACGCACACGCGCTCCGGCACGGCCCCCAGCGTCTTCCGGGCCACGGCGGCGGCATAGGCCACCGCAATGGGTTCGGTGCAGCCCATGGCAGGGATGAGTTCTTCCTTCAATATCTGAAGATAAGCCTGATATCGCAGTTCTGTTTTTTCCATTCCAAATGTCCTTTATCGTTGTTGTGAGTCACTTTGCTTCATTGTACAAAAAACGCCCCCAAAAAACAAGGTTTCTTAGCGGCACTTTCGCCAAACATCAGCTTTATGGAAATGAAGTCCGCTAAAAAACAACCTCCCTTCTGACACTGTGATCGTCGGAAGGGAGGTTGCCTTTTAAGGAGAATGGTATGATGAAGAAGGTGTAATTTTAAGAATATATCTATGTATTTTCAGCGTAAATCCCGGATTGTTTTTTCCACGAGGCAATTTGCATCTCATAAAATACGCTTCTTCCGGTTTTCGCGCGTTTATATTCTTTCCTTGTACCAGTCCATCGCCTGCTTCATCGCAGCTTCGGGGGCAAAGACATAGCGGCGATCCAGCACTTCCAGACCCAGCGCACCGGTATAATGGATTGCCTTGAGCTTTTCCAGTGCCCCGTCCAGATCCAAAACACCATCGCCGGGCACCAGATGCCCGCCGGGGTTGCCGTCAACAAAATGGACGTGTCCCAGATTCTCCGGGCCGATCACATCAAGGAAGGTGGAGAAGGTATCCACCGCCGTCGTGGCGATGACATCCGTATCCGCCAGACCCGTAAGGCGCGGGCTGTTGACCGTGCGCAACAGACGGCGCAGCTGGCTTGCTTCATTGCAGATGTGGGTGGTGTACTTGGTAAAAGGCTCTACCGCCAGCGTCACGCCCTCCTGCTCTGCCTTGCGGGCAATGCGTCCCATTGCCTCTGCACACCAGCCAAACGCGTCCTCTGCATCCACATCCAGATAAGCAAAGCCGGTAGATACCACCATGTGGTCGCAGTCCAGCTGCACGGCCGCTTCGATGTGCTGGTTGAAAAAGTCCACGGTGCGGTCCCGATAGACCTTATCCGGATGAGAAACGCTGATGGCATACACGCACTGCTCCGGCGTAAAGCAGCGTAGAGCAAGATGATGTGCCTTGATCTTGCGGTTCAGCTCAGCCAGACGGGCAGCGTCGAAATCCTCCAGATGGAGGTGGGGGCCGGATGCCCACAGTTCGATAGACTGATAGCCCAGCCGCTCGGCAGATTCCAGAAAATAATCCAGCGTATAGCGCTTGTAATGGTAATTTGCTGCACACAACTGTGAAAGTTCCATCGTTATTGCTCCTTTTCCTGTAAGTAAGGATCAAACTGCTGCACGATCCGGGTCGCAAGGGCCTTGCCCCGCGCCATGCACTGCGGGATGCTCTCCCCAAGGCTCACGCCGTAGGTGAATGCCGCAATATAAGAATCGCCTGCTCCCACCGTGTTTACCACCGGCACATTTTCCGCCGCCTGCTGATAGAATCTCTGTCCATCGTAGGCAAGGCTTCCATGCTCGCCCAGCATGGCGATCACACAGCCTGCGCCCTTCGCTTTCGTGCGGCGCATAAATTCCCGGATATAGTCATCATCCTTGTCGTAGGAGAAAAAGGCGTAATCCAGATAGGGGAGAAGCGCGTCGTTGGAGGGCTGCTCCAGTCGTTTCGAAAAGTCGTAGACCCAGATCTGCCCCGGCTGGCGCAGCGCAGCGATATAGCGCTCTACCTTTGCCCAGCGCTCTGCATACACGATGTCAAAGCCCTTGACAAATTCCATGTCCTCCGCGGAAAGCTCGATCTCCTCCATGGCGTTGCCGTGAAATTCCAGATGCTTTTTGTCCCCGTCTACGAGGTCCATCTTTGCCATACCGGTGGGGCGGTCGATCCTTTTGAGCACCCGCAGCGGAATATCGCGCTGCTTCAGCCGCTCCACCAGCGCATCTGCAAAGACATCGTTGCCCAGCACGGTCATTTCGGTCACATCTCCGCCCTGCGCCTTGTAGTTGAGGGCGAAGTCGATGCTGTTGCCTGTCAGATAGTATCGGTCCATCCGGTAGTAGACATCAATGCAGTTGTCTGCCATTGCGATTGCTTTTTTCATTCCGCAGCCCCCTTACTCGCCCATGACGTAGATCATATATTTGCGGTTTTTGATGCCATCGTACTCGCAGAAATAAATATCCGCTGCGCTGCCCAGCTTGATCTTGCCCTCTACGATCGGAAAAACGCAGTGGTTCCCGGTGAGCAGGCTCTTGAGATGGCCGGGTGCATTGCCACCGATGGTGCCGTAGGTGGGCAGATAGTGGTTGTGATGGTAAGGATAGTCTTCCGGCGCGATCCGGTCCAGCGTCTCCATAATATCCTTTTCCACGCAGGGCAGACTCTCGTTCACCATGATGCCGGTGGTCGTGTGCTCCGTGATGACATAGACGACGCCGTTCTTTACTCCGGTCTGTGCCACAAATTCACGCACCGGGTCGGTGATGCGGATCAGCTCAAACTCCTTCTCTGCGCAGATGCTTACTTCCTTCAGCTCGAATCTCATTTGTTCTGGCCCTCCCATCCAAAAAAGCGCATTGCATTTTTCCAGTAGATCTTTTCCCTCGTCTCGGGCAGCATCTCCACGCTATCCAGCCCCCGCTTGCTGCGCACCGGGCGAATACGGGGCGAGTCCGAACCGAACATGACCTTATCGGCCAGATTATGATCCAGCCAGTATTCGCCCATGTCCTGCTTGAACACTTTGGCAAACAGCTGGTAGGGCCCATCAAAGTTCATCAGTGCAGTGTTTGCGTAGAGATTGGGGTACTTGAGCAGCAGAGCCGCCGTCTCCTGCACCCACGGCCAGCCGAAATGAGCAAGACAGAGATTGACCTCCGGCCAGCGCAGCGCCACCTCCTCGAATTCCATCGGGCGGGCATACTTTGCCAGCGCGTTATTTTCCAGACAGAATCCGGCGTGGAAGATGATCGGCTTGTGGTATTTGCGGCACAGATCATACAGCGGCACAAGGCGCTCGTCCATGGGGTACATTTTGAGCCGTGCGGTGTTCACTGCAAGTCCGGCCAACCCCAACTCAGCAAAGGCACGTTCCAGCTCCTGCACAGCATCGGGGCGGCGGGGGTCCACCGTTGCCATACCGATATAGAACTGTGCATCCAGCGCCACCAGCTTTGCGATCTCATCGTTGGAGATCTCCACCATCCCCGACTCCACAGAGCAGTCCTCCGGCAGCAGCACCACCCGTCCGATGTCTGCAAGCGCATACTGCTTGCGCAGCAGCGCCATGTCGGAGGGCTTCATCAGATGATAATTCATGGCATCACAGCGGCGGCGAAAGCGCTCTTGATCCTCACAGATCGGTGCAAACAGTGCCGGATGGATATGAGTATCAATGACCATAGGACAGTCTCCTCCTTATTTTTGCATTCTGTGCATCCTGTCCCGATTTTCCAGATAGAGATCCCGGAAAATCGGGTAATGCTCCTGATAAAATTCATGATTTTTCCGGTCCGGCTGCAAGATCCTGCCCTGCGGTAAAGCGGCGCGCAGGGCGGCAAAACTTTCCAGCGCACCGACGCCCAATGCCGCCAGCATGGCGTCTCCGTAGCTGGAGCACTGGAACGGCTCCGGAATGGTCAGCGGCATTCCCGCCATGTCGCAGATGATCTGCATCCATGCAGCGTTTTTCGTGCCGCCGCCCGCTGTGATGATCCGCCGGGGCGGCACCCCCAGCTCCTCAAACAGCAGCAGGTGCTGATAGGTGGAATAGCCTACGGCTTCCAGCGCAGCGCGGTTGATCTGCGCCCGTCCATGCGTTCCCTTCAGTCCGAAGAGCATTCCGGTGGCCTCTGCGTCCTGCAGGGGGCTTCGCTCACCGTAGATATACGGCAGCATGATCAGTCCGTCGCTGCCCGGCGGCACAGCAGCCGCCTCCCGCGCCATGACTGCGTAGGCGTTTTCGCCGCCCTGCTTTTCGGCTTCCAGCTCTTTGCTGTACAGCAGGTCACGCACCCAGCGGGTCAATGTGCCCGCCGCATTGGTGCCGTCGCCCAGACAATAGGTGCCCGGCACGGTAAACGCCTTCCCACCCTTGAGGGCGCCGTTGCCCTGCGGCGAAACATAGCTGCCCACGAAGTGATCCGTACAATAGTAATAGAACATTGAGGAGCCATACTGAAAAAAGGCCGTGCCCGGCTCCACCAGACCCACGCTGATGGCCTCTGCCGTGGAGTCACCGGTACCGGTAATGACCGGCGTTCCCGCGGCAAGGCCGGTCTGTGCCGCAGCCTCCAGTGTGACCGTGCCCACGATGTCTGTAGACCATGCACACGCCGCGATCTGGTCCGGGCGGCAGTACAGCCCGCACTCTGCCTCGTTCACACTGCCGTCCGCTTGGTACAGCGGTCGGAACGAGCCTTTGGCAAGGGCCTGATCGATGACATATTTCCCGGTCAGGCGCGCCGTCAAAAAGGAGCTGCCCGTGAGGAAATAGGCCGTCTTCGCGTAGATCTCCGGCTCATGCCGCCGCAGCCAGAGGATCTTTGTGGCCGTGTCGCCGGAGCAGATGGGATGGCCGAACAGCTCCTGCACCCGCGCCTGTCCGTAATGCTCTGTCAGCCACGCCGCTTCCTCTGATGCGCGGGCGTCGATGCCGTAGAGGATGGCCGGGCGCAGCGGGCGGCACTGTTCGTCCACCGGCAGGCAGTCGGTGCCCAATGCACTGGTGCCCACGCAGGCGATCTGCTCCGGCCGGATTCCGCTCTGTTTGATCAGGGTCCGGCACAATTTGCACAGGTCGCCCCACCAGACCGCCTCGGCCTCCTGCTCGAACCACCCGGGCTGCGGGTTGTCCATCCCATGAGGCACCGAGGCATCCGCCGCCACTCGGAAGCTTTCGTCGATCAGGATGCCGCGGGACTCAAAGGTACCGATGTCGATGCCCAGAAAATAGCGTTTCATCCTGCTCTCCTTTCTCACAGTCGGGCGCGGATGTCGTACATGATCTCCATAAAGCTGCGCACTCGCTCTTCGTCCACACGCCCGTTGAACACGCCGTCCTTCTTGAACGCAGTGCCCATGCAGACGGCATCGCAGTATTTCAGCTTCTCTCTCACATTCTCGTGGCGGCAGCCGGTATTGCAGAACACCGGCACATTGCGGGGCTTTGCCACCTCGTAGACCTTGTTCAGGATGGAATCATCCGGCTCGCTGCCGGCAGAAGCTCCGGACACGCACAAGCCGTCTGCAAAGCCACCGAACATGATAGATTTTGCCACCACCTGAATATCCCGCTGCACCAGATAGCTGTCTGCCTCGGGGTTCACCTTGAACAGCAGCTTCATATCCGGGATCTCCAGCGCCTTGCGGTGGCGGACTGCCTCACCGCTGTTGGAGGTATAAAGGCCATATTCTCCCATGTATGCACCTGAGAAGCAGCTCCGGGCAAATCTTGCGCCGGTGGCAGCAGCAAGGTCGATGGTCGCGATCGGATTCTTGACCACATTGACGCCATAAGGCACCCGGATCAGCGGGCGCAGAGCGCCGATGATATAGGCCATCGCCGAGATCACTGCCACATCCGCCACCGGCTGGTAGGGCAGGCTGAATTCATTCGCAAACAGAATTCCGTCCACGCCGCCGTTCTGTAGCGCCACGAGATCCTGCCGGGCGTGTTCCAGCACGGTGTCCATGCTGCCGCAGTAGCCGGGGTCGCCGGGCAGGGCATCCAGATGCAAAAGCGCAATGATTGGTTTTTCAACACCAAACATTTCCTGAGTCCACATGGTATTGCTCTCCTTTATATCCTTCCGTTTTAATCCAGTTCGTGCGTGTTGGCGCGCATCCACGCCACGGTGTCGTCAATGGCCTTGTCCGGGTCGATGTAATAGCGGCGGTCGCAAATTTCGAAGGAGCAGGTTCCCTCATAGCCGTGCGCCTTGATCTGGTCGTAATACTCTTTCATGGGGAAGTCCGCATCTCCCGGTACGGTATGGCCCCGGTCATTGAAATGAATGTGTTGCAGCTTATCACCCAAGTTGGCAAAGTAGTCATCGATGGTCTCTCCTGCGTAGGTCATCTGATCCATATCCACCATACCAACAACAGCGGGCGAATCGATCTCATCCAGCATCTTTGCAATATCCCTGCTGGTGATGAGGACATTCGTGGTCGTGTTTTTCAGCTCTTCCAGCAGCAGGGTGACGTGCTTGCGTTCTGCGTAGGCGGCGAGCTGTGCCATAGATTCCCGGCAGTTGTTCCACGCCTCCTCCCGAGGAGCATCAAAGTACCCGAAGCCGGTGCTGATCTGCACCCGGGGACAGCCCAGAAATTCTGCCGTGTCGATGGCGCGCTGATAGTACCGCAGGCTGGATTCCCGGGTCAGGGTATCCTGAGTGCAGAAATTCACTGGATAAACGCAGTTTTCCGGGGTCATGGCCATAACTGAAAGGTGATGACGGCGAATACTCTTATCCAGCTCTAAAAGACGGCTGACCGGATAGTCGAACATGTTCAACTGAGGCGCACTGCAATAGAGATCGATACTGTCAAAGGGAGACCGCTCGACCTTATCCAGAAACTTCTCAATGGGATAGCGTACATAGTGATAACTCATGGGCGCGAGTTTCATAAAAGACCATTCCTTTCTCTTCCATACAGGCAGCCCGATTTCTACGGGCTTCTGCCCCGAATAGGTTCAGGCTTTCAAAACATTCCGGATATAGTCGATATACGCATCGGTAGCCTTGTCCGGATCCAGATAATAGTCTCGGCTACACATCTCGCAGGAACACCAGCCCTGATAGCCCCTGCGGACAAGGGTGTCGTAATACTCCTTCATGGGCAGCCCGCCGGTTCCGGGGATCGTATGGTTCAGGTCACTGAAATGGACAAAGCCATACTTATCGCCCAGATTGTCAAAGTAATCGTTGATGTGCTCCCCGGCCTGAGACATCTGGTCGGTGTCGGAAAGACCCAGCAGATTGTCCGCGCCCACATCATCGATAAACTGTTTAAGCTCCTTGCTGGTAACCACCAGATTGGTGGTGGTTATCTTACAGGTCTCCATAAAGATGGTGACGCCTTTCTTTTTGGCGTACTCCGCCAGAAGCTGCACCGCCTCAACCTGACGTTTCCATGCCTCATCCTTGTCAGCATCATAATATCCCGTTCCCGGGCAAATCTGGATATGAGGACATTCCAAAAACTGAGCCGTGTCAATCAGGCGCTGATAGTATCGCTGAGTCGATTCCCATGTCAGGAGATCCGATGTGGCCAGATTAACCGGATAGACGCAATTTTCGGCTGTCAGAACATAGGGGGTCAGGTGCCGATCCCGAATGTCGCGGTTCAACTGAATCAGCGCACCCAAAGAATAATCAAATGGGTTAAGCTGGGGGCCGGTGCAATAGATATCGATTCCATCCAAGCCGACCCGTTCCATCTTGTCAAGATACTTTCGTATAGGATATCGGAGATAGTGATAGCTCATCAGGGTAAATTTCATGGATACTTTCTCCCTAAAATCACTGCGTATGGATTGGGCGGTGGATCTGCACAAGGGCAGCCCACCGCCCAAATCCCGACGCGGCATAAAAATTACAGGATTACACTTGCCAACAGGAACGCTACTGCGGCATCCACGACGGCCATAACCAGAGAGGGTAACAGATAGCTGGTGTTGAATACGAATTTGCCGATTTTGGTCGTTCCCGCCGTATCAAAAGCGATGGCGGCCAGACTCTCGGAGGCAGCGGGAATCAGGAAGTGTGATCCGATGGTGACCCAGCCAGCCAGCAACACGGGAGTGCTGATGCCGAGTGCCAAGCCCAGCGGAATCACGATTGCGGTGGTGGAACCCTGCGAAGTAGTGATATTACCCACCAAATAGCAGGCAATAATGAATACCCAAGGGTACTTATTGGTGAACTGCGAGACCGTCTCGGTCAGGAAGGTGGACTGCGCGCCGATGAAGATATTGACCATCCAGCACAGGCCAAGACAGATGACGGCCGCAAACACACCGGACTTAAAAACGGGCATCTCAAGAAAGAAGAGGTGTCGACCACTTTTTCTTCCTTGTGCCCACGCAGTACAAGGGTGCCATCGGCAACACGCCGCTGGAACTCGGGGTCATCTGCAAGTTCCTTGCCTCGCTTCATCATAACAAGGCCGGAAGCCAGAGAGCCAAGAAGGGTAGCAGGAATGACAACCATCAGGACGGTAATCATATCTACGCTGCCCGACTCCTCCAAAAATCCTACCAGCGCGGCGGTAGCGGCGGCAAGCGGAGTGCCGCAGACCGCATTTTGGCTGGAAACCACAGAAGCGGCAATCGGCCGCTCGGGACGGACGCCGTTCTCGATGGCAATTTCGTTGATGATGGGCAGCAGGCTCCACAGAATGTGGCCGGTTCCGCAGCAGAAAACAAACAGCCAGCTGATCATGGGCGCCAGAATGGTGATTGATCTAGGATGTTTTCTCAAGATCTTCTCCGCAAGAGCCACCAGGTACTCAATACCACCCGCAGCCTGCATCGCGCCACCCGCAATAACCACGGCCAGAATAATTCGCAAAACCGTGAGCGGGGGATCCGACATGGGTGACTTAAAGATAAATGTAAAGACAAACGCGCCGACCGCACCGGCAAGCGTAAGGAAAACTCCTCCCTTGCGAACGCCCCAGAAGATGAGAAGGAGCATGATGACAAGCTCAATCCAGAACATGATTTTTTCTCCTTTTTCTTTGATTTTTCCCAGCGACCGCATACCCAGCAAGTTCATGACGCTTTCTTTGCCTGCCGCCCCGGGCCCGTTTCCGTCAGTTTTCATCAGAAAGATGCGCACATTCTCTGTTACAAGCAATCCATCCCGATTTGTCTTTGTATTAGGCATCGAAATGTTATGCTTTGTATTATGATGCAATAATATAATGCAAGCATCTCCTTGTCAACAGCATTCAAGCATTTTCGTCAAAACATCCTATCAACGTGCCCTTGTTTTGTGAATCACTACCAAATTATTGTATCCTTCTGTCCTCATTTGCTCCCATTTTGTCTCTTACTTCTATAATACAAAAAGAGAGCGCCCCTGAAATTCTGCTTCAGGGACGCTCTCTTTTTATTTTTATACACAGGTACGTCTTTTTACTGTATCCATCTTTGACAGCTCAGACCATGAGCTTAAACTTATCCGCGATGCAGAGCTGACGGCTCAGATAGCAGTGTTCCCCGCTCTGATCGTGCACCACGCTCTTGATGGACAGCAGCGGGTAGCCCTTTACCACGCCCAGATACTTGGCCTCCTGATGGTTCGCAAACACGATCTCAAGGACTTTGTCTGAGCGTGTGAATACGATGCCCGTTTCCTTTCGGATCGTCTCATACAGAGAGGCATTGGTCAGATCTGCATTGAACAGAAAGAAAAAGCTCTCCGGAAATTTGCAGGTCTCCAACAGCATCGGTCTGCCGTCCGCAAGGCGCAGACGCTCCACAACCAGCGTCTGTTCGTCCTTTTTCAGCCCAAGCTGCCCCCGTTCTTCCTCCGTGGGCTGTTCCAGTGCGATCTTGATCGTCTTTGCGCCGGGCTGGTATCCCATCATATAACACATATTGGTGTAGCTCAGCACGCCATCCAGCTTTCGCTGGATCTTCTTTTCCGCAACAAACGTGCCCTTGCCGGGCTTGCGCACCAGAAATTCTCCCTGAGACAGCTCATCCAGTGCTTTACGCACCGTGACGCGGCTGACCGAATAGCGCTCGCAGAGTTCATTTTCCGTTGGCAGACGGCTGCCCGGGGGATACTCGCCCGCATCAATAGCCGCACGCAGTGTTGCGGCGAGCTGTTGAAACAGCGGCGTTGAAATTGTATTATCCAAACTCATGGTATATTCTCCCGTTCTTATTTTTATCACGAAATACGGTTTATTTTCAATTTACTTTTTTGCGTGCCCCGCAAATATGTTACAATACAAACTTATTATATATAAGTTTTATCTGCACGTAAAGAGGAAAAACAAATTTTTTCTCCCTTGCGTCTGTGCAGGGCCGTTTTCCAGCGCCCCCTATTTATATAGGAAGCCCGCCACATTTCGTTTCGTTCCTTGTAAGAAATGCACAATTTTTTTGTCTTATTTTCGGTATTGACATTTGTATTACTTTGTATTATCATCATGGCAAGGAAAGTTCCTCCGGAAACCACCGGAAGGAATCGAGACAGTTTAATATGAAATGCAGGAGGGTAATACAATGCATTACAAGTACACTGACATCAAGGCCATCGTCGCTGAAATTCTGGAGAACAAGAAGGACGACGGCGGCGTCAAGAACATCTATTTCGTGGGCTGCGGCGGCTCTCTGGGTGCTCTGTACCCTGCAAAGACCTTTATGGAGCGCGAGAGCCTGACGCTGAAGTCCGGCTGGGTGAGCAGCAACGAGTTCGTCCACAGCACGCCCCGCGATTTCGGCAAGAACTCCATCATCTGCCTTGCCTGCCACAAGGGCAACACCCCCGAGACCATTGCCGCTGCAAAGCTGGGCAAGGAGATGGGCGCCGCTGTCATCATCCTGACTTGGCTGGAAGAGTCTGAGATCATCGAGTTCGGCGATTACATCATCCATTACTCCTTCGACGCCAGCCCGGATCACCTCGCCGGTGACATCGACTACGCCGGTGAAAAGACCATGTGCGCCCTGCAGGTCGCCGTGGAGCTGCTGAATCAGACCGAGGGCTACAGCAACTACGATAAGTTCCAGCAGGGTGCCGGCATGATCACCACTGTGATCCGCAAGGCCCGCGCTCATGTGGCCCAGCGCGCTCTGGACTTTGCCGAGGAGTACAAGAACGACTCCGTCATCTACACCATGGGCAGCGGCGCAGGCTACGGTGCCGCTTACATGGAGAGCATCTGCATCTTCATGGAGATGCAGTGGATCCACTCCGGCACCATCCACACCGGTGAGTTCTTCCATGGTCCCTTCGAGGTCACCGACGCCAACACCCCCTTCGTCATTCAGGTGTCCGAGGGTTCTACCCGTGAGCTGGACGAGCGCTGCCTCAAGTTCCTGCACACCTATGCAAAGCGCATCGAGGTGCTGGACGCCAAGGAGCTGGGCCTGTCGGTCATCGATCCCGCTGTCGTGGACTACTTCAACCACTCCCTGTTCAACAATGTCTATCCCATCTACAATCACGCCCTCGCTGAGACCCGCCAGCATCCGCTGACCACCCGCCGCTATATGTGGAAGGTCGCATACTGATATAGACGGAAAGGATCTGATACGATGAGCGCAGTCAAGATCATCGCCATCGGCGATAATGTGTGCGACAAATACCTTTCCCGTGGGAAGATGTACCCCGGCGGCCAGTGCGTCAACACCTGCGCCTATGCCGCAGCAAACGGTGTGCCTTCCGCTTATCTGGGCAAGTTTGGCAGCGATGAGGTCGCCGCCTACAACCAGAAGATCCTGCACGAGCTGGGCATCGACATCAGCCGCTGCCGCCATTTTGAGGGCGAAAACGGCTTTGCCATGGTCACGCTCAAGGGCAACGACCGTGTCTTTCTTGGCTCCAACAAGGGCGGCGTCGCCAAAGAGCACAGCTTCGACTTCACGCAGGAAGATCTGGAGTACATCAAAGGCTTCAACCTGATCTACACCAACCTCAACAGCTATATCGAAGAGGATCTTCCCTTCCTGCACACGGCCGGCGTGCCCATCGCCTATGACTTTTCTACCCGATGGACCGACGCCTATCTGGAAAAGGTCTGCCCCTATGTCACCGTGGCCATCCTGTCCTGCGCACACCTGAGCGCCGAGGACCGCGCCCGCGAGATGCAGAAGGCCGCCGACCACGGCGTTTCCATCGTGCTGGGCACCATCGGTGAGGACGGCTCCTATGTGCTGTACAACGGCAAGACCTACTACGCCTCCGCCGTGCACGCAGATGACGTCATTGATACCATGGGCGCCGGCGACTCCTACTTTGCCGCTTTCCTCTGCTCGCTGCTGAAGTCTTCCAAGAGCGGCGCTCTGCTGGACGGCACCGAAGAAGAAAACGTCGCGCATCTGCAGGAAGCTATGCAGATCGGCGCAGCATTTGCTGCAAAAATGTGCGCCAAGGAAGGCGCCTTCGGCTACGGAACCCCCATCGTGGGACGCACCGAACTGTAAAATAAAACAGGAGGCATTTTCATGAAACCTGATCAGTATGAAAACAACGCGGAAGGCATCCTCTGCGTTTATAAGAACCCCAAATGGCTGGTTTGCATCAAGAACTGGAAGCCCGACAACGACATTGCCGGCATTGCTCATCTGGAGATCCATCACTCCACCGACGAGCAGTTCATCCTTGCCGCTGGTAAGGCAATCCTCATCACCGCCGAGCGCGAGGGCGGCAGCTTCAAGAATATCGAGCTGACCCCCATGCAGCAGGGCAAGGTATACAATGTTCCCGCTGAGTGCTGGTTCTACTCCATCACGCAGAAAGACACCAAGGTGATCTATGTGCAGGACTCCAACTGCTCTATGGAAAACAGCGACCTTGCCGACCTGACCGCTGCTCAGATCGCCGACATTCAGGAGCGTGCACGCAAGATCCTCGCAGAGTGAAAAGGAGCTTTTTATGCCGATCCGATGCGTCCTCTTTGACTTTGACGGCGTGATCGCCGATACCGAGGAACGGAACGCCGACTATCTTGCCGCTGCTCTTGCGCATTTCGGGGTCCGGCTGACAGACGCAGATCGGAGCGCACTGGTGGGCATCAATGATCCTTCTCTGCTTGAGGCACTGCTGAAGCGAGCAGAAACGCCGGTCACTCTGGAGCAGCTGCAGGCCGAACGCACACGCCACGGCAACTACTACGAAAACGGTGCCGACCTGCACACACAGCCCGGTCTGCGGGAGTTTCTCTCTGCGCTTCGCGCACAGGGCATTCGCACCGGCATAGTCTCCTCTACCCGGTCACAGCTCATCCTGACCGCGCTCGACCGTCTGCATCTGGTCTCACAGTTCGATGTGGTGGTCTGTGGCGACATGGTCACTCGGCGCAAGCCCGATCCGGAACCTTATCTGCGGGCAGCGCAGCTTCTGGGGCTTGCCCCCGGCGATTGTCTGGTCATCGAGGACTCTCCCACAGGCATCCGTGCCGGAAAAGCCGCTGGCTGTACCGTGCTGGGCTATACCGGCAGCTCCATCCGTCAGGACGTCTCTGCGGCAGATTTCGCCCTTTCTGATTTTCATCTTTACCGACAAATCCCACTTTTTCAGAATCTTTCTCCGTTCTGATTTTATGACAAAACAGACCAAACCTGTACAAATAGGTTTGGTCTGTTTTGCATTTAAGCCGCTCCGCTCCGTGCAGGAGACCCGCCACCGCAGCAGCGTTTCTCCTATAAGGCGCAGAGCAAATGATCAGCCTCCATGACGGCTCTTTTGGAATTGCTGAAGGATGCCGACCCGGAAATGAAGGCAAAGCTCCGCTTGGCCCTGCTCACCTGATGCAAAAAAGGGCACTGATTGCAATGCAATACAGCGCCCTACATAATCGGACATGGATAACACCGACCGTGCAAAAACCGTGCAGAAACCGTGCACCCATGGCTTACAAAACAAAAAAGCCATGAAATCTTTCGATTTCACGGCATTTTCTGGTGCAGTAAAGCAATCCAAATCCGAACCATTTCCCTCGGATGCAACTTCTATCGCTTCTCCAAAGGTGACGGTCTGTGTTCCTTCTTTATAGTTGAAGGTTATCAAAACCTTATCATCATACAGGTAAATCGAATTGATGAACGTGTCCACCAGTGCCTGCCGCTGGTCTTTCTGATTCATGTTGAGTTTACGGAACCGCAGCAGCCAAAAGCGAATGAACTCCTCCGTGACCTTGGGCTTTGCCAGCTTTTCTTCTGCAATGCGGGCTTCAAGCTCACGCTTGGTTTCTTCCAGTTGCTCCAACCGCTCCTTGGTGGAACTGGTCAGGATTCCAGCCTGAATCGCATTCAGCATATTCTGGATACCCGATTCCGCATCCCGGAGCTGCTTTTCATAAAGAGGAATGTTGGTGTTTTCCTTGTTTTGCAGTTCCATCACCTTGGCGATGATGGACTCCATAGCGGCATCGTCTTTTACAAGCTGCATGGTCTGGTTAACCACAAGATCTTCCAGCCACTGTTTACGGACAGTTTTCTTCTTGCAGCCCTTCTTCTTTTTGGCCGTGGCACATTTATAGTAGCGGTGGACTTCTCCCGTCCGGCTTGTGCCGCTTTC
>OLND01002388.1_pt1 | contig 16990 bp, 12 predicted proteins | sample 1672031 | NCBI WGS metagenome assembly OLND01 (sample SAMEA3136638, study PRJEB25190) | human gut metagenome | biome: human gut; feature: human-associated habitat; material: faeces | place: Austria | collected 2013
GCAAAATCTGCTACCACCACTGTATCATACGGCATTTTCAGTTCAGAAAATGCCTACCTGTGAACAGTAACAAAACAATAAAAAAGAAATCGCATAGATACATGAGCTGTGGTATACTGTGTCTATGCGAATTTATAATAGTCTTAGGGCAGCTTAATGCTTATGTAGGATATTATAAGAAAAATGAGATGATAGAGGGAGATAATCCTCCAGTAGGAATACTGCTTTGTACAGATAAAGGTTCTCAGATGGTAGAATATGCCTTATCTGGAATGGATAACCAGTTATTTGTTTCAACGTATATGTTACATTTGCCTGACAAGAAGAAACTCGAAGAATTTATGTTAAAAGAGATAGAAGAAATGGAAATGTAAAGTTAAGCACTTTGTAATTATGGGTATGAAGTATTTTCTGTTAAATGTGGATAGTTTGGAATTTTAATATGGAAAATGAGATAAATTATTCTGATATTTGAAAGTGATCAGTCAGATGGGAAGTTATTTGACGTTGTCCGTTCGGTAAGATTTAAACAAATCTTCATCTGTTCTTAATACATCACATTATTACCTTTAAAACCACAGATATAAACGATATTATTACAAATACGGTTGGGACTATAAACAGATATTTTATTGCACGCTGGATAACAGGTAGTTAAAAAAAAGAGTATTGCTAAATTCAAAAATGAATGACTTTTATGTAATATGCAGTTCTGTCGTAGTTATTATGTTCTTGTTTCAACCTTTTGTTTCATCATTATTATGGGAAATGGCAGTGTAACTTCAAGTTTGGTTAAATATAGAGAGAAATGTTATACCTCGGCTAAAAAGATACAATATTAGATGTTTCATGAGCAGTATTTGAGTTTATTTTAAATTCAGGTATTGCTTTTTTATTTATGCAAAGTTTCACGGGGCCGCTGGTATTTTTTCTCATGTTCATTTATAATTGCTGATAGAGAAAACTGGAAAGAACACCCAATGAATCAGAAAGTAGAGAGTATAAACACATGAAAAAAAGAATTTACAGCATGATATTAATATTAATGACCGGACTTTGTGCCGGATGTGGCAAAGAAGGAGTAAAAAATAATAATACAGGAATAGAAAGCGAATCTTCCCAGGTGGAAGATTCGGTCAGTTTTGAAAACACAGAAGACACAGAAAGCACAGAAGACACAGAAAGCACAGAAAATACAGAAAGTACAGAATACAATGACGTCGTATTAAATGAAGAAACGGATTTTACTTATGACTATTCGGAGGACATCAAAGCGGATGTTGACAATGTGGTATCAGGTTCCGCATCACTGCAGGACGAATTGAAGAATATTGAGAACATCGTAAAGAAATATACGCCGCTGGCGCAGGCAGCCCAGACACAGACAGAAATGAATCTGTCATCCAGATGGTTTTTCGACATATGGGATACGGAATTAAATAACCTTTGGAGCAGATTCAGTGATCTGGCAGATCCGCAGACAAAGGAGAAGATCCTTACAGAACAGAGAAACTGGATCGACATGAAGGAAGAAGTGACCTTGCTTGACATTGGATCTTACGAAGAAAACGGCAGTATGTATCCGCTTCTTCAGAATTCTTATCTGGAGGAGATCACGAAGAACAGGGCTTATGTTATTGCAAATGAGCTGGCAAAGATAAAGGGGGAATCCTTTGTTATGCCGGAAAAATCAGCAAAGTACGGTCTGTTTGTGGACAATCAGGGGACTGGCAGCGTATACAGTTCCCTGATCACCAGACAGGGGCTGGAAGGAGAGGATGAAGCGCTTATCTCCATTTACAGAGAGGGAGAAACAAAAGGAACATTTGTTGACAATGGAAACGGGGAGCTGGCTTTCACATCAGATGACGGAAGTGTAAAAGGAACCATCAAAATCAACGGATGGGATGGCGCAAGTTTCAAGGTTACAGAGACATCAGGAGAGGCTGTTTTTTCTGCAGGAGAGGAGGTCAATTTTCCGTTTGCATTTTGACAGCATTGTTTGATATGTTGTTTGTAATGATTCAGCGATATAACAGACAAAGAATCATGAAACTCGTAAATCGGCAGTTGCGGAGGTGAATAAAATATATGCTGAATGTGAAAAATGCTGATATGGCAGATTTTGAACAGATTATGAAAATTTATAAATATGCACAGGATTATATGATAAAGTCCGGAAATCCTGCACAATGGGGGCATTTTTATCCGGATGCGGAGCTAATAAAATCTGATATTTGTCAGAATGTATGCAGGGTAATATATGACAAAGATGGGATACATGGGGTATTTGCATTGTTTAAAGGTGCAGAACCTGCTTATAAGCATATTGAGAATGGGAATTGGCTGAATGAAGAGCCTTATCTTACTATTCACAGACTTGCTGGGGATGGTCAGGTGCATGGTTTGTTTCAGTGTGTTTTAAATTATTGTAAAAATATTTCTCAAAATATCAGGGCAGATACCCATGCGGATAATCAAATCATGCAAAAGCTGATGGAAAAGAATGGTTTTATGAAATGCGGTATTATATATGTTAAAAATGGAACACCAAGAATTGCATATCATTGGACTGCTTCATAACTTTCAGTTGTGCGTCCGGCAAAGGGCAATTAACCTGGCAGGTGCAAATTCTCTCTGATACATGATATGACAGTGGAAATTTCCTGAATTGACAAAAAAGTTAGAATAGACTAACATGCAAAATAGAATGACAGAGCAGAAAGGGGCGGGAAATGGAAAGAGAGAAGAAAAAGAGGGCAATGATTGCGGGAATGGTCTCAATGACATACTGGTGCCGTTTATGGTATATTATCTGGTCGCAGATATCGGAATGCCTGTGGTAATTGCTGATGTTTTTGACGGCATTTCTTTTATTACAGGATTCGGGTGTGAAAAATTTGTCAATCAAGAAGTTTAAATGCGCTATTTGACTCCAACCCGCAGGATAACATTTTTCAAAAGAAATAATGTGTGATACAATATTTTAAGATTGAATTTTCAGGAGAAAACAGATGTCCCTACAATTTATATTTGGCAATTCGGGCAGCGGAAAATCGGATTTTCTGTATGATTCCGTGCTGAAACAGGCGAAAGAAAATAAAGAGCAGCAGTTTTTAATCATTGTGCCGGAGCAGTTTACCATGCAGACACAGCGGGAACTGGTCGAGAGGCAAAAACAGCATGCAATCATGAACGTGGATGTGCTCAGTTTTGCAAGACTCGCATACCGCGTCTTTGATGATCTTGGAAAACGAAATGTGGTTGTGCTGGAAGAGACCGGAAAAAATCTTGTACTGCGCAAGGTGGCAGAACAGAAAAAAGCAGAACTGAAAGTGCTTGGTGCGAATATGAATAAGATGGGATATGTCGGCGAGGTAAAATCCCTGATCTCAGAGCTGATGCAGTATAATGTCCGTCCGGATGCGCTGGCAGAGTTTTTGGAGAAAGAACCGCTTGGGGAGGGACTGCGCTTAAAAATGCAGGATGTCCTCACGATGTATCAGGGATTTACGGAGTATTTAAAGGGCAGATATATCACGGCAGAGGAAGTGTTAGAGCTTCTTTATGATGTGGCAGAAGAGTCCGAACTGCTTCGTAATAGTGTGATCGTGTTGGACGAGTTTACCGGATTTACACCGATCCAGAACCGTCTGATGGAAAAACTGCTCGTGCTGGCAAAGAAGGTCAGCGTGTCTGTCACGATGGATGTCAGGGAAGATTTTTACCAGTGCAGGGGTGTACATGAACTTTTTGCCATGAGTAAAAAAACGGTGGCGTCGCTACTGAAAGTGGCAGAACTGTGCAAAGTTCCGGTGGAGGAGCCGTTGGTACTGCCGACCGGAAAACAGAGGCGCTATGCCAATGCTGCCGACCTTTATTTTATGGAGCAGAATCTCTTTCGTCCGGGAGCGGGAAGCTACAGATACAAAGCACCGGAACAATCTATGCAGCATATCCGCATCACGTCCCTGAAAAATCCGAGGGAAGAATTAAAATTTGCTGCCCGCGAGATCGTGCGCCTGACGAGGGAGAATGGTTACCGTTACCGGGATATCGCAGTCGTGACAGGGGATGTGCAGCAGTATGGCAATTATGTGCCGGAGATCTTTGAGCAGTACCATATCCCGTACTTTATTGATCAGACGAAAAATATTTTGTTCCACCCGTTTATCGAGTGTATCCGGGCGATCTTAGAGATGATCGAATATGATTTTTCTTATGAAAGTGTGTTCCGGTTTTTGCGGTGCGGGCTTGCAGCGAGAGTCGTGACCGAGGCAAAAAATTCCGACAAGGAGCCAGATCCGGCTGCAACGGAAGATTTGACGCAGCAGCCGGAAACAGGATCCCATGGACTTACAGAACAGGAGATCGACCGCCTGGAAAATTATGTCCTCGCACGGGGCATCCGCGGTGCATCCCGCTGGAGCAGACCGTGGACGTTTGTAATGCCGGATGGGACATTGGAGGATATGGCACGGTTAAATGAGATCCGTGAGGCGGTTTATGAGAATTTTAAGCCGCTGCTTGAGGCATTCCGTGGAAAAGACAATACGGTCAGCACACAGACCTATGAGTTATACAGTCTGATCAGACGGCTTAACATGGAGCAGTTATTAAAGGAGCGTGGAAACTTTTTCGAGGCGCATGGCAATCAGGCGCGGGCAAAGGAATATGACCAGATCTATAAAATCGTGATGGATCTGCTCGACAAAGTGACGTCTCTGCTGGGCGATGAGACGATGACGATCCGGGAATACAGTGATATCTTAGATGCCGGATTTGAGGCGGCAAAAGTCGGTATTATCCCGCCGGGTAACGACACGGTGACAGTCGGGGATATCGAGAGAACCCGTCTGAACCATGTAAAAATCTTATTTTTTGTCGGTGTCAACGACGGAGTTGTGCCGAAAGCAGGGAATCAGGGTGGCATTATTTCCCAGTTTGAGCGTGAAAAGATGGCAGAATATCACCTGGAACTGGCGCCGGGCGCAAGGGAAAAAGTATTTATCCAGAAGTTTTACCTGTATTTAAATATGACAAAACCGTCCGAGCGGCTGTATGTGACATTCTGCCGCGTCAACTCCGATGGAAAAGCACTGCGGCGTTCGTATCTGATCGGGACACTCTTAAAACTGTTCCCACAGCTTGCGGTGGAAGAACCGTCCGAGGAGGAGACATTAGAAGGTGCACTGACTGCGGAAAGTGCCCTGCCGTTTCTGATGGAAGGGCTGACAAAACCGGTGGAGGATGAAGAGGCATGGACTGCACTTTTGGCATGGTACCTGTCGGATGAGGGTGAACGGGAAAAAGTAATGCAGCTTTTTGATGCGGCGTTTGGCGCCCATAAAGATGATGCGATCAGCAAGGCAGTCACGAAAGCTTTATATGGGAATACCTTAGAAAACAGCGTGACAAGGCTCGAACAGTTTGCTGCCTGTGCGTTTGCTCATTATTTAAGTTATGGACTGCGGCTTAAAGAACGGGAACTGCAGCAGTTTGCGAGTGTGGATATGGGAAATATTTATCATGATGTGTTAGAGCGTTTTGCAAAGGGCATAGAGCTGTCGGATTATACCTGGTTTGATATCCCGGAGAAAGCGCAGGAAGCCCTGCTTTCCCAGAGCATGGAAGATGCGATCGCAGGCAGCGGGATCGGGGACGTATTCGAGGACGCAAGAAACAGTTACCTGTTAAAGCGGATGGAGGCAACGGCAAAACGGACGATCTGGGCACTGATGTTACAGGTGCGGAAAGGAAAGTTTGTGCCGAGCGGTTTTGAGGTGTCATTTTCGCGCGCCGAGCGGCTGGATGCGGTGCAGTTTCAACTGGGTGAAGATGAAAAAATGCGTCTGCGCGGCAGGATCGACCGCGTTGATACTTACGAGACAGACGATAAGGTCTATGTAAAAATCATTGATTATAAATCGGGCAACACCACTTTTTCACTTTTAAATTTTTATTATGGACTGCAGCTCCAGCTTGTCGTCTACATGAATGCGGCACTGGAACTCACAAAGAAAAAATATAAGGGAAAAGATACGGAACCTGCAGGTATTTTTTATTATCACATCACAGATCCGATGGTGGATGCGGATGGTCAGGAGTCCGAGGAGGAGATCAGACGGAGTATTCTAGAACAGCTTAAAGTGGGAGGTCTGGTCAATGAAGATCCGGAAATCTATGGTGCGATGGATACTGATTTTTCAGGCACATCGACAGTGATCCCAGTAGCCTTAAAAGCGGACGGCTCCTTAAAGGCGACATCTAAGACGGCGAGCACCTATGAATTTGGACTGATGTCCCATTATGTGCGAAAGAAGATTGAGCATGTGGGAAAAGAGATCTTTGCCGGAAATGTGGCGGTAAAACCTTACCTGTTAGGAGACAGGAGCGGCTGCGATTACTGTCCATATCACACGATCTGCGGATTTGATGTACGCATGCCGGGATTTTCCTATCAGCAGTTTGAAAAATTTGACAGCAGTGAGGAGATCCTTGCACATATCCGGGAAGAGATTGGAGAGCCGGGAAAAAATCCGGACGGTGAATAAATGTGATGTGACAGATGCAAAAATAAAAAGTCAGAAACGGAGCAAAACATGGGAATGACATGGACAGATGACCAGCGAAAGGTCATCGAACTCAGAGACAGAAATATATTAGTTTCCGCGGCAGCAGGTTCCGGTAAGACTGCGGTGCTCGTGGAACGTATCATAAAGATCATTACGGACAAAGAGCACCCGGTGGACATTGACCGTCTTTTGATCGTGACATTTACCAATGCGGCTGCGGCAGAGATGCGTGAACGAATCGGAAATGCACTGGAGAATGCCTTAAAAGAACAGCCGGACGACGAACATTTACAGCGTCAGCTTTCTCTTTTACACAATGCCCAGATCACGACGATCGACAGTTTTTGTCTGTATGTGATCCGTAATCATTTTCATGAGATCGATCTCGAACCGAATTTCAGAATCGGGGATGAGGGCGAGTTGAAACTGTTAAAAGAGGACGTGCTCGCAAAGGTGCTGTTGAAAAATTATGAGGAGAGTGCGCCGGAATTTTTAGCATTTGTGGACGGATATGCATCCGGCAGAAATGATGCGGCGCTCTCCGGCATGATCTTACAGCTCTATGAGTTTTCAAGGAGTTATCCATGGCCAAAGAAATGGCTGCTTGCGGCGGCAGAAAGCTATGGCATAGAGGATGAGGCATCTTTGGAAAGCGCAGCTTTCATGCAGTCGCTTCTTCAGAACTTAAAACGGGTGTCAGAGGATCTTGTGGCACTTTCCGGGCGGGCATACAAACTGACGCAGGACGATGACGGGCCGGATATGTATGCGAAAGCATTAGAGGGCGACCTGGAAAAATATAAGGAGATCGCTGCGAGTGAAAGTTTTGCGGATTTTTATCAGAATTACCGCAATTTATCCTATGACAGGCTTGCTTCCTCCCGTGGATTTGACGGAAACGAAGAAAAATTAGAGCTGGTCAAAAAACTGCGAGAGATGGGAAAGGATGCGGTCAAAAAAATAAACCGCCAGTATTTTTTCACATCACCGGAGATCATGGCGGAGCAGATGAAAAAGACGGCGCCGATGGCGGCAGAGTTAGTGCGTCTGACATTGGAATTTGACGAGACGTTTACGGCAGAAAAACGGCGGAAAAATCTGGTGGATTTCCATGACCTTGAGCACTTTGCGTTAAATATCTTTGTCGATGAGGAGACCGGCAAAGTCAAAAAGACTGCCGAGGAGTTCCGGGATAATTTCAAAGAGATCATGATCGACGAGTACCAGGACAGCAATGAGGTGCAGGAGACAATCTTACGTGCAATTTCACGGGAGGAGCGCGGTGAATACAACCTTTTTATGGTCGGGGATGTCAAACAAAGTATCTACCGTTTCCGTCTGGCAAGACCGGAACTATTCATGGAAAAATACGATACTTACAGCCTGACGGATGCAAAAATGCAGCGCATTGACCTGCATAAAAATTTCCGAAGCAGAAATGAAGTACTCGATTTTTCCAACGATATTTTTTACCGCATCATGAAGCGCAATCTTGGAAATGTGGAATATGATGCGGATGCAGCACTTTATCCGGGAGCTTCTTATCAGGAAGAAACGGACATGTTCACACCGGAAATTTTACTGGTGGACGGGGATGATGAACTGTTGGATGATGCTGCAGCGGATGATAAGAAACTGTTAGAAGCACGGATGATTGCAAAAAGGATCAAAGAGCTTATGGGAACGCAGAAGGTGACCGACAAGGCAACCGGGGAACTGCGTCCGGTGCAGTATTCGGATATGGTCATTCTGCTGCGAAGCCTGAGCGGATATGCAGACCGTTTTGCTGCTGTGTTAAATGATGCAGGAATTCCGGCACATACTGTTTCGGCGACAGGATATTTCAGTACGGTGGAGGTGCAGACCGTGCTCTCCATGCTTCGTATTTTGGATAATCCGAGACAGGATATCCCGCTGACAGCGGTGCTTCGTTCACCAATCGCAGGACTTTCGGATGAGGAACTTGCAAAATTGCGTTTAAAAGACAAGGATGTCAGATTTTACGAGTGTGTTTTGGAGGAATGTGAGCGTCTGAAACAGGAAGCGGAGGAAAATCCGGGACAGGGCAGGGATGATTCCGAAGAAAAGTTATACCGGTTTTATGTTACCTACGAAAAACTGCGGCAGCTTGTGCCGGATACACCGATCCATGAGCTGATCGAACTGCTGTTAAAGGAGACAGGTTACGGCGATTATGCCGCAGCAATGCCAGCCGGAGACAGGCGTCATGCAAACCTTTTAATGCTGGTGGAGAAGGCGATCGCCTATGAAAATACCAGTTACAAGGGACTGTTTCATTTTGTGCGCTATATTGATGAACTGCAGAAATACGATGTGGATTTCGGCGAGGCAGATCTGATCGGGGAAAACGAAAATGTCGTGCGCATTATGAGTATCCATAAGAGTAAAGGACTGGAATTTCCGGTCGTATTTGCCGCCGGGATGGGAAAAAACTTTAACCGCCAGGATACAAGAAGCCGTCTGGTATTGCACCCGGAACTTGGCATCGGTCTTGACTATATGGACGGAAAACAGCGTGTAAAATCCGTGACGATCGCAAAACGTGCTATCGCAAAGCAGATCGATATGGAAAATCTTGGCGAGGAACTGCGTGTCCTTTATGTGGCATTAACGAGAGCGAAAGAAAAGCTGATCTTAACCGGAAGTCTGAAAAAGGCAGAGGAGACACTTTCCTATATAAAAGCATTTCCAGAGGAACTGTTATCTTATCTGGGACGCGAGAGTGCAGCCGGTTATTTGGACTGGATTCTGCCTGCGGCTGCATCCTATCAGGATAAATATCAGATACGTCTGATGCGGGCGGCAGAACTGGTGCAGGAAGAACTGGAAACACAGATCAAAGATGACTGGAACCGTTCAGCCTGCATGGAAAAAGCTGCGCAGGCAGATGAAAAAAAAGTGCAGCAGTTCTCGGAGCGTTTTCACAGACGGTATGCATATGAAAATGATGTGCAGAGAAAAAATAAGTATTCCGTGTCGGAGTTAAAACATCGTGCCATGCGGGAGGCGTTTGAAAAAGAGGAGGAGGCAGTTCCTGTTTTTCAATCCGAGGAGGTTGTGCCGTATGTGCCTGCATTTGCAAGAGAAATAGAGCAGCAAAGTGAGGATGCCAGCCCTGGAGCACTTCGCGGAACGGCAATGCACCGCATCATGGAGTGCTACCAGTTTTCTTCCGGTGTGTCCGCAAAAGAGCAGGTCGCCGGGATGCTGGAGAAAGAACAGATCACACCGGAGATGCATGGACTGATTCGCATACCGCAGGTTGAATATTTTGTAAATGCAGATATTGGAAAACGGATGGGAGCAGCTGAAAAAGACGGAAAATTGTACCGTGAGAAACCATTTGTCATGGGATTTACGGATGAACAGTTAGACGAGTTTGGTTTTGCTGAAAACACGGAACAGGCGGAAAAGGTAAAAAGCATGGGGCGTGTAGGAAATATAGGAGAAACGAAATATACAGGGAAAGAGCTGACCCTGATCCAGGGAATCATCGATGTATTCTGGATTGAAAAGGACGGTATTGTCCTTCTTGATTATAAAACAGACCGTGTGGATACGGAAAAGGAATTGTCCGAGCGTTATGCGGCACAGTTAAAACTTTACGAGGAAGCGCTAAACCGAGTCTATGAAAATGAGAAAGATGCAGCCGGAAATCCGCTGAAAGTAAAGGAAAAACTGTTGTATTCCTTCCGGCTTGGGAAAGTGATCCCGGTATAGAAAATTTAAAAACATTGTACAAAAGCCAGTCTGATTGGAGTTTTGTGCAAAGTTAAGAAGCAGATAAGCATGCAGCAGAAAGGAAATTTGACCATGTCACAGATTATTTTAGCATCCGCGTCCCCAAGACGCCGTGAACTTTTAGAGCAGATCGGTCTTAACTTTGAGGTCTGTCCGGCAAAGGGGGAGGAGATCATCATAAAAAAAGAGCCAAAAGAGGTTGTCATGGAACTTGCAGCACAGAAGGCGAGAGAAGTCGCATCCATGTTAAAAACATATGGAGATGAGCATCGGACGCTGATGACACCGCAGGATACTTTAGTCATCGGTGCAGACACCATTGTTGCCGCGGGCAGCGAAATCTTAGGAAAACCAAAAGATGAGGAAGATGCCTTCCGCATGCTCTCTTTACTGTCAGGGAAAAGCCATTCGGTGTACACGGGGGTTGCTTTTGTGTTTATCGACCGGACCGGCAGGGCAGGGGAACATATCTTTTATGAAAAGACTGACGTTTTTGTCAGACAGTTAAAGAAAAGTGAAATTTTGCGTTATATTGCGACAGGAGAACCGTCGGACAAAGCCGGTGCATACGGAATCCAGGGAAAATTTGCAATTTATATTGACAAAATCGACGGTGACTATAATAATGTGGTAGGACTTCCGGTTGCAGCGATTTACAGAGAGCTTGACCGGCTTGGAATTGACCCATATACATGGTAGATAAGCGGGAAAATACAGTGTGAAAAATGAGATTTTTACACTGCACAGAATGGAGGATTATTATGTACGATGAAGCGGTAGTACAGTATTTTTTGGAACATCAGATGCAGCTTTTTAAAGAAAATGTTGCAGAATCGCCGGAGGAGGCCGAAGAATTTTTAGAGGACTGCATGGCAGTTGTCTGCAAAAATATCAAAGAAGTCCGTGCTTATTTTGAAGATGAGGGCGCAGATATTGCCGGAATGAGCAATGCGGATTTAGCAGAGGCAGAGGAAGTTTTTGCAATCCCGGACGGCAGATATCTGATCGTGGAAGCGTAGGAATGACGTTTTTATGGAATACGCTATGCCAAAATACAGATGCGTGTGAGAAATCGGTAAACAGGACAAATAGACAGGTAAGAGGAAAAAAGAATGAAACAATATGATGTGATTATTATTGGAGCCGGTCCATCTGGTATCTTTTGTGCATATGAACTGATCCATGCAAAGAAGAATCTGAAAATTTTAATGATCGAGAAGGGCAGACGAATCGAAAAGAGAGAATGTCCGAAACGTAAGACAAAAGTCTGCGTTGGATGTAAACCTTGTTCCATCACGACCGGATTTGCCGGAGCGGGAGCTTTTTCTGACGGTAAACTGTCACTTTCCCCGGATGTCGGAGGAAATCTGCCGGAAATTTTAGGCTATGATAAAACCGTGGAATTATTAAAAGAATCCGATGATATTTATTTAAAATTCGGTGCAGATACAAAAGTTTACGGAGTGGATAAAGAAAAAGAGATCCGTGAGATCCGCAGAAAAGCGATCAATGCAAACTTAAAACTGATCGAATGTCCGATCCGCCACCTTGGAACAGAGGAAGGCTACAAAATCTATTCCAGACTGCAGGAGCATCTGTTAGAGCAGGGCGTTGAGATGGAATTTAACACCATGGTCAAAGATATCATCATTGAGGATAACAAGGTCAAAGGGATCATTACCGAAAAAGATGAGGAATATCTTGCAGCAGAGGTTGTTTCTGCAGTTGGACGAGAGGGTGCTGACTGGTTTTCACATATCTGCGGACAGCATGATATTGAAACAAAGGTAGGTACCGTAGACATTGGTGTACGTGTGGAGGTGCGTGATGAGGTCATGGAATTTTTAAATCAGAACCTCTATGAGGCAAAACTGGTTTACCATACACCGACATTTGATGATAAGGTGCGTACCTTCTGTACCAACCCGTCCGGTGAGGTCGCAACAGAATACTACGATAACGGACTTGCGGTGGTAAACGGTCACGCATACAAGTCGAAAGATTTAAAGACCAACAATACCAACTTTGCAATTTTGGTTTCCAAAAACTTTACCAAACCATTTAAGACACCGATCGAGTACGGTAAACAGATCGCACAGCTTTCCAACATGCTCTGCGACGGAAAGATCTTAGTACAGACATTCGGTGATTTCAAGAGAGGAAGAAGAACAACGGAGGAACGCCTCTGCAGGAATAACCTGATCCCGACTTTAAAGGATGCTGTGCCGGGTGATCTTTCCTTAGTATTCCCGCACCGTATCATGGTCGATATTGAGGAAATGCTAATGGCGCTCGATAAGGTGACACCGGGTATTGCCAGCGACGAGACACTGCTTTACGGTGTGGAAGTAAAATTCTATTCCAACAAGGTAGTGGTCAACTCTGATTTTGAAACCAGCGTAAAAGGACTGCGTGCGATCGGAGACGGAGCATCTGTGACGAGAGGATTGCAGCAGGCATCTGCAAACGGAATTTCCGTTGCAAGAAGTATCTTAAAATCAATGGAACAATAGGACTTTCTATCAGATTGGGTAAATTAGGATGAAGAGAAAATTTACAAGGGTAGCAGCTGTGCTGTGTGGCATGTCGCTGTTATTGACCGGATGCCGGATCGGAAATAAAAATATTGTGGTTTCGAATATATTAAATGACCGTCAGGTATTCAAGATCGAGGGAACCGTCTGCAGTTTGAAAGAGGCGCGGGTTTATCTGACGAATTATCAGAATATCTACGGGACGGCATATGGTGTGGATCTCTGGAAACATGATTTCGGGGATGATTCATTGGTAAAATATATCAAAGCGGTCACAATGGAAGAATTAACCCAGGTGGTCAGCATGGATCTGCTTGCACAGTCAAGGGAAGTTGCACTTTCAGAGGATGAGCTTTCTGCAATATCAGAGGCGGCGGCAGAGTATTATGCATCACTTTCAAAAGAAGAAAATACTTATCTTGAAGTGACGGAGAGCGATATCAGCGAATATTATCAGCATTACGCATTAGCACAGAAACTTTATAATTCGCTGACAAACAGTGTAAATGAGGAAGTCAGTGACGATGAGGCGCGTGTGATCGAGATCATGCAGATATTTGTCGCAGACAGTACAAAGGCAAGTGATGTGGCAGCAAAGTTAGAGCGTGGAGATGATTTTGCATCTGTGGCAAATAACTATAATGAACTTTCTTCCATACAGACTACGGTGGCCAGGGATGAACTGCCCAAAGAGGTCGAGGAGGTTGCGTTTAATCTTGATAATGGACAGACGTCGTCTATGATCCAGGCAGGCAAAGGGTTTTATTTTATTAAATGCCTGAATAAATATAATGAGGAACTGACAGAGGCAAACAAGTCCAATATCGTGGAAAAAAGAGAAAAAGAGGCATTTGATGATGTCTATAATCAGTTTGTGGCGGGACTGAATTCCAGTATCAACAAAGATATGTGGGATGAACTCACATTAGATACCACAGATGGTATACAGACGGACAGTTTTTTTGAGATTTTTGAAAAACATTGTGGGGAAATATAAGGGAAAAGAGGATGAAATATGACAAAAGATATGACGAATGGTTCTCCGATGAAGCTGATTTTAGGTTTCTCCATTCCACTTTTGTTTGGATATCTGTTTCAGCAGTTTTATAATCTGGTGGATACACTCATTGTCGGAAGATTTCTCGGTGTGGATGCACTTGCAGCGGTAGGTTCCACCGGATCTTTAAACTTTTTGATCATCGGATTCTGTATGGGTGTCTGCAACGGTTTTGCAATTCCACTGGCACATAAATTTGGTGCCGGGGATTACCGTGGACTGCGTGCATTTATGGTAAATGCCATTTATTTATCTGCAATTTTTGCAGTGGTCATGACGGCAGTCACAGTAGTATTCTGCCGCCCGATCTTAGAACTGATGCGCACGCCGGACAACATTATCGACGGGGCGTATCTGTATATCGTGATCATTTTTGCAGGAATACCGGCAACATATTTGTATAATCTTATTTCGGCCATCATCCGTTCGATGGGAGACAGCAAGACCCCCGTCGTGTTTTTGGTAATCTCATCTGTGATGAATATTGCGTTAGACCTTGTATTTATCATAAATCTTCATCTGGGTGTAGCTGGCGCATCACTTGCAACGGTGATCTCTCAGGCAGTGTCCGGAATCGGATGCCTGATCTACAGCTGGAAAAAATTTGAAATCCTGCATCCGGATGCAGAGGAACGCCGGTGGAACAGTTCTTATATGAAAACACTCTGTGGCATGGGTGTGCCGATGGGACTGCAGTATTCCATCACGGCAATTGGAAGCGTTATTTTACAGAGTGCAGTCAATACGCTCGGTTCAAACGCAGTTGCATCCATGACCGCCGGAAGCAAGATAGGAATGTTTTTCTGCTGCCCGTTTGATGCGATGGGATCGACGATGGCAACTTATGGCGGACAGAATGTCGGTGCAAAGAAAATGGATCGTATTTCGAAGGGATTAAAGGCATGTTCCATGCTTGGAATCGGATATGCGATCCTTGCATTTGTTATTCTTGCGCTGACCGGAAGAAATCTTGCACTGTTCTTCGTGGAACGCGCTGAGGTGGAAGTCATCGGGAATGTATACCTGTTTTTATTGATCAACAGTGCATTTTACATTCCACTCGCATTTGTCAATATCGTCCGTTTCCTGATCCAGGGTATGGGATACAGCAAGTTTGCAATCTTAGCAGGTGTCTGTGAGATGGCGGCGAGAACGCTCGTCGGATTTGCATTAGTGCCGCTGTTTGGTTTTCCGGCAGCATGTTTTGCAAGCCCGGTCGCATGGGTCTTCGCGGACGCATTTTTGTTCCCGGCGTACCGGCATGTGTACCGGAAGACGGAAAAGATGCTGAACGTGAGCATACAATAGTGGTTTTGCCGGAACAAAACGTGAGTACCATATAGATAATAACAGAAAGTAAAGAGGAAAAATATGAGTATATTAAATGTTGAACATCTGACCCATGGCTTTGGCGACCGTGCAATTTTTGAGGATGTTTCATTCCGCCTGCTTGCGGGGGAACATATCGGATTAGTTGGAGCCAATGGCGAGGGAAAGTCCACATTTATGAACATTGTGACCGGAAAACTGATGCCGGATGAGGGAAAAGTTGAGTGGGCGAAAAATGTGCGGACCGGATATCTGGATCAGAATTCCACCCTGCAGAAGGGGATGACAATCGAGAGCGTCCTAAAGTCGGCGTTTGCGTGGCTGTTTGAGCAGGAAGAACGCATGAATGAGATCTGCGATCAGTTAGGCAGTGCCGATCCGGATCAGATGGATGCCATGATGGAAGAACTTGGTGTGATCCAGGATATGCTGACGATGCATGATTTCTATGTTATCGACAGCAAAGTGGAGGAGGTTGCGCGAGCACTTGGATTATTGGAACTGGGACTTGACCATGATGTTTCAGATTTAAGCGGTGGACAGCGTATGAAGGTGCTGCTTGCAAAGCTTCTTTTAGAGAAACCGGACATTCTTCTTTTGGATGAGCCGACAAACTATTTAGATGCAGAGCACATTGCATGGCTGACGCGTTATCTGCAGGAGTACGAGAATGCGTTTATCCTGATCTCACACGATATCCCGTTTTTAAATGATGTGGTAAATATCATTTATCATATGGAAAATCAGAGACTTGACCGCTATGTAGGAAATTACGATAAGTTCCAGGAAGTTTATGCAGTGAAAAAATCACAGCTTGAGGCTGCATACCGCAAACAGCAGCAGGAGATCAGTGAGTTAAAGGATTTTGTCGCCCGGAACAAAGCGCGTGTTGCCACAAGAAATATGGCAATGTCCCGCCAGAAGAAGTTAGACAAAATGGATGTCATTGAGCTTGCTGCCGAGCGTCCGAAGCCGGAATTTAATTTTAAACTCGGAAGAACACCGGGGCGTTATATTTTCGAGACGAAAGACCTTGTGATCGGATATGACGAACCGCTGTCAAAACCGTTAAATATCTCCATGGAGCGTGGACATAAAATCGCACTTGTCGGCGCCAATGGAATCGGTAAGACGACACTGTTAAAGAGTATTTTAGGATTGATCCCATCGCTTGGCGGTTCTGTGGAACTCGGCGAGAATTTAGAGATCGGATATTTTGAGCAGGAGATCAAAGGCGAGAACAGGAACACCTGTATCGATGAGATCTGGGAAGAATTCCCGTCTTTCAGCCAGTACGAAGTGCGTTCTGCCCTTGCAAAATGCGGACTTACGACCAAACATATCGAAAGCCTCGTCCGCGTGTTAAGCGGTGGAGAGCAGGCAAAAGTAAGACTCTGCAAATTGATCAATAAATCGACGAATGTTCTGCTCTTAGACGAGCCGACCAACCATCTGGATGTCGACGCGAAGGATGAATTAAAGCGCGCGTTGCAGGAATACCGCGGCAGTATCCTTCTGATCTGTCATGAACCGGAATTCTATCAGGATATTGTCAATGAAGTGTGGGACTGCTCGAAGTGGACAACAAAGATTTTGTAGTATAAAAATAAGCATAATGAAAAGGAAAAACATTGACATTTTCATCACAAAGTATTATCTTGATGTCAGTAATAATTCCTATTATTAGATGATAAAAACATATGGAGGCCATTATGAAAGATACCTATATTTCA
>OLND01002400.1_pt1 | contig 16964 bp, 20 predicted proteins | sample 1672031 | NCBI WGS metagenome assembly OLND01 (sample SAMEA3136638, study PRJEB25190) | human gut metagenome | biome: human gut; feature: human-associated habitat; material: faeces | place: Austria | collected 2013
ACAGATATTTCATATATATCCTTTTTTAGAAGAAAGATATTTTTATAAGAAAAAAATTACTTGTTAAAAGAATCCGATTTCACAACAAAACCTCCGTACATATGCACAGAGGTTTTGTTTAATGGGAATAATATGTTAATTTACGATTTTTTGCAAGAAAGTACGTATATTCAATATACGTGATGAATTGCCTGCTTTAGCTGACAAAGACCAATCCTCTGTTATGTCTTCATATCCGGCATTTTGCTGCCGGAAAATTCTGCGTACTGCCGACAGAACGGTAATACTTTCCGTTCGTTAGCTGTCCGCTTAAGATATAACGCCGATTTTCATGAATAAACTCAGCACCCGGCATCTCTCTTGTCATTGTAGCTGCGCTGGCTCTTTTTCACAGTAAGTCCACTACCTTAGTTTTTCCAGTGTGCAGTAATTTGTCCATATGTCGTTTTCTTGTTGTCGGCATCTGCGGTCTCCCGTCCATGCCTAACACATAGATATATTCTGACATGTTGCTTCCTTTCTTATAGCTGTGCAGTCTCACAGAGATAACGGTATCCCTGCATCAGTGATAAGCCTATATAATTCTTCTTTTCCATAATTCTCCTCCTCTTTTTTATATATTATATCATAAATTAGATATGGCAGGGACTCTTTCTTTTATAAATCTTTGTCCGATGTTCATCGAATATCTGAAAATTTGGACAATGTGGATAAACATTCTTTACAAAGATTCAGACTCGGTTAAATGACCGCCGTACCTAGCAAGCTCTTCCCTGATTTCCCGGAGTCCTTTTTCTCCAATACTGCGGATAGCAAGGACTTCCTTTTTGCTGTAGCCAGCGAGTTCGGACAGTGTTTCTACCCCTCCTCTGAGCAAGCTTCTTTTTGCAGCGGCAGACATTCCCGTCTCCATAATCGGAACAGGCGGGATGTTATTGCAGATAAACTCATTTTCTTTTCGTACTGTTTCTTGTCCCGTTTGGATCATCTCCTGCATCTGTCCATATTCTCGGACATCTTTCCGAAGTTTTTTGTATTCCGGCAGCAGGCAGGCACAGCATTTGTATTGATAAAGTTTCCGCAGACTGTATCTTCTCCGTTGACCTATGTAGTTGCTGCTGACTCCCATCTCTTCTGCAATTCGGGTCAAGTTTTTCTTTTTCCCATCTTCCAGACCGTAATATTGGCTTAGTATAAAATAATCCCTTTTATTTAATGTGTTTTTAACCTCTTCAATGAAATCTTTCTGGCATTCCTTGTTAACTAAAAGATATCTGCCATCTTCTCCAACCTGCAGGACATCCTTTGCCAGCTTTTCAGCAGGAGTTTCCACATCTCCTAACAGGTTTCTGATATCTTCATCGGAAAACACATGCGAATGTTTCAGATATTGTTTAAAACAGAAATCTAATTCATGGCTTAATCCCTGTGCGGTAAGTCCTAACACCTCTGCCGCTTCCCTCTGTGAGAGTTTCCCATCTAGGATATCTCCCATGAATCTGGATAGTTGATCCAATGTTTCTTTGCATTTTTCTACTCTTTCTCGGTTCTGTAGTTTTCTTCCTGTTCTCATTCCGCTCTCCTTTACATCCCTTTCTTATTACAAATTATACCTTATTTTTTTGCAGCGAGAAAGTCTGATCCATGCAAAATGTATAACTTACTTGTGATGTGGTATGGAAGAGTGAAACAAAAAAAGACTGCCCTCCGGCAGCCTCCTTCTAATGGAAGATTGTAATTAATTTTCAAACACAAATCAGCATTTTTCCCAATCCCCGTATGCTTTATAAACTTTTCTCTTGCAAATTAGGGTTCTATTTGTGTCATATATCGGTGAATTTGTCAAAAGTCGAGAATAAGCTTCCATTAAACTTCTACAATAATCTACATTGCTGCATGGAATTGTTATTTGAACATACTTTTCTCGCCTTAAATTCCATATAAATCCCCAATATTCCATAGTTTCTTCTACCTTTTTTGTTTCATGACACTCATCCAATACAATACCGGAGTCATTCATCCAGCCAAACTCTGATGTAACAGTATTGACATCAATAATGTCCTTTTCCCCTAAGTCTAATGTACTTCTTAATACATTTTCATCAACAGAGCATAATGCTATAATCTTCATCTTTGTCCTCCTTATTTTGAAAAATATTTTATTGTGTTTAATATGAAAAAAGACTTTAATTAATTTTCAAACACAAAAAAGACTACTTTTTAGTAGCCTTTCCTTCATAACTTATTTGTCAGTCCTTGTTTTCGCCTAAAGCAGAACAAGGCTTCGGTCTTGTCATATGGACTACCAATGGGATGCTTTGTACTTGTGCAGGTGTTCCGGTCTAAAGAGTGTGTACCATTGCCAGCCTACGCAACTGGTAAAAGAGGCATATACAGTTGCTCTTGTTGCGATACCCGGAATAAGTCCCATCGTCACGCTACATATGTAGCAATCGCCGGGTTTTACAAAATCAACGATTATCCTATCGTCAAATACCTGCCAAGTGTTTAAAAAAAATGCTTCAGCCGCCATTTGAGAACAAATATTTGTAAAAAACTCAGTTGGTGGGAAAAATTTTGTGTATTTTCCGGCAACAGATAATATTGGATTTATACGGCTTTCTGTATCCTTAATTATAAGTGAGACATTCTTTTTGCTGATTTTTTCAGCCAATACAATCGCTGTTCCCAGCATATAATCATCTCTAATCTTAAAGATAGCTGAACAATCCAGATATTTTCCTACAGAAATGATTGCCACTTGCAAGAATGGATAAATCTTATCTTGAAATTCATCATAAATAGCAACTCTAGTTTCCATCAAGAGTCGGTATTCTTCTTTTGATGTGGTCAATTCAATGGTCTTGATAGATACTTTTCCCTCTTCATCCTCATAAGGACTGCAGATAGGGATTAAAAACCATTCAGTAATGATAGAACCATCATACGTTCTTTTTTTCTTTGTGTCCTTATGGGCTATAACCGCCAGATCAATCCCAACTTCTTTTTCCTCTCCAGAAAAATAATGATAAAATGACTTCATTGTTTTTCCTGTTTTTTGTTTTCTTTGAGAAGAAAAGTCGGACAAATCTTCTGTAACCACCCAGTTTCCAAGTTTACCTTTTTTTCGGGTAATATGAACATCTATGCTCATATTATTCCGAATCAGACAATCACTGGTTTTAATGGAATCGAATTCTTTTAACATTGTGAAAAAGTCTTCCATTTTTCCTGCAGAAATTACTGTTTGTATCGGAGAATCTGCAATTTTATTCATCTAAATCCCTCCTTGTTGTTTGAAAATATTACATTTTCAATATGTATAAGATTTAGATTTTTGTTTTATCGTGAACCTCTCCCCGCCTAAATCATAAATTATAGCCAGAGTGTGCGCTTATTGGCAGTATAAGTTTTTTTCATCAATTTCATCATCCCATTTATAATTACGCATATACTCAACACTATATGGGATTATCTCTGTTGCAATATCTTCGAATTGATATTCTGTATCACAGTTTTGGCATGTGATATTATTTAATACATTTCGATTTCGTAAAAAACCAGACACAAATACAACCGCTCCGGGTTGTAAATATTTCATATCATTTTTACCTTGCTTACCGTATATTATGTAATCAGAAACATTTACTGTTGATGTTTTTCCGTTTTTATGCTTTGCCGTAACAACAAAATCGTCTGGTCTAATTTCATCTGTCCTTTTGTAATCATTGTCATTCTTCGCTTGTATAGATACAATAGGTGATTTATCTGTCACACTTTCGTTGTAACCAGGTAGTAGTATTTTTGTCACAAACATAAATCCAAGAAAAAGGATTAAGATAGCGATTACCCATCGAAGCGTCCACAGTATACTTTTAATCTGCTCTTTCATGATAATCCCTCCTCTGTTTCTGTATCTTCTATCTTCGGCAAAGCTTTTACATCCTGTCTCATTTTCCATACGATTTTGATACATTTGTTGTGCAGCTGGTCAATCCCGTCATCATCAAACAAATAAGAGATGTATGATAACGCACTGTCATAATCTTGTAAAATGGAATTATCAAGATAATATAACCCTGCCTTTAAAGCTTGCGCTTCTTTACTTCTCTTTTTGTAATTTTTTAACATAGACAGCATGGTTAAGCGAATGTCCCGATTTTTACGGAAGTAATTATTAAAAGACTCTATATAAAAAGCTACTTTTTTTTTCTTTTTTCGATGCAAACAAAAAGCAATGAGCCCAACTACCGTACCTGCCGAGGCAATACCGACACCAAAGTATATAATTAAATCTTGCATGTAATCCTCCTTACTTCAAGCTCCTAATGCGTTCGATCACATCTTGCATTTCTTCTGTGATATCGTGTCGGCATGTTTTTCTGCAACATACTTCGGATGAGGTGATATAATATGTTTCATTGATACTTTCTTCATTCCAACTGAGGATTTTCTTTGTGTATTTTGCTGGACGTCGGACAGCTTTTTTAAACTGCAATACCTGATTTTCTGTATCAATATAGATAGTACAATTATCTATTGTTGCCGCATACAAGCCCTGACGTTCACTTACAATCTCTTTTGCACCGATTGTATCTGGATCGAAATCAAATGAAAGAATCGGATCCTTTTTCAGCTCTTCTACTTCCATATTAGCTTTTTTTAAGAGGCTCTCCAGCTCTGTAATTTTACTCTGTGAACTATCAAGGTCATAGTTCATCTCTTTCATAGATTCTTGATATGAATGAGAGTTTTTATCCATCTCTGCCTTCAGTTTCTCATTTTCTGCAATTAATCTCTCGTTGTCCGTTACATTTTTATTCTGTTTATCAGCAGATGACTTTGTAGATTTTAATTTTTCTTTCGTATCATATAAATCAGAACGAACCTTTGCGATTTCATCCTCAAGGGCACTCTTTTTCTCATCGGATGCATTCAATTTCCCCTGTAATGATTTCTTTTCCTCAGAAAGTGCTTTATTTTTCTGCTGTGTCTGCGTAACGGTCTCTTTAAGTGATTTGATTGTATTTTTTTGATTGTTGATCACTTTCTCTTTTTCTTTGATGGACGCATCTTTCGTATCAAGTAACTTTCGAGTTTCCTCTGTATCATCTTTGAGTTCTTTAAGCTGCTCTTCTAGTTTTTCATTTTCTCCGATCAATGTCCGAAGTTCTGCTTCTTTCTTTTTTAACTCCTCTTGTTTTCTGTCAAGAGAGGCAAGTTCTTCCAGAGCTTGATGATATTTCTTTTCAAAAGCTTCCTGTCTTTTCTGTAGTTCTGATTCTTTCATATCTAACTGTTCTTTTCGATTTGTCAGATTCTTTTCCGTAATCTCTAACTGCTTTAATTTGTTCTCGGCATCTTTTTTTACGATCTCCGTTCGGCGGATGGCAGCTTCTTTGTCAGATAATTCCACTTCTTTTTTAGCGGCAGTTCTTTCTTTATCCTCCAATTTTTTGTATAACAAAGATCTGAATAACACTGTTAATGAAATATTGCATATCATGGAGGACAAATGATGAACACAGAAGGATTAAAAAAAAGATACTCTCTTTTGAAAAAGAATCAAGAGGTGTTAAAATTTGAGATACAAATATCGCAAGATGAACAGAAGTACATTCATGTAAAAACAACTGTCGAAAACAAATACAAAAAAGCCCTGAATAGAGCAATAAATGAACTGATTTTAGAAGCTCTTAAAATCGGTTTAAATCTCTTTGACTTAAGAAATATCACAGAGGAATTACAAGAAAAATACATTGAGCAATGGACAAGTGTATTTGATTGTAAGAAAGCGGATTTTATCTCTGTCCTAATTAAAGACGGCATCGACATGTATATTGCAACCGTGATGGATGCAGCTTATAAATTAAATTCAATTTTTTCAACAACTAATATTCTCCTAACCTCTAAATGAAATGTAGATAGTGAGATGAATTGCAAAGTTAAAAAACCTGAAGAAAAAGCCGCATAAAAAACCTTAACACAAAAAAGGCAGCCCATATAGGCTGTCTTTTTTATATTTTCTTGATAGATGGCCAATAACGGAATACCGCCTTTGCAACCATATCTTTTTGAGCAATAAAGGAATATTTCCAATACCGGCTGTCTTTTGAACAATTCCGGTTATCCCCCAAGAAGAAATAGCAGTTTTTGGGAACTGTGTATTCCAATTCTGTTTCTGTGAGCATTTTTTCTTTTATATATGGTTCTTTTAGCTTTTTTCCGTTACGATAAACTGCATGATTTTTTATCACAATATGGTCACCGCCAATGCCTATCACGCGCTTAATGTAATAAGTATTATCTTCTGACCAAAAGATTGCTATATCACCCCGATGATATCTTTTTACCATTCGATTTCCTATGATATAATCACCTTCTTCTAGTCCCGGCTCCATCGATGCCGATGGGATGTAGGCATTCATAATAACATGAGTCACTATAAATTGCGAAAGACATATAAAAATTAATATTACTATTGCGTATCTAACTGAATCGATGATAATCGATATAAATGCTTTCTTCCTATTTTGCATATGTTTTGAGGATATCGTATGCCATATTGATTTTTTTAGCACAATCCTCTTCTCCTTTCTGATCTGGATGGAAAACCTTAAGAAGTCTTTTTCTTCTTTGGGATAAATCTTCTTTTGTATAACCAGTTTGTAGCATATATAAAGTACAAGCTTCATAGTATGTCATATTTGGCACTTTAACCGGCTTTTTCCAGTTATTGATCTGCGCCTGAAGATTCTTGTAGGTATTAAATGGTAAATTTTCTCCTTCCTTTAAAACAAAGTTCGTTACACCAATTTTTTCCGTTATAGATAGTCTCGGTGTATGCGTTTTTATCGTTGCATACATATCTAAAGAAACAAGAGCTTCTTTTCCGTTTTTAGACACATTTGTTACTTTCTGTTTGAATTCAATATTATCTATATTTTCAAGACTTATATAGTTTCCAGAAAAGAATAAAACCCCTTTATCGGGATAAAGACTCAGTTTATTCCCATAACTTTTATGAGGTTCATTGGCATTGATTCTCATCTGCCAAAGCGGTGAGGTAATCATCAGTCTTTTTTCTTCCTGTGTAAGTTTTGTATATTTTTCTTTGCAACAATCTGGTAGTCTCGAAAAACAATCTGGACAAACGTCAAGACCATTTTCAGTACTCCTGCCGCAAATAAAACATTTTTCTGTTCTATTCATTTCGATTATTCCTTTCTATATTTGTGAGGCAAGGAGTACATTTGTTCTAGATTATTACGTCCATGTACTGGATTCCATTCCTGCGGATACTAATATCTTAGCATCGGCTAACTGAACCCGTACAAAAGACTCCTTTATCTTGCTCCTTGTATATTCAACCACGATTAGAGCATCTGTTATCTGAATAACTTTTGCCTTTTTGCTGACTTCGCTATCTGTTAAAGTTGATGGGATGGATATTATATCCCCCACTTTAAAAACAGATGTGCGTCTGTTAACTTCTTTTTTTGTATTAAATACTATTTTTTCTTTCATAGAACCCTCCTGATTCCTGATTTATTTTACATCAAAGATTTCCTATAGAATTTTTATAAGAAATCTTTGATGTACACATAATATGCATTTTTACGGGGCACAAAGTCCCCGCAAATCATTTGATAATCAAGGAGTTTACAGGTTCGTAGTGCCCGAAGGCAGCTACTTTATCTGGGTTGTTTTTTGCCCACTTGTTAAGGTCTTTTTTATTTAATTTTGGTTCCTGTGCGACAAAGAAACGTTCTGGTATCTCCGATTCATTATCAACGACGAGTACATCTTCTGCTGGTTTAATGTAAAATGAAAATAATGTCGTTTTTATTTTCAATACACCAGTAGCCAACATTGATGATTTAACCGCATTATCAATTGTATTAGAGCGTTTCTCCAATTCCTTCCTGCGATTCTGAATTCGTTTTTCCTCTTCCTTTAAAGCTTTTATTTCTGCGTTTAGAGTCTGCCTAACTTTTAAATAAGACTCCATTTTTTTGATAAGTTTCTTCTGTATAGCCGTTTTTATATCTGTTTCTACTTTGGACTCATCAATCGCTTTCTTTGTATCCAAAAGTTTCAGGTATTCTTCAGTTAATTCGTACAACGTCACTCTGATTTCCTCCTTAACATTGTATAGGCAATACCATATCAATATGGTCATTTCCTCTGAAAAACAGAGGTCTTGTGCCATCTTTACTATAAAACATCTGTATTTCTTGATCTGGGCATTTTTTTAGTATGTCCATAATAAATAATGGGTTTACGCAAAATTTGGATTTTACCACACCATCTATCTTCATCCTATTTTCCACTTTACCTCCATTTCCAGAAGCAGAGATTTCCATTAAGTTCTCTCCAATATTGATAGAGATTTTTGTTCTATTTGTGATGGCTGCAACTTCACAGCATCGAAGAAAAATTTTTCTATCTACACGTATTGAATTCGATGGATATTTTGTTAAATAAGATGCAATATTATAATAATCCGCAGCTGGCGTGTGTCCATAAATTGCAACTCTTTTAGAAGTAATTGCATATTCATTTGTGTATTTCTTTAAATGAACGATTTCCTCATCCTTTAAATAAGGCAAGATTGCCTGCAATGTCTTTACAGGGATTGTAAAAGACATTTTTGTGAAATCATCCATTTTGTCTTTTGATGTACAAATAGCAAAACGATACAAATCCAGCCCTGTCACATTCAAAATTCCTTCTGGTGTTATTGAAAAATTTAACATTGCTCGGTTATCCGAGCTATCTTTTGTATCAGATGCATACGCTGTCCTTTCGACTAGATAAGCAAGGGTGCCTGCCTTTATTGGAACATCAATATTCCAATTTGTCCTCGGTTTACAAGAAGCCCAAACTTCCAACGGAATTGTCTTTAATTCCACCTGCAACTCTGTACTTTTCAATAAGACGACTTTTTTCCTGCTATCAGGTATGAATTCCACACTTTCCGATGTAAAAAAGGGCAATGTTGAAGAAATAAGCCTAACACTTATTATAAAATCAATCTTACCCTTATCACATTTACACGGAATCATTGTAGTAAACCTTACTCCTCCAGAATTTGTGCGAATAAACAATCTTGATTGTTTTGCTGTAAAACGTAAACTATTTTCCAAAGCCAATAAACTCGGTTTTATCATAGCTTTTGCTTGTTTTACAGCAGAAGAAATGTCATCCTTATTAACGATTATCATTGTTGTATCCTCCTTTTTTGAAAATATTACAAAATTAATATGCGAAAAACTTTTCTTCTAATTTTCAAAAAAAAGAAAGCCCCTTTCAGGACTTTCTTCTTTTGATTCATCTGAAAACTTAGAACATTTTTAGCTGAATGCCAGACTTTTCTTCTTCCTCAATATCTGACATTTTTAATTTACCTTTCTTTACGGGAGCTGAGCCTCTCTTTAAAATAGAAACGCATTCATCCACAAGGTCTATCTTAGAGCCAACTGGTCCGCTAGAGGGATAAAATCTCTCACGGCTGCCATCTTTCTTAACTTCTCCGGTTGGTACGCCTAATATAGCAGTTAATAACAAAACCTCTGGCGTAACTTTGATGTTATCTTTTTTCATGTATTCATCCTCCTTATTTGATTTTTCTACTATTAACATGAAGGATTTTAAAAAAAGGAATTATTGTTGCATATATATAACGGAATCGGATTCTTTTTCGTTATCAAGATTTTCAAAAAGATTTTATTGATAAATCACACATATTGGGTATGCAGTATATTTCAGACAAGGAGGAATTATATGTATAAGAAAAAAGGAAACTGCAACACAATAAAAGACGTGATAGAAAGGAATCATCCAGATATAAAAGATTTTCTGTCGCCAAATCCAAATCCGCAAATAGTGAATCTAAAAAAAGCTGTAAACATGCTTAAGAACATAGTTTCAGACGACCCGAACATCCCTATTAAGATTGTAGGAGACTATGATGTTGATGGCATTAAAGCAACCGTAATCATGGTTAAAGCATTGCGTATGTATGGTTTAAATCCTTCTACACGGATACCACACCGTTTTTCCGAAGGATATGGGTTATCAGAAAAGATTATTGACGAAATTTCTGATGGACTGATCATAACAGTAGATAATGGAATTGCAGCAATTGATGCTATTAAAAAAGCGAAAGAAAAAGGATTATACGTAATCATAACTGATCATCACCTGCCGCAAAAAAAAGATGGAAATATTATATTACCGGAGGCAGACATCATAGTAGACCCATGGGTGTATGAGGAATCAGAATATACAGGTTACTGTGGGGCTGGTTTAGCTTATCGGTTTGCAAAAGAATTATTACCTAAATCTAACCTTGATGACCTAAAAGTACTCGCTGCAATTGCAACGATTGCCGATATTATGCCGCTTAAAGGGGCAAACAGACTTCTCGTTCAAGACGGATTAAAACTTATCAATAAAGGACGGGTTGTCCCTGGATTGCGGCACTTATTAAGAAAATTGAAATTAGAAGAACATATAACAGAAGATGATTTTGCTTTTACGATCGGACCTATCATCAATGCATCAGGGCGGCTTTACGATGATGGTGCTTCCTCTGTTTTAGACATTTTTGTTGCTGATTGGAGAGATTATCAGCTGCCGTATAAATGCGGCAAATTGATAGACATCAATGAAGAACGAAAAAAACGATTAAGAAATGCCATCGATTCTATTGATTTGCCAACACATAAGTCAACACCATTAGTCATTTATGATCCTGACTGGGGTGAGGGAATAGTCGGACTTATTGCTGGAAAATTATGCGAAAAATATCATGTTCCAGTTATTGCTTTCACACGCACTAAATCTGGACAATTAAAAGGATCTGGGCGCTCTATCCCCGGAATACATTTAAAAAACGTGTTAGACTCGATTCCAAAAGATATATTGATTGGATACGGCGGACATGAAGGAGCTGCAGGACTATCTATCAAAAAAGAAAATTTAAAGCGATTTGAAAAAGAATTTGAAAAAGCCTGTGGTACACTTCCTGAAAAACCTGAGATTACATATGATATATCATCATAAGCTTGTAATTGTCCTTCAGAAGAGGAAACCTCTATATCCATTCTTTGTCTTGCGGCTGCAACTTTCCTTGTAAGTTCGATACCATATCTCTCCAAATGAAATATCCTTTGTAGCATCCCCCTTCTTTCCTGATTTTTTAATTTCAGGAAATCACTGAACTGTCCTTGCGGTAGGACAACCGTTCGAAGAAAGTCATCACTTGACAGTCCAAGTAAGTCTGTACAAGACCGCGTTACATCGGTGGGTTTATCTGCAAGTATTTCTGTATCAACATCAGATAATAGAGACAATCTTGCTGTTGTATTTCTCGCTGTAGAAGAACGATCTTTTCCAGGATATCGGAAACTTCTTTCTACTAAATATTCCTTTGTCTCCGTGGTCGTAATGGAGAAGCGGAAAGAAACACTGGCAGAAGTCTCATTAATGTTAATAAAATTTTTGCTGCCGCGAGGCAGTTTTGCATATAACGCCAACGTTATTGCATCATTTAATTCTTCCCCGGATACAGTAACTTGACCAATAGGCACATCTTCACGCAATCGGTTCAATACTGTATCAAAAGTATCAACATCCATGCATTTTATTGATCCGCCTGTAGCCTCTAATACATCATCTTCTACCACTTTTCTGATCATATCATAAATAAGATCCCGCATACTTTCGCCATTTAATACACGCCGCCTTTCTGCATAGATGATTTCCCTCTGCTGATTATTTACCGCATCATAATCCAGTAAATTTTTTCGGATACCGAAATTATTATTTTCCTTATCTTTTTGAGCCCGTCTTATCTGCTTTGCGACCGATTTATCCTGTATATCCTCTCCCTCCGGGATTTTGTAAACCTCATAAATCTTTTTAAACTTATCGTATCCGAATAATCGCATTAAGTCATCTTCTAAAGACAGATAAAATTTAGATTCTCCGGGGTCTCCCTGTCTTCCAGCACGTCCACGCAACTGATTATCTATTCTCATACTCTCATGTCGTTCCGTACCGATGATCTTTAAACCACCAAGTTCTGTTACACCCTCCCCCAGCTTAATGTCTGTTCCTCTTCCAGCCATATTAGTAGCAATGGTAACTGCTCCCTTTTCACCTGCATGAGAAACAATTTCTGCCTCTGATTCATGGTTTTTTGCGTTAAGCACTTGATGTCTGATTCCTTTTTCAGTTAAAAGTTTACTGATTTCTTCCGAAACATCGATGCTTGCCGTACCTACTAACACGGGTTGACCTGTACTGTGAGTTTTTAAAACATATATAAACGGATCTTCTTATGATATCCGTCGAGTGTAGACTCCTTACAAGTTAATCCACAATCTTTTTCCATCCATAGATCAAAAAAATCTGCTACAGATATATTTGTATCTTTTGTTGTCTGTCCACATTTTTCATATAGGCTTAGTTCTATTTTACCGGCTTCTTTTGCTTCACGCTTTGTTCTAAAACCAGATTTCGTCTTTCTTTTTCTTTTGCCATCAATTCTGGCAATTTCAAAAGCATATTCGTACACCATTTTTCCTGATTTTAACATTCTTGGTCTTACAATTAAATCACTCATATTAATCCTTCCTTTCGTTTTATCCATTAACACATAATAGTATGTAAAAATAATAAACAAAAAGCATCAATACGGCTTAAATAGGTGCTTGTAGACTTCAACGGTGTTAAAAGTCTACATTACGAAGCTGTGTAGACTTCTCGTAGACTTGACAACATCTGTTGTAAGATTTTTCTTTTTAAGAATAATATTTAGAAAATAAAAAAAGGGACTTCCACATAAAATGGAAGTCCCAAAACCCGCATAAATAAAGAGTTTTTCTTAGAATCTACCTGCCTTAGCAGCTTCTTCTACGGATACAGCTACTGCAACTGTAGCTCCAACCATAGGGTTGTTACCCATTCCGATAAGTCCCATCATCTCAACGTGAGCTGGTACGGAAGAAGATCCTGCGAACTGTGCATCAGAGTGCATACGTCCCATTGTATCTGTCATACCGTAGGAAGCTGGACCTGCTGCCATGTTATCTGGGTGAAGTGTACGTCCTGTACCACCACCGGAAGCTACGGAGAAGTATTTCTTTCCTGCTTCTAATCTTTCTTTCTTGTATGTTCCTGCTACTGGATGCTGGAAACGAGTTGGGTTTGTGGAGTTACCTGTGATAGAAACGTCAACGTTTTCTTTCCACATGATTGCAACACCTTCACAAACGTCGTTTGCACCATAACAGTTAACTTTTGCACGTAATCCATCAGAGTAAGATTTACGGAATACTTCTTTTACAGTGTTTGTGTATGGATCGTATTCTGTCTCAACAAATGTGAATCCGTTGATACGGGAAATAATCTGTGCTGCGTCTTTTCCAAGACCGTTTAAGATAACACGTAAAGGTTTCTGACGAACTTTGTTAGCCTTTTCTGCGATACCGATAGCACCTTCTGCTGCTGCGAATGACTCATGTCCTGCTAAGAAAGCAAAACATTCTGTGTCTTCTTCAAGAAGCATTTTTCCAAGGTTACCATGTCCAAGACCTACTTTTCTGTTCTCTGCTACAGAACCAGGGATACAGAAAGCCTGAAGTCCTTCACCGATTGCTGCTGCTGCTTCAGAAGCTTTTCTTGCACCTTTTTTGATTGCGATTGCTGCACCTACTGTATATGCCCAGCAAGCGTTTTCGAAGCAGATAGGCTGAATGCCTTTTACCATGCCGTATACGTCAAGGCCTGCATCTTTTGTGATTTTTTCTGCTTCTTCTAAGGAAGCGATTCCATAGCTGCTTAATACGGAATTAATTTTATCAATTCTTCTTTCATATGATTCAAATAAAGCCATTCTTCTCTACCTCCTTAATTAGTCAATTACCTTGTCTGTTCTAGGGTCGATAATCTTAGCTGCGTCAGCTACACGGCCATACTGACCTGCTGCTTTTTCCCATGCTGTGTTAGGATCATCACCTTTTTTGATGAAATCTGTCATTTTTCCAAGATTTACAAACTGGTAACCGATAATTAAGTCGTCTTCGTCCAGAGCGATTCCTGTTACATAGCCTTCTGCCATTTCAAGGTAACGAGGTCCTTTCTGGAGAGTTCCGTACATTGTACCTACCTGTGAACGAAGTCCTTTACCAAGGTCCTCAAGTCCTGCTCCAACCTGAAGTCCGTCTTCAGAGAATGCAGACTGGGAACGTCCGTAAACGATCTGTAAGAAAAGTTCACGCATAGCTGTATTAATAGCATCACATACAAGGTCAGTATTTAATGCTTCCATAACTGTCAGTCCTGGTAAAATTTCAGAAGCCATAGCTGCTGAATGTGTCATACCGGAACATCCGATTGTCTCAACTAATGCTTCCTGAATGATACCTTCTTTAACATTTAAAGTTAATTTGCAGGCACCCTGCTGTGGAGCACACCATCCAATACCGTGTGTAAAACCAGAGATATCTTTTACCTCTTTTGCTTTGACCCACTTTGCCTCTTCTGGAATTGGAGCTGCTCCGTGATGTACGCCCTGAGCCACTGGGCACATGTTCTGTACTTCTTGTGAGATAATCATGTTATTACTCCTTTCGGTATAAATTGATTTTTACTAAAATAACTTACATTCCGTAAGTAATCCCTAAGTCAAGACTTTTGTTTGTCTTCACAGTTTATTATTTTCTCACAAAAATTGCTTTTCGTCCATACTTTTTTTTAATTTTCGACAGAATTTTTGATAGAACTTTCACAATTCTCTCAATTTTTTCTCAATAAAGCAGTATTTTTGTGGTTTTATATGTTCTATTCCGTTGTTCCTTCACTCTCCATCTCATTACGATGAGTGCTTGAAGCATCTGATTCGGAAGTGCTGTCGGTCTGATCAGGAGCCGTACTTCCAGAAACTTCTGTTTCCTTTTGGGCAGTCTGTTCTGCCTTCTGTTTCTGATAAGCTTCTTTAAAAATGTCCTTCATTTTTGCGATGGCCGCTTTTTCCGCATGATACCAGATTGTTTTGCCATTCATATTTGTTACAGTGAAATATTCATCATATATCACAAGCTTCATTGTATTTCCATGATGGTAAAAAGTATAGGTTCTGCCTTTACTTACTTTTTTTGCCGCTTTTTTGCCCCATTTTTTCTTTGCACGGGCTTCATTCGACTTTTTCTTACTCATCTGGTCAATATAGGTTGCAACAGAAGAAGCAGCCTCGTTCTCATAGCATCTTCCTTTATCATTGATAATTAAAGGTGCATCTGCTAAGCGATGGAATAGTTTGGAGTTTGGATAGCCATTTCTGAAATGTAAAAATGCATCGCCGATAGCGGAAGCATTATAGGCATAATAAACATTGTTCGGCAAATCAGTAAACACAATGTAATTACCGCCATATACCATGATTTCATAAATAGCATTATCTTCATCATAAAGGATATATTCGTATCCTGGCCCGTACTTTTCCTTCACCTCATCTGGCGTATATTTTGTTGTTTTATCTGCTCTTGACGCAATAGTTGTTGCTAAAGAAAATACTGCTTCTTCCTCTATAAATTCACTGCCATCCATGTTGTCAGCATAGCCCACTTCAAGTTTTACAAGATGATCCCGAGATATCTTTTCAAGGTAATCACTGGCTCTTTGCTCATCCTCTGTCATGTCGTTCTCTGCATCTACTTTTGATTTCAGGGACTTATTCTGTTTTTTCAGCTTTTTATTTTCTTTTTGCAGTTCTTTATAATAACTTGACTCAAGTACCTTTTTCTTTGAAGCTTTACAGCCGGTAAGAGAAAATATCAATACCAGACTTATCAAAAGAACTACATATTTACTTCTTCTTCCTCTTTTCATGATGTCCTCTGATTTTCTTAATATTCTTCTTTCTGGACTACTTCGTTTTTATTTTTATAGATGGAGTGGCCAGCAACATATCCTCTTACGCTGGATAATGGATATATGTTACTGTGTCTTCCCACGATAGTTCCTGGATTTAATATAGAACCACAACCAACTTCTACATAATCTCCAAGAATTGCTCCAATCTTCTTCATATGTGTCTCAATCTTTGTATCATCTAAATGAACCTCTACTAACTTTTTGTCAGACTTTACATTAGAAGTAATAGAGCCTGCTCCCATATGGGATTTATAACCGAGAATAGAATCTCCTACATAATTATAATGAGGAACCTGTACTTTATCAAACAAAATAACATTTTTAAGTTCAGTAGAATTACCTACTACAGCTCCCTCTCCTACGATAGCGTTGCCACGGATAAAGGCACAGTGGCGAATCTCTGCATCCGGACCAATAATTGCCGGGCCATTAATATACGCTGTTGGCGCAACCATAGCAGATTTTGCTACCCACACATGTTCTTTTACTTCTTCATACTCATCTTTGGAAAGAAGCATTCCTACTTCCATAATGAAGTCATGAATCTTTGGAAGAACTTCCCACGGATAGGTGTTCTCCTCAAATAATACAGATGCGATTGTTCTGTTAAAATCCTGAAATAATTCCCTATTTTCTAATCGTTTCATTTTCTTTTCTGGCTGCAAACAGCCTCTCCTTTCTATTTATATCTATGTTACTATCTCTTTGTGACATCCTCTCCACCTGTAGAGGTGGGGCTTCCCAACCTCGGCAAGTTTGGTTCTCGTTTGATAACACTATATGCTAAGCATATGCGAGCTATCCCCGTGTGTCCCACGGAATGATTGTATACCATTCTCACACAGCCAAAAGTTTTAGCAAACAAAATCTTCTGTTCATCATTCGGGTATATTCTGAATTTATATGCTCTGTTTGCCACCATGCCACTTCCTTTTTCACGAAAAACCGCCTGCGATACTTGAACACAAGCGCAAGATGATAGTATAGTAAGAATACTAAATGTGCGTTATTATCTCAAT
>OLND01002407.1_pt1 | contig 16903 bp, 10 predicted proteins | sample 1672031 | NCBI WGS metagenome assembly OLND01 (sample SAMEA3136638, study PRJEB25190) | human gut metagenome | biome: human gut; feature: human-associated habitat; material: faeces | place: Austria | collected 2013
TCACTTCATCCGGATTATGGATAATGACATTTTTTGTTCTTGCCCATTTACGGATAATCATTCCAGATGTAAATGCTCGATAAAAGTCATAGTCCGGAAATGCCTTTTTACAGGTTTCTTCGATGTTGACGATTGCTGGAAGTGCTTCCTCAAAGCTTGTTCCAAAGCTTACTACTAATAATGCTTTTTTTCCCATTTTTTCTCTCCTGTTTGTTTCCTAATAACAATCAAAAACAGACTGTTACATTTTTACACATTCATTTTTTTGAATATATTATATGGCTACAATGCAAAATATTCTGCACTGTATAATTATACATTATCATATAGCCTTTAAATGTACGCTGTGAATATCATTACTGGATTATTCGTATCCATGATATGATAGCTGCCGATTTTTCTTCCCCGTCCGACTATCGCCTGAATGACATCGAAGTCTGGGGCGTATTTTCCTAAAAGTTCATTGGTTTCTGCGATAGTTTCGATTGTTACCGCAGAAATGACTACTTTTATTTTTTTAGGAAATGCCGCGATTGTCTCTAATATCTGAGACATTTCTTTGCCGCTGCCGCCGATAAATACTTTGTCAGGTTCAGGCAGCTTTGCTACGGTTTCGGCCGCATCCCCTTCGTAGACGGTTAAATTATCTGCCGAAAATTTTTCTTTGTTTTTGTAAATTAATTTTACGGCAGTTTCGCTTCGCTCTACACTGTGTACTGTTCCAAATGGAACCTGTCTTGCACATTCGATAGATACAGAACCTGTTCCTGCGCCAACGTCCCACACAACATCATCAGGATGTAACTTCATTTTATGTAAAATGAGTATGCGGATTTCTTCTTTGGTCATCGGTGTTTTATCTCGCTCAAAATCTTCATCTGATAAAAAACATGGACGAACAATCTGGCGTGGAGATGGATTTTTAATCATTGCGACACAAAGAGAGGGGAACTCTTTTTTTACCATTTCAGCAGGTGTGCCGGATGCAAGGATTTCATCTTCGTAGGAAAGATTCGCTCCGGCGCAGACAGTCACATCATCAAGCTGATAGTCCAGCATAATCCGAGAAAGCCATGCCGGACCCTGTTCTTTGCTGCAAAGGAAAAATACTTTCGGATGTTCTGTTACCGCAAGTGCAATAGAACCTGCTGTTTTCGCTCTTCCATGTACACTGATGATCAATGCATCTTCCATTGTTTCTCCGAATGCTGCACCGAGCATCTGTAAGGAACCAACGCCAGGGATAATGTCCATATCCCAATTCTCGCTGATCGGATCATTGCAGATTGTGCGATAAAGGCTGTACATAAGCGGATCGCCGCTTACCGCCATTACAACATCATGTCCCTCGGAAAGAATTTTTCCAATCTGCTCTAGCGTGTCTTTAATTTTCCCCATTGCGAAAAAAGATATAGAATCATGCTGCAATACAGACGCTGAATCACTGACATCCTGACACAATTCTTCTAAAATCGGTAAAACTCGCTTTGCCGCAATTACGGTGTGGGCTTTTTTCATTTTTTCAATTACTGCCGGTAAAATGTAATCGGCTTCACCTGGTCCGATTCCAGCTACGGTTAATTTGCTCATTCTAACCTCCACAGTTATTTTACTTCTGCAATTATTTTCTTTCTGATTTCGCCTACATTTTTGATTTCTGCAATTATTTCAAGCTATACATTACTAATCATTTCTTGCAGGCTGAAAGTACTTCTTTTATATTCTCGCTCGCCGCCAGAATTTCATTTTGTCCATCAAGGAAAATGATGCCTACTCTCGCCATTTTGTGGGCGGTTTTCTCGCAATACTCCGATGCTTTCTGTGCCATGTCCGGCCAGATATCCATCAGGCCTTCTTCTTCAACAATCTTCATTGCTGCCTTTGTCGTGAGACAGTCATAAATCTTTTTGATAACGGAAGTCGGTGCACCGTGAAGTGCTGCATGGGTACAGATAGTTTCGATTCGCCCGTCTGCCACATGACTGTGCGTATTCATTGTGCCTGAGGCTACTTTTACAAGTTTGCCGACAAAACCTCCGATTAAAATATCAGTAAAGCCTCTTTCCACCGCTTCTTCTATCATAAAGCCGATGTAATTGCTTACCTGCAAAATGCACTGAAATTCGCCGTACTGTTCTTTTAATGCAGTCTCTCCCGTTCCTCCAAGTACAAAAAGAATGGTTTTATGTCCCTGTTTTGCATACATATCAAGTTCCGCAATCAGAGAATCTTTCATCGCTTCCTCACTCATCGGCCGGACAATCCCTGTCGTTCCAAGAACTGAAAGTCCATCTACAATTCCAAGCCTTGGATTAAATGTCTTTTTGGCAAGTTCTTTTCCACCGGGAATACTTACTGTTACACTTGCCTTTTTATTGCCGATAATCTTTCGGATTGCCTTTTCGGCCATCTGGCGGGGAACGGGATTAATCGCCGGCTGTCCCGGAGGAATCTTTAATCCTTCCTGCGTGATAGTGCCGACTCCTTCTCCTCCGAAAAAGGAAATGTCTCCCTCTTCCTCAAACAGCTCAACCTTTGTGACAATCTCGCTTCCATTTGTTACGTCCGGATCATCCCCGGCATCTTTTACCACGCCGCAGACTCCGAACTCTCTTGGAATAATATCAAGATAAAGTGTTTTCCCGATTGGGGTATCCACCTTCACTACTGAAGGACATTTACCCGTTGTCTGCCAGATTACGGAAGCCTCCGCTCCACCGGTCATACAGGAGCCAGTGGAAACTCCTTCTCTTAGTTTTTTCATAAATTCAATTCCAATATATTTTCATGAAAATAATCTCTTAAAATGATTTATTCAAATTCATTTTTTAGAAAATAATTTTTACAACTGATACAACATCGCGTTACAAATCGTTGCCGCAATGTTGCTGCCGCCTTTTCGTCCTTTTGGAACGATGAAAGGAACTCCGGCTTCCATAATCAGTTCTTTGGATTCTACTACATTGACAAAGCCAACTGGTGCGCCGATAATCAATGCTGGTTTTAACTTGCCTTCTTTAATCAGCTCATATAAACGGATTAAAGCTGTCGGTGCATTTCCAATAGCAAAAATAATGTTTTTCTCTTCTGCTAAAACCGCTCCTCTTTCCATGCAGATAGCTGCTCTTGTGCATCCGCGTTCCTTTGCTTCTTTTGCCACATCATCATCAGACATGAAGCAATGAGCTTCTCCTCCGAAAGATGCTAACTTTTTCTTGTTGATTCCTGACCATGCCATTCTTGTATCGGTTACGATATGTGCTCCATTTTTTAAAGCTTCTACACCGATATTCGCAGCATTTTCAGAAAAGCATAAATTATCTGCATAATCAAAATCTGCAGAAGTGTGGATACATCTTTTTACGATAGAGAACTCCGGCTCTGGCCAGGTTCTTCCGTTTAATTCGCTTGTGATGATTTCCATACTTCTTTTTTCGATTTCGGCAGGTTTTACGATTTGAATTTTATCTAACATTTCTCCTCCTGCATTTTATATTTAGTTCAATTCTTCATAAGTTCCAAAGTTCGTCTGCTCAAAGCTTGGTAATTCCCAGTATGCTTTAAATGCATAATCTGCAATCGTAAATCCCATAACCGCTCCGGTTCCCTCGCCAAGGCACATATTGGCAAGGATATATGGCTGTTTGCCGATAGCATCCAGTATCATACGTCCAGCAGGTTCATTAGAACAGTGGGATGGGAAAAGATATGGCGCACATTCCGGTACTAAGCGAATCGCAATTAACGCTGCTACGGATGAAATAAATCCGTCAATAAATACTGGAATATTGAGCGCCGCACCCCCGATATAACAGCCAGCCATTCCGGCAATATCAAGACCTCCGACTTTAGCAAGTACATCAAGCGGGTCGTCCGCATTTACTTTATTGAGTGCGATACTCTGCCTGATGACTTCTATCTTATGTTCTAAATCTTTGTTTGTAAGACCAGCACCTTTTCCGGTTACCTTTTCTACACTCTGGTCAAGTAAAACAGAACAGACAGCACTGCTTGTCGTAGTATTTCCAATACCCATCTCTCCGGTAGCAAGAACGTTATAGCCTTTTTCTTTTAAATCAGCTACCATGCCGATGCCGACTTCAATTGCTTTTACCGCTTCTTCTCTCGACATTGCAGGGCCTTTTGCCATGTTGTCTGTTCCGTATTTAATTTTTCTTGGAAAAACACCCGGATTGTCACAATCCGTTGCAATTCCGATATCTACGGGATACACATCTGCTCCACTCATGGAGGACATAATACAGATTGTCGCATTATGCTTTGTCATATTTTCTGTTACTGTCTTTGTCACTTCCTGCCCTGTCTGGGTAACTCCTTCCGCTACAACACCGTTATCTGCTGCCATGACAATAACCGCTTTTTTCCTTAAATGCGGATTCTTATCGCGGTAAATTCCAGCGAACTGTGTCACCATTTCTTCGAGTCTTCCCAGACTGTGAAGAGGCTTCCCAAGAGTATTCCATCTTGCACGAGTGTACTCCATTGCCTCCTCATCCAGCGGCTGAATTTTTTTGATTGCTTCCTCCAGAGTCATAACCATCTTCCCTTCTGCTACTTTAATACCAACATATATTGTTCATATTTTTGTATAGTCTTGCTTCCACTTCATAAATTTATATTTTTCTACTTTCATATATAAATAAATATCAATAGTTTTTTCTACAACTTTCCCTCATCATTATCTCATTTTTAAAAACTAAAATGGAAATAATGATAATGGTGTCATTCCTGTATACTTTGTAAGAACAATAACAACAAGCAGTAATAATACTTCCGCAAGCTCGTTTCCTGCTCCCATAACATCTCCGGTGATTCCACCGATTTTCCCTGTGATATATACACGGAAAAGGTAAGCGAATCCAAAGAGAATCGCAAAGATAAGGACTCCCCAGCAGGAAAAGGCAAGTACCATTGCGATAAGTCCAAGAATGACGGTTCCGATTACTGTTCCAAGACTGACAGTTCCTACATAAATACCGATTCCTTTTTCACGAGGATAAATTGCTTTATACACAATCGCTCCCTGTACCATTTTTCCGGCGATTGGCATAAGAAGAATCATCAGCCATCTTATATCGCTGTAGTAAATTCCGGCAAACTTTAATGCCAGATCAAAGCACATCGCTACCGCACCGTTTGTTCCGATGCGGCTGTCTTTCATGATTTCAAGCATACGTTCTCTCGTTCTTGCAGAGTAGATTCCGTCTGCGGTATCCGAAAGACCGTCTAAGTGAAAGGCTCCTGTCAGACAGAGGTTCGCAAGCATTGCAAAAAGGATTCCGAATACTTCTGGTAAAATAAGACTTACAAGAAGAAATACTGCCATGTCACAAAGTCCGAGAATCAGACCGACTACCGGATAATATAAAAATCCTTTGTGCATGTCTTCATCTTCTACTTCGCCAAGATCTACATTGACAGGAATCCGTGTCATAAAGCCAAGTGTTAACAAAAAACGTTTTATCTGAGTTTTCATTTATTTCTGACCTTCTTCCGCTGCATCCTGAATCATTGTTTCTACCATACCTCTTGCTGTATATACAACAGCAGTTTTTGCAATGGAGAGACCATTTTCCTGTGCAGTCTTTGTTGTAACCGGGCCAATACTGATATATTTTCCTTTGACCTCGTCAAGATTATCTACCATAGATACAAAGGCTCGAACTGCACTGGAACTTGCAAATGTTACATAGTCAGCCATCTTAATCAAACGATTCAATTCATCTGCTTTTCTCTCATCCGTTACGGTATGATAAAGAGAAATGCATGTGTGGGAAATTCCAGCTTCTTCTAATGCATCTGGAAGCACTCTGTTTGCTTCCTCTGCACGAAGGAGAAGAACACTTTCATCTTTTCCGATATGAGGAACCATCGCCTCTGCCATATCTTTTGAAGAATATGCTGTCGGAATAAAATCACAGAAAATTCCATGTTCTTCCAATGCCTTTTTCGTTCCGTCTCCAATAACAGCGAAGCGGACATGCGCTAAATCTCTGATATCTTTTCGGATTTCCTGCATTTCCTCAAAGAAACATTCCACACCGTTTGCACTGGTAAATACAATCCAGTTATACTTATCTATTTCCTTCAATGCGACATCCAGCTCTGGAAGTTTCATTCTTTCAGTGCGGATTAAGCTAAAGGAAATGGCCTCTGCTCCCTCCTCTTTCAGAATCGGAGAAAGTCGGTCTACCATAGAAGTTGTTCCTGTCACAAGAACACTCTTGCCGGATAAAGGTTTGTGTCCATACCAGTCAAGTACCTGACGTAAACTTACAACATCACCTACAACTGTAATGGCAGGAGTCTTAATTCCCTCGCGCTTTACAACTTCTACAATATCAGCAAGTGTTCCTGTTGCAACACGCTGTCTTGCGGTTGTTCCCTCCTGAAGCACACCGACCGGAGTCGCAGGATCTTTACCATTCTCAATAAGCGAAGCTACAATATTAGGAAGATTTTTGAGTCCCATAAGGAAAATCAATGTTCCTTCTTCTTTCGCAAGTGTCTCATAGTTTAATACACTCACACCATTTTTATGATTGCCTTCATGACCGGTAATCACATGGAAAGAAGATGCGAAATCACGATGTGTCACTGGAATACCGCAGTATGCCGGAACAGAATAAGAAGAAGAAATTCCCGGTACAACTTCAAAGTCAACACCAGCTTCTCTAAGTTCCTGTCCTTCTTCACCGCCACGGCCGAAGATATATGGGTCACCGCCCTTTAAGCGGACAACATTTTTTCCTTCTAATGCAAGCTTCACTAAAAGCTCGTTTGTCTCATACTGTTTTAAATGATGATTTGAAGAACGCTTTCCTGCGTAAATAAGTTCTGCGTCATCTCTCACTTCATTTAAAAGGGAACTGGATGCAAGGTTATCGTATACAACGACATCTGCCTCTCTTAAAAGCTTAAGTCCTTTTCTCGTCATCAGATCCTCATCACCAGGACCTGCACCGACAAGATATACCATACCTTTGTTTACTTCATGAGCAACGCTGATACCAAGTTCTGCTGCTATTTCTACTTTACTTTTTCTTGCCGTATCTTTCTCTGTTATCTCTTTGTCTGTTTTAACAGCTTCTTCGACAGAAACGGCTGCTGCCACAGCCGTCCCAGCTATCGGCTTGCTGTCTGCATCTTTTTCCGCTATAGCATCTTCTATATTCACTGTCATATACGTCTTTCTGCTATGAATTCCATCTTTCACATACATGGCACGCATGGAAAATTCACCATTTTCCTCACGACAAAGTGCTGCCGCCGGTGCGTTACAGCTTCCACCGATTGTCTTTAAAAATGCTCTCTCTGCCATTAAAAGACATTCTGCTTTTTCACTGTGGATCGCCGCAAGGATTTCTGCCATCTCCACATCTTCTACGCGGCTTTCTACTGCAAGGATTCCCTGACCTGCGGCCGGAAGAAATACATCCGGGTCAAGATACTGATAGTGAAGTCCCTCTTCCTTTTCATATCCAAGTCTTTCGATTCCTGCCGCCGCAAGAATAATTCCGTCATACTGACCGTCACGAAGTTTACTTAAACGAGTCTGTACATTTCCACGGAGAAGCTTAATCGTTACATAGGGATTAATTTCTTTAATTAATAATTCTCTTCGAAGAGAGCTTGTTCCGACAATGCTTCCTGGCTCTAATTCTTCTAATTTTTTACCAGTTGTAGTAACAAAAGTATCTCTCACATCCGCTCTGTCAAGGACTGCACCGATTCCAAGCCCTTCCGGGAAATCCATCGGCATATCCTTTGCACTGTGAACCGCAATATCTACTGCACCAGAAAGAAGTTCGGCTTCAAGTTCAGCAGTAAATACACCTTTTCCACCAAATGAAGTAAGGGATTTATCAAGAATCTGATCTCCCTTTGTGTCAATCTTTACGATTTCCACTTCTATTTCAGGAAAAGCTTTTTTAATTTTATCTTTTACAATATCGGTCTGAATCAGAGCTAACTTACTCTTTCTCGTTCCGATTTTGATGATATTTTTCATCTTATTCCTCCACTCGTATAATAAGTTTGTAAGCAAAAAAAACGCTTACATACTCATCTTATTCTACATTCGCGAATCCGTATTTGTCTTCATATCCTCTTGGGGTAATCATCTTACCATCGCGTACATATGTGTTGGAATTGCCGACAATAACGATACTGAACATATCGATCGGTGCATCTTTTACTGCATCAAGTGTTGTAATATAGGAAGATTCCTCTTCTCTGCCCGCATGGCGAACAACACCAACTGGAGTCTTGCCGTCACGATATTTCATAAGAATTTCTGCAGCCTTTTCTACATAATCCGCTCTCTTTTTGCTCTTTGGATTATAGAGACATACGATAAAATCACCCTGTCCTGCACAATCCACTCTCTTCATAATAAGAGAGTAAGGTGTCATTAGATCACTTAAACTAATAATTGTAAAATCGTGCATTAACGGTGCTCCAAGAATAGATGCCGCTGCACTCGCTGCTGTCACACCTGGAACAGTCTCAATCTCAACATCTGCCTTTTTCTCATTGGCAATCTCTAAAAGAATTCCTGCCATTCCGTAAATTCCGCTGTCTCCGGAACTTACCATTGCAACTGTCTTCCCTTCAGCAGCTAAATCAACTGCCATACGGCAGCGATCCATCTCTTTTGTCATCGGTGTTGCCACGTACTCTTTCTCTGGGAAAAACTTCTTTAACATCTCTACATATGTAGTGTATCCTGTAATGATGTCTGCATTTTTAATTACATCAATTGCTTTTGCTGTCATATGTTCATATCCACCTGGACCGAACCCAACTGCATATAATTTACCCATTGTTTTCTCCTTCTAAAACCGGTATTCTGGTCTGTTTTCAATAATTTAGGAACAAATTTCTTTCTCCTGCTCAAGACCTGTCTATCATCCTTTTTAATGATCCAGGCACTGGAAAAATGTTTCCAAATCTTCCGGTGTGTTATTCTCTCTCACCCAATAGAAGAAATGGTCAAATGCCTTTTCCACACCTTTATGCTCTGCTACTTTTACAAAGTTATCTCTGACCTTTCCCATAACGGATAAAGACTTCTGGAATACCATCCACTGTTCAAACTGAAGTTCATACTCATCAAGAATCCCTGATGCGGCCTCTGCTTCTCTTAGCTTCTTCTGGTTATTCTCCTTTGCGATTCTTGTGAAATCATCAATATTATAGTAGCAAGTGTCATCCACTGCACTGATCTTCGCTTCAATATCCATTGGCACAGCCAGATCGACAAAGACTCTTCGCTTCGCTGTCGTAAGCTGCTTTTTCATCTTGCTATATGTCAGTGTGTAATGCGGACTCGATGTCGCACTTATAACAACATCCATCTGATCTAAATAGTTATATCTGTCCTCATAATCAATCGTTGTAAAGTCATCATTTCCATGCTTTGTCTGGATGAGCTTATTCTTACGCGTCGTAACATAAATATCTGCCTGATGAAGAGATTGAATATTCATCAGAACAATACCGCCAATCTTACCTGTCGCACCAATGATAAGAACCTTTTTATCTTTTAAAGTTCCAAGTTCTTCTTCGGCTACTTTCAGCGCAAGTGTCGCTGTTGATACAGAAGTTTTTGAAAGTTCTGTTTCGGTCTTTACTTTCTTCGCTCCTGTAACTGCCATACGGAAAAATGTATTCAGATACACTCCCGTTGTTCCAGCCTCTCTTGCCTGCTTATGTGCAGTCTTTACCTGACCGAGAATCTGGTCTTCTCCAATTACCATGGAATCAAGCCCTGCCGCTACCTGAAACAGATGATGAATCGCCTTTTTTCCATGATAAAATAAAAGATAATTTCCGATATCTTCTTCATCCTGTGCGCCTGCCTCGCCAAGCAGTACATCTTCCATCAGATTAAATACACATCCCTTGCTTTCCGAATCAGAATACACATACATTTCCGTCCGGTTGCAGGTAGATAACACGATACATTCTGAAACTTCCAAATGCTCTGTGATCTCCTGCATCATATGTTTTTGCTGCTCCTCTGTAAATGCAAACATTTCCCTTACATGAAGAGGTGCGATTTTATGACTGATACTAATTATCTGTATACCCATTTCTTATTTTCTGCCTCCAGCAAAACCACACGGCTTACTCTTTTGCCTGTCTGAATTCGTGTGTAAATGTCTTGTCATAAAGTTTAGAAAGTTCGTACTCGTCTCCAAGAAAATCGCCTACAACTGTAAGAGCTGTCTTTGTGATTCCTGCCTCTTTTACTTTCTGTGCGATATTTGTCAGATTGCCGATAACAATCTTCTGATCTTCCCAGGAAGCTTTGTATACAACAGCAACTGGTGTATCCTCTCTGTACTCTTCTTTTAAAGTATCTGCAAGCTGTTCTATCATTCCTACACTTAAGAAAATAATCATTGTAGAATTATGTTTTGCTAAATCTCTTAACTTTTCCTTTGGAGGCATTGGTGTTCTACCTTCCATTCTTGTAAGAATAACTGTCTGAGAAACTCCCGGTAAAGTATATTCTTTCTTTAAAGCTGCCGCAGTTGCAAGGAAAGAACTCACACCTGGAATGACATCATAATCAATTCCAAGACGGGAAAGCTCGTCCATCTGCTCTCTGTGTGCACCGAAAACGGCAGGGTCTCCTGTATGAACACGAGCTGTCATCTTGCCTTCAGCTTCAGCCTTTTTCATTACTTCAATAACTTCCTCTAAAGTCATTGTCGCACTGTTGTAAATCTCTGCGCCTTCTTTGGCTCCGGCAAGAACTTCCTTATTTACTAAAGAACCAGCATAGATAATTACATCTGCCTGATCGATTAATTTCTTTCCCTTAATTGTCAGTAACTCTGGGTCTCCAGGACCCGCTCCAATAAAATGTACCATTTTTTCTCCTTTGACTTTCTGTCTTATTTACTATATTTATAGTTATATTCATTTTTATAAATATGTTTTGAGACTTGTTTTATTTTTAAAATTTCGCCCCTGTTTCCAATACAGACTTCTTATTTATAAATTATTTCTATTTGCAATTATTCTGAATAAGTATAATATCTTTTATTTAATATCTTTCCTATTTTGTAAGCACATCAATAGTTCTCTGAATATCCTCATCAGAATGAGCTGCAGAAATAAACATCGCCTCAAACTGTGAAGGTGCCACATAGATACCATTCTCTAACATATAGTTAAAGTAATCTGCGTAAGCCTTAGTATCAGAAGATGTTGCTCCTGTGTAATCTTTTACATTTTCCCCTGTAAAGAAAGCGCTCATAAGAGAACCGATCTGGTTAACATGAATATTGATACCTTGTTTCTTCGCTCTTACTTTGTAAGCTTCCGCAAGCTTCTTTGTATTCTCTTCAATCTTTGTATAAAGTTCTGGATGGTCTCTTAAAATTTCAAGAGTCTTGATTCCGGCTGTTGTCGCAATCGGATTACCAGATAAGGTTCCTGCCTGATAAACCTTTCCTGTCGGGGAAATATTTCTCATAATATCCTTACGTCCGCCATAGATAGCCATTGGCATTCCACCGCCGACAATCTTTCCGAAAGTAGATAAATCTGGCTTAATTCCAAACCACTCCTGTGCACCGCCGACACCAAGACGGAATCCTGTGATAACCTCGTCAAAAATAAGAATTGTTCCATTCTCTTCTGTAATCTCACGAAGGAAAGGAAGAAAATCATCGTCAGGAATAACAACACCCATATTTGCTGCAACCGGCTCCACAATAAGAGCTGCAATCTGGTCTTTATTATTCTCAAATAACTCTCTTACAGAATCCTTATCATTATAAAGAGCAACTAAAGTCTGCTGTGCAAAAGAAGCAGGAACTCCGCTGCTGTCCGGTACAGACTGTGTTAATGCTGCAGAACCAGCCTGCACTAATAATCCATCAGAATGTCCATGATAACATCCCTTAAACTTAATGATCTTATCTCTTCCGGTAAATCCTCTTGCCGCACGAATCGCACTCATCGTTGCCTCAGTTCCTGAACTTACCATACGCATCATTTCCATAGATGGTACGCAATCTTTGACAAGCTGTGCCAGTTCATTCTCCTTACCAGTTGGCGCACCAAAAGTAAGACCGTCAAAACATGCCTTCACTACTTCTTCAAGAACCTCTGGATGAGAATGTCCAAGAATTCCAGGTCCCCAGGAACAAACATAGTCAATAAACTTATTACCATCCACATCATAAACATAGGAACCCTTTGCATGGTCAATAAATAAAGGGTTTCTTCCCACAGCACCAAATGCTCTGACCGGTGAGTTTACACCACCCGGCATCAGGTCAAGTGCTACTTTATATAACTCTTCTGATTTTGTTGTATTTAACACGTTATCCTCCTTAAAACAATACTGTTTTTACCTATTTTTTGTAATTTTCGTAACCTTCAGAATATGACATTCAAAAACCATCACTTTCTGCCTCGTTCGATTATACCATGAATCGCTTTTTCACTAAAGATAGTTTTCGTAAAAAGAAGACAAAAAAACACCATTAGTGCAAGAAAGTTTTTGCTAATAGTGCATTTTTTATCAAATTATATTCAAATATCATTATTTTGTGTGTGGAATATTACAAGTCGGGTGGAAAATTCTGAATTGCCGCAGGCAAGGGAGACGCCATCAGGGAAGGAAAGAATTCAGAATTGTGACTTTAGTCGCTGCAGGTTGAATGTTCGCTTGAATGCTCACATCCAACCTTTGCTCCGAGGTTATAAATATAGATTCTTTCCTTCCCTGATGGCTGTGCTTTGGCTGGAGAGAAAAAAATTCAGAATTTGTTTTTGGAGAGATTTGAGGATGGTTTCAGATGTCTGTGACTTTCCAAGAAGTTAGGGTTTTGAAGGACTGACACTTGAACTATCAGTAAAGACAAGGAACAAGCAGAACTCCAGAAGATAAATAAAGCATATTGGTGACCTCGGAGCAAGTGTTGGATGTGAGCGCGAAAGCGAACATTCAACACGCCGCGACTAAAGTCACCAATATGCTTTATTTATCTTCTGGAGTTCGTCTGTTTATCACTCATCCGTCAAATCAGCCAAATACTCTCGAAGTTCTCCCAAAATCATCTCCTGACTCTCCCTCGTATGAATTAATGCGTAATACTTTCTTCCATATTTGCCATATCGTTCTTCTTCCTGTATCCCGGCTTCTTTTCCTTTTTCTGTTATATGTTTTACTTTTTCTTCGCCTTCTGTTGCTTCTTCAATATATCCTTTTTGTATCAGTAAGGTATTGACAAATGCTGCGGTTAGTTTTTTGCGGTTTTTCTGGTCTTCTTCGTTACAAAGTTCGTTAATCCGGTTCGTAAGTTCTGAAATCATACAGGTATCGGTCAGTTCCACTTCGTCTAATTTTCCCGGTGCGATATAAAATGGCAGTTTCTTTTTTCTTGCAGGAGAGGCTGCTACTGTCATTCCTGTTGTTTCCTCTATTTGTTCTGGTGTTAACTCTGTTGTTAATTGCAGAGTTTCTGCATCTGCTCCACCGGCTGCACTCTGTTCTTCTAAAAAGTCTATAATGATTTTGGTAAAATGTTCCCCATAACTTTGAATTTTCTGCACACCCATTCCGTACACTGTTTCCATATCTTCATTGTCTACAGGACATTTTGCACACATATCTGTTAATGTCTTATCGGAACAGATTATATATGGTGGAACTCCTTTTTCTGCAGCAAGTTCTGTCCTGCACTTACGAAGCTGCTCGAACAATTCCTGCCCTTTCGGAGTCAGATTGGCAAGCTGGAACGCTTTTTTCTTTTCCTTTTTGGTCTGGATGTAGTTTTCCTCTTCCTCATCTTCCACAACCACACAATTACTACATTTATCGCAGGTACATGGACTGTTATCTCCGAAATAAGATAAAATGAACTGGCGCAGGCATTGCTGTGTTTCACAATAATCAATCATCTGGTTTAATTTTCGATAGTCATTCCTTAAGACCTGAGGGTCGCTGTCTATACTTTCCATACTCTTATATTCTAAAAGCCGCTTATTTATCATGATATCCTGCTTAGAAAAAAATAATACACACTCTGCTTCTTCCCCGTCACGACCAGCACGCCCTGCCTCCTGATAATAATATTCAAGACTCTGTGGCATATTATAATGCAGCACATATCGCACATTTGACTTATCAATACCCATTCCAAATGCATTTGTCGCTACCATAACACGAATTCGGTCATAGGTAAAATCGTCCTGATTTTTCTTCCGTTCTTCTAAGGATAAGCCCGCATGATAATGCCCTGCCTCAATGCCATACTGCCGCAAAAGTTCATATATTTTGTCTACATTTTTCTTCGTTGCACAATAAATGATTCCACTCTCATCCTCATGCTTTTTGACATAATTAAGAACACTGTTGTCGGTCTCTTTTCCACCCTTTCGGGTCACTACGCGAAAGAACAGATTCGGTCGGTCAAATCCCGTCACAACTGTCACTGGATTTTGCAAACGCAGACTTCCCATAATATCCTGTTTTACTCGTTCCGTTGCTGTTGCAGTAAATGCACTTACAACCGGACGCTTTGGTAACTGTGCAAGAAAATCTGCAATTCCAACATAACTTGGACGGAAATCCTGTCCCCACTGGGAAATACAATGCGCCTCATCCACCGTCACCATAGAAATATCCACCTGGCATGCAAACTCCAGAAAACGCATCGTATTCAGCCGCTCCGGCGCCACATAAATAATCTTATATCTTCCCTGCGCTGCATAGAAAAGTGCAGTCCTTATCTGGTTTTCCGTAAGAGAACTGTTAATATACGCTGCATGCACACCGGCCTGATTTAACGCCTTTACCTGGTCTGTCATCAGAGAAATAAGCGGTGAAACTACAATCGTAATTCCATCTAACATCAGTGCTGGAACCTGATAACACAGGGATTTTCCTGCACCTGTTGGCATAATACCGAGGACATCCTTTCTTTGTAGAATTCCTTCTATCAATTCCTGTTGTCCTGGACGCAGGCTGTCGTAACCAAAGTAGTGTTTTAATGTTTCATTTATGTTCAAGAACTTCTCCTTTCCATTTTATTTTTGAAATAAAATCAAAATCTATAATTGCTGGTTCCATGATTATAGTAAGCAAATCATTGTTTCCATTTTATTACAATCTTCGTACAAAAACAAGAAACTTCTACTAAAATAAAATTGCTGTGCAATAGCTATTTAAGCTATTGCACAGCAACTTTATCCTTTTCAAACACGCTCTAGTCCTCTAACTTCCAAATATCTCTGTTATATTCTTCAATCGTTCTATCAGAAGAAAAATATCCTGCTTTTGCGATATTCACAAGCATTTTCTGTACCCATTCTTCTCTGTTTTCATAGTCAGCATATGCCTGCTCTCTTGTCTTTACATACTCATCGAAATCAGGGAAAGTCATAAACCAGTCTTTAGAAACAAGTTCATTAAATAATCTTTCTAATCTGTCTTTATCGCCAATTGCTTTTAATTCTTCTCCTGTTATGAAGTCTACAGCTTCTTTGATCGTTGCATTTTCATTATAATATTTTTCCGCATGATAGCTTCCCTGCGCGTATCTTTCAACAACCGTATCACTGGAATCTCCAAAAATATAAATATTATCATCACCTACGAGTTCATGAATCTCAACATTCGCTCCATCTTCTGTTCCTAATGTAAGCGCACCGTTAAGCATAAACTTCATATTACCTGTACCACTTGCTTCTTTAGAAGCAAGAGAAATCTGCTCTGAAATATCGCAGGCTGGAATTAATTTTTCTGCCCATGTTACATTATAATTTTCCACCATCACAACATTAAGATACGGACTTACTTCCGGATCATTATTAATAAGCTGCTGCAGACAGAGGATAAGATGAATGATATCCTGAGCGATTATGTATGCCGGCGCTGCCTTCGCTCCAAAAATAACGGTTATCGGTGTAGATGGTTTCTTTCCTGCCTTAATCTCCAAATATTTATGGATAACATACAACGCATTCAACTGCTGTCTCTTGTACTCATGCAGTCGCTTAATCTGAATATCAAAAATAGAATTTTCATTAATCGTAACATTCTGTTTTTCCATCAATGCCTTCTTTAATTCCATTTTCTTAGCAGACTTTATCTCAAGAAGCTGTTTTAATACTTTTTCATCATTTTTATAATCTAACAGCTTTTCTAACTGTGTTGCATCCTTCTTAAATCCATCCCCGATAAGAGAAGTAATAAGTTCTGTCAACTGTGGATTGCAATGCAGCAGCCATCTTCTAAAAGTAATACCATTTGTCTTATTATTAAACTTCTCCGGATAAATTTCATAAAAATGATGCAGTTCATTGTTTTTAAGAATCTCTGTATGTAAAGATGCCACTCCATTGACACTGGAAGAATAATGAATATCAATATGAGCCATATGTACTCTTTCTTCTCCATCAATAATATACACTTCCTGATTATGATATTTTCTTCTTACTTTATCATCTAAAACTTCGATGATCGGCATAAGCTGCGGCACTGCTTTTTTCAGGTAATAAATCGGCCATTTCTCTAATGCTTCTGCAAGTATCGTATGATTTGTGTAAGCACAGCTCTTTGTTACCACTTCAATCGCCTCATCCATCTCAAGACCTCTTTCCACAAGCAGACGGATAAGTTCCGGAATAACCATTGTCGGATGAGTATCATTAATCTGAATCACTACATAATCAGAAAGGTCATGCAAGTTACAGCCCTTCGCAACACATTCATCAAGAATTAACTGTGCCGCACTGGAAACCATAAAGTACTGCTGATAAATTCTAAGAATACGACCTGCCTCATCACTGTCATCCGGATAAAGGAAAAGAGTAAGATTCTTTTTAATATCTTCCTTATTAAAATTAATTC
>OLND01002410.1_pt1 | contig 16894 bp, 14 predicted proteins | sample 1672031 | NCBI WGS metagenome assembly OLND01 (sample SAMEA3136638, study PRJEB25190) | human gut metagenome | biome: human gut; feature: human-associated habitat; material: faeces | place: Austria | collected 2013
CAGCCTGGATGACGCAGCCCATGTAAACATGATCGACCTGCTCGGGTTTCACGTTAGCACGGTTCAGGGCCTCCTTGATGACGATGGAGCCCAGCTCTGCAGCAGGGACGTTTGCCAGGGTGCCGCCAAACTTACCAATAGCGGTACGGCAAGCAGATGCGATAACGATTTTCTTCATGTTAATAGCCTCCTGAATTTATATGTTTCGGGGTTTCGTAAAACTATTTATCAAAAAGCCCAAAGGCCTTTCTGCATTATAAAAGGTATCAGAACATCTTTCCTTCCGCCCGGAGCTGCTCCACTTTGGCGTGGATGGCATTCTCTACGTTGGGCGTCACGAACTTGGAGATGTTGCTGCCGTAGCGGGCAGCCTCCTTGACGATGGTGGAGGAAAGGTAGCTCCACTTGATGCTGGTGGCAAGGAACATCGTCTCGATACCGGGCATCAGTGCGTGGTTCGTCTGGGCGAGCTGTATCTCGTTTTCGAAATCTGTCACCGCCCGCAGGCCCCGCACCATCACCGAAGCGTGGCGCTTCTTGGCGAACTCCACGGTCAGGCCGTCGAAGCTCTCCACCGTCACATTCGGGATGTCTTTGCAGCATTCCCGCAGCAGCGCCACCCGTTCTTCTACGGTGAACAGAGGGTTCTTTGCGCTGTTGATGAGCACTGCCACAATGAGCTGGTCGTTTATCTTTGCAGCTCGCTTGATGATGTCGAGATGTCCTTTCGTGACCGGGTCAAAGGACCCGGGGTAAACTGCTGTTGCCATCGATATGGTCTCCTTTATTTGCGCGCTTTGGAAAAGCGCATTTGGTGTTGCCATGATAGCACTTTTCAGTTCCTGCTTCAAGTACCAGGCCGCATCGCCATCGCAATATCGTTAATTTTTAGTCAATTAACGTCGCACTGGGGCGCATCATCTTGGTACACCCTTAGTAAACCATATCGTCAAAATTTTATCAAGTACTTTTTCGAAAAAAATTGTTTTTGCTATACCAAACAATCGCCACAAATACCTAAGAAATTTAGTCAAATTGTCCTGCGAGACATTTTTTCACGGAAGAGGGCTTGATTATAATGTTTGTTAATGTTATAACTAAGCTGTGCAGGTGTGCCGCTGCCGGAGGCTTCTGCCCTGCCGACCCCAAGGATACCGCCGGGGTGTGATAAGACAGTGTCCGGACTGGGAAAAAACGGTAAATTTTCGGCTAAGATTTTGTCCCGTAGAATTGTAAATAATAAATTTACAATTCTTTTATGTTCTTAAAGGAGAGGATGGTTTATAATGGATTTCATGGAAATGTATGCCCAGAAAAAGATGACTGCCGAGCAGGCTGCTTCTCTGGTCAAGAGCGGCGACTGGGTGGATTACGGCTGGTGCGTCAACACCCCCGTGGCTGTGGACGCCGCCCTTGCCAAGCGCCTGCCCGAACTGGAAAACGTCAATTTCCGCGGCGGCATCCTGATGTGGGTGCCTGAGATCTTCCAGATCGACGACCCCGCTGCCCACATGACCTGGAACAGCTGGCACATGGGCGGCATTGAGCGCAAAGCCATCGCACAGGGCTTCTCGTTCTACTCCCCCATCCGCTATTCGGAGCTGCCCCGCTACTACCGCGAGAGTCCCGACCCGCTGGACATCGCCGTCTTCCAGGTGACTCCGATGGACGAGCACGGCTACTTCAACTTCGGCCCCAGCGCTTCCCATCTGGGTGCCGTCTGTGAGAAGGCCAGGAAGATCATCGTGGAGGTCAACACCAATATGCCCCGCTGCCTCGGTGGTATGGAAAACTGTGTCCATATCTCCCAGGTCACCGGCATCGTGGAGGGCAACAATCCGCCCATCGGCCAGATGGCCGCTGCCGGCCCCGCTTCCGAGGTCGATTTGAAGGTCGCAAACCTCGTCGTGCCGCAGATCCCCAACGGTGCCTGCCTGCAGCTGGGCATCGGCGGTATGCCCAACGCCATCGGCAGCCTCATCGCCCAGAGCGATTTGAAGGACCTGGGCGTCCATACCGAGATGTATGTTGACGCTTTCGTGGACATCGCCAAGGCCGGCAAGATCACCGGCGCACACAAGCAGCTGGACAAGGGCCGTCAGGTCTACGCCTTCGGTGCCGGCACCCAGAAGATGTACGACTACCTCAACAACAACCCCGAGTGCATGTCTGCTCCCGTCGATTACACCAACGACATCCGCAGCATCTCCGCGCTGGACAACTTCATCTCCATCAACAATGCGGTGGACATCGACCTGTTCGGCCAGGTGAATGCGGAGAGCGCCGGCGTCAAGCACATTTCCGGTGCAGGCGGCCAGCTGGACTTCGTGCTGGGCGCATACCTTTCCAAGGGCGGCAAGAGCTTCATCTGCCTGTCTTCTACCTTCTTTAATAAGAAGACCGGTCAGCTCGAGAGCCGCATCCGTCCCACGCTGGAAAACGGCAGCATCATCACCGATACCCGCGCCAATCTGCATTACCTCTGCACCGAATACGGCTGCGTCAACCTCAAGGGTCTGACCACCTGGGAGAAGGCCGAAGCCCTCATCAATGTGGCACACCCCGACTTCCGCGAGGAGCTTATCAAAGAGGCCGAGAAGATGCACATCTGGCGCCGCAGCAACAAAATCTAAACATCGCCGTACCGGCTCCTGCCGTCTGCGGCAGGAATGGAGTCACACATGATGGACAAAAAGCCGCACATCAAGCCCTATCTCTACGGAATGCTCGCGGGCTTTGGTGCGATAAGTCTAAGCATCCTGTTCTTCTTCTTCATCTACCGCTTCGACGGGTTCGGCGACGCGGTCTCCAAGGTGACCGGCATCCTGATGCCCTTCATCTATGGTGCCGTCATCGCCTATCTGCTCAAGCCGGTGTGCAACACCATTGAGGGCTTTCTGCACCGCATCTTCCCCGAAAAGCTCCACAGCATGGCCAATATGCTTGCCATTGCGGCGACGCTGCTGTTCGGTGTGCTGGTGGTCTACGCCCTCGTGATGATGGTGGTGCCGCAGCTCATCACAAGCGTCACCTCCCTCTACTACACCGCGCAGACCAGCATCACCCGGTTCATGCGTTGGGTGAACACACAGAAAGTCTTTTTGGATAATGAGACACTGATGGGCTACTTCAACGATGCCTACGATGCCATTGCTGACAATCTGACCGCTCTGCGCACCACCCTGCTCCCCTCGCTGCAGAATTTACAAGGCATCCTGAGCGGTGTGGGCGTTGGCGTCATGAATGTGGTGATCTGGTTCAAGAACCTGCTCATCGGCCTTATCGTCGCTGTTTACCTGCTGGCCAGCCGCAAAAAGTTCGCCAAACAGGCCAAGATGATCCTCTACAGCGTCGTCAAGCCCCACTGGGCGCAGCTCATCCAGGAGGAAGTCCTCTACGCAGACAAGATGTTCGGCGGCTTCATCAACGGCAAGATCATGGACTCCGCCATCATTGGTGTGCTCTGCTACTTCGCCTGCATCATCTTCAAGTTCCCGAGCGCGCTGCTGGTGTCGGTCATCATCGGCGTCACCAATGTCATCCCCTTCTTCGGCCCCTTCATCGGTGCCGTGCCTGCAACGCTGCTCATCCTCATCCAGAGCCCCATCAAGGCCATTTGGTTCGTGCTCTTCGTGCTGGTGCTCCAGCAGCTGGACGGCAATGTCATCGGCCCGAAGATCCTGGGCAACACCACCGGCCTTTCGAGCTTCTGGGTGCTCTTCTCCATCCTGCTGTTCGGCGGTCTGTGGGGCTTCGTGGGCATGATCGTGGGCGTGCCGCTGTTCGCCGTCATCTATGACGTCATCAAGAAGCTGGTCTTCCACGGCCTGCGCCGCAACGGCCAGCTCGACCAGATGACCGTCTACCACGACGAGTTCGGCGATCCCGGCGACCCGGCTCCCGCGCCTGTAGAAGATGAAGGAACGGAAACCGAAATCGTCATTGATTCCGGCGAAGAATAAAATAACAAGATAAAGCCCCCATCCTCCCGGCTGCCTCAGCCGGTGAAGATGGGGGCTTTTCTGCGCAATTTTATGTTTGAAAGACCGATAAAGTCATTTCGCGTGAGCAGTGGAATGAGCCGGTCTCCAGTCCTTGTAATTCTCGTACCGGCTCTCCCTGAGGGTGACGTGCGACCAGATCTCGTCGGCCACAGGCTGCCAGTCGGCAGCATACGCACCGCACTTATCGCAGAGATGGTCTACACTCTCGGGCGACTGCAAGTCGGTGCTGTGAGCACCGGTGTCATGCACCATCTGGCGCAGAAGCTCGGGGTTTTCAAGCATCGGGCAGGGACGCAGATGGTTTTTATTGAAGGGCTGGCCGTTGTGGTAGGCCATGAAGAGCGGGCTGCGGAGAATATCGAGGATGCTGCTGTCGTGGATGTTGGCGTTGGAGTAGTGGATGAAGACGCACGGTTCTGCATCGCCTGCCGAGTTGATATGGAAATAGTTTCGTCCGCCTGCGATGCATCCGCCCACAAACTCGCCATCGTTCTGGAAGTCCATCGGATAAAACGGAATATCACTCTTTTCGGAGCGGAGATACCGGATGCGCTCGATCATGTACTTGCGCTGAGCAGGCGTGGGCATCAGCTCTGGCGCAGCCTCGTTGCCTACCGGCATATAGTGGAAGTAGAATCCGAAGTGCGCACCCTTGTCGCAGAGCATCCGCATAAAGTGGTCGCTGGTGACGGCTTCGAGATTGTCTCTGGTATAGCAGATGGAGGTGCCAAAAAGGATCCCGTGGGCCTTGAGCAAGTCCATCGCATTCATGACAGCGGCATAGTGGCCGTCGCCCCGCCGGGCATCATTGGTAGAGGGAGTTCCCTCGATCGAGAGCATGAAGGCGATATTGCCCAGTTTTACGACCTCTTCGCAGAACGGCTCATCGATGAGGGTAGAGTTCGTGTAAATCGCAAACTGCACATCGTTGTGCTTTTTTGCCAGACGGAGAATATCCGCCTTCCGCACCAGAGGCTCGCCGCCGGTGAGCATATAGAGATAGACCCCCAGCTCCTTGCCCTCGGTGATGATTTTGTCCATATCCTCAAAGCTGAGGTTGTTTTTGTGGCCGTACTCGCCCGCCCAGCATCCCACGCAGTGCATATTGCAAGCCGAAGTGGGGTCGAACAGGATCAGCCACGGAATGTTGCAGTGGTACTTTGTGCGGTTCTCGCGGATGGTCTTTGTCCCCCGGAAGAACGCCTCATAGCCAAGGTTGAGCGCCGTGGTGCGTGCCACGCTGGGCGCGGTCTGGTCGAGCACACAGTTGATGAGCTTCGACCACTTGCTGTCCGCATCGGTCAGTACTGCGCGGGCGTGCTCATACGTCTCCTCGCTGAACGAGTCGCCATAGAACTGCTTTGCGACGTCCACCATCTCGGCAAACGCCTTCTGACGGTCTTTTCTGACATGAGCCAGTGCCACATCCACCATCGTTCCGACAGCGGTACGCTGTACTTTATGGCTCAACGGCTCCAACGCGATACTCATAAAAGTCTGCCTCCTTGTGTGGGTCTTTGCCAGCCCTTTGTTTTGACAATACTTTAACATTTTTCCGACAAAGGTTCTATAAACAAGCAGAGCAGGGTGATAGTTTTTCTATCATCCTGCTCTGCCTGTTCAAATTTTTATCAGTCGTCGATTTTTGATGCTCTGCCGTCGGTGCTGAAGCGCAGCAGCGCCCGCTTCAGATCCCCCTGCATCATGGTGTTGAGCCGTTCGGCCATGATGGCTGGTTCGGTCTTCATATCGCGGCGTATCCATTCCAGCACCATACCCACAAAGCCATACTTATAAAAATCAATGATGAACTGCTTGTCCTCTTCCTGCACCGAGATGTTTTCACGCTCTACAAACATCCGCAGCAGAGGGTCAAGCATTTTATAGAGGTACTGCTCCACCTGTTCCCGGCTGATGGAGCGGTAGACATTCAGCACCAGCACCCGGTTGGCCTGCACCTTTTCCAGCATATCGCGGAAGGCGTCGCTCCACGTCTCAAAGTCCTGATGGCCTTCCAGTGCCTCTGTGGCATCCTCCACCAGGATCCAGTCCACCAAATCGTAAATATCCTTGAAATGGTAGTAAAAGGTCATGCGGTTCACGCCGCAGTCCTCGGTAATGTCGTTTATCGTTATCTTATTCAGCGGCTTGCGGAGCAGCAGCTTTTTGAGCGATGCTTCCAGCGCGCGTTTTGTCGTCTGTGCCACGAGAATGCCCATCCTTTCGCGTTTGCCCCGTTCTGTGCGGAGTTTCCCAACTTCTATCTATTATGATACCTCATCCGCCCGTGCAGGTGCAAGCACCTTTTTCGACTTTTTCATGAACTTTTTATGTTTTCTTAAGATTTGGACAACAAAAAAGCTGCGCCGCCGCAGCGCGTCTATCAGGAGCTTTCCGAAAAGCTTTGACATTTTCCGGCTTTCCTCTTGATTTCTCCCCCGGCCCTGCTTACAATGGAGACGCAGAGGGGGCATCTCCCCTGTTCTTTTGATTGGGAAAGAGGTTTTTCTTATGCTGAATACCATCGGTTTCTTAGGCTGCGGCAACATGGGCGGGGCTATCGCCCGGGCCGTCTGCAAGGCGGCAGACCCGCAGAACGTCTGGCTCGCCAACCGCACCGCCGCCAAGGCAGAGGCTCTGGCCGCTGAACTGGGCTGCAACACCACCATCAACGACGAGGTGGCAGGCCGCTGCGACCTCATCTTCTTAGCCGTCAAACCCCAGATGATGGAGGAGCTGCTGGCACCGCTCCGCTTTACGCTGGCCGAACGGCCCAGCCGCTTCGTGCTGTGCAGCATGGCGGCGGGCCTGTCCATCGCCCGCATTCAGGAGATGGCGGGCAGCGACTGCCCCGTCATCCGCATCATGCCCAACACGCCCGCTTCGGTGGGGGCCGGTATGATCCAGTACTGCACCTCCAATGTCACCGCCGAGGAAGAGGCCGAGTTCCTGAAATTGATGGCCCCCGCCGGGCGGCTGGATGCTGTGCCGGAAAGCCTCATCGACGCGGCCAGCTGCGTGTCCGGCTGCGGCCCGGCCTGGGTGTACCAGTTCATCGAGGCGCTGGCCGACGGCGGCGTGGCCTGCGGCCTGCCCCGTGCCAAGGCGCAGGAGTACGCCGCCCAGATGGTCCTGGGCAGTGCGAAGCTGGTGCTTGAGAGCGGCCAACACCCCGGCGCACTCAAGGACGCCGTGTGCAGCCCCGGCGGCAGCACCATCCAGGGCGTGCGGGTGCTGGAAGAAAAAGGCCTGCGGGGCGCGGTGATGGACGCCGTCATCGCCTCCTACAACAAGACCAAAGAGATGGGAAAGGGTTGATCTATGCGCATCGTAGTCAAAGTCGGCACCTCCACACTGGCCCACTCCACCGGGCGGCTGAACATCCGCCACACCGAAGAGCTGGTGAAAGTGCTCAGCGATTTGAAGAACGCCGGACATGAGGTCATCCTCGTGTCGTCGGGTGCTATCGGCATGGGTGTGGGCAAGCTGTCGCTTTCCGCCCGCCCTACCGATATGTCCTCAAAGCAGGCTTGTGCCGCCGTGGGTCAGTGTGAGCTGATGTACACCTACGATCGGCTGTTCAGCGCCTACGACCACACGGTGGCGCAGATTTTGCTCACCGGCGTGGACATCGAGCACGCCAGCCGCCGTGAGAACATCCAGAACACCCTCACCCGTCTGCTGGAGCTGGGCGCACTGCCCATCATCAACGAGAACGACACCGTCGCCACCGACGAGATCACCTCCATCGGCGACAATGACACCCTCGCCGCCATCGTCACCTGCTGCATCAAAGCCGATCTGCTGGTGCTGCTGAGCGACATCGACGGCCTCTACACTGCCAACCCCCACACCCACCCGGACGCAAAGCTCATCCCGCTGGTGGAGGACATCACGCCCGAGGTGATGGCGCTGGCCGACGGAGCCGGCTCGGCGCTGGGTACCGGCGGAATGTCCACCAAACTCCGGGCCGCCCGGATGGTGACCTCCAGCGGAGCTGACATGGTCATCGCGAACGGCGCCCAACCCGAACTGCTCTATGACATCGCCGAGGGCCGTGCCGCAGGCACCCGCTTTGCGGCCCACAGACAGGAGGCATAACATGACCACACAGGAAATTCTGAAAGCCGCCCGCGGGGCCAAGACTGCCGTTGCCCTTTCGGACAGCGGCACCCGTGATTCTGCCCTTCTCGGGATGGCTGATGCCCTCTGCGCACCTGAGTCCATGGACGCCATCCTCGCCGCCAACGCCGAGGACATGGCCGCCGCTAAGGGGCACATCAGCGACGTCATGCTGGACCGCCTTGCCCTGACGCCTCAGCGCATCGAGGCCATGGCCAAGGGCATCCGGGACGTTGCCGCCCTGCCTGACCCGGTGGGTCGGGTGCTGAGCCACATCGAGCGTCCCAATGGCCTCGTCATCGAGAAGACCGCCGTGCCGATGGGCGTCATCGCCATCATCTACGAGAGCCGCCCCAACGTCACCAGCGACGCTGCCGCCCTCGCCATCAAGAGCGGCAATGCCTGCATCCTCCGCTGCGGCAAAGAGGCGTGGCGCTCGGCCAACGCCATCGTTCAGGCCTTGCGGCAGGGTCTGCGGGCAAACGGTCTGCCTGAAACAGCAGTCTGCCTCATTGAGGACACCACCCATGCCTCGGCCAACGCCCTGATGACCGCCGTCGGCTATGTGGACCTGCTCATCCCGCGCGGCGGGGCCGGACTCATCCATGCCTGCGTCGAGAACGCGAAAGTCCCCTGCATCCAGACCGGCACCGGTATCTGCCACATCTTCGTGGACGACACCGCCGACCAGACCAAGGCGCTGGACATCATCGAGAACGCCAAGGCCAGCCGCCCCAGCGTTTGCAACGCCGAGGAAGTCTGCCTCGTCCACAGCGCCATTGCGAGCGAATTCCTGCCGAAGCTGGCCCAGCGCCTCGGCCCCGACCGCACCGCCAAGGGTCTGCACCCGGTGGAACTGCGGCTGGACGAGCGCGCTGCCGCCCTCATCCCCGGCACCCCCGCTGGGCCGAAGGACTTCGACACGGAGTTCCTCGACTACATCCTTGCGGTGAAAATCGTGGACAGCGTGGAGGAATCCATCGCCCACATCGCGGCTCACTCCACCGGCCACAGCGAAGCCATCCTGACCCGGACTGACGCCCATGCTGCCCTCTTCACGGCGGCAGTGGACAGTGCCGCCGTCTACGTCAACTGCTCCACCCGCTTCACCGACGGCGGAGAGTTCGGCCTAGGCTGTGAGATGGGCATCTCCACCCAGAAGCTCCACGCCCGGGGACCCATGGGCCTCGGCGAGCTGTGCAGCTACAAGTACATCATCCACGGCAACGGTCAGACCCGGTAATTTTCGGGTTTTCCCGGGATACATCACCCTTTCGGTAAAAATTTTCTCCACAGGCCGGGGCCAAATGCCCCGGCCTGTATTTTTGTTTCACCGAGATGGACCGTTTTTCTCTCAAGCACACTTTTGGTTGAAAAATTTTTGCAAATACATCCGAGAATAATTCCTTGTATCCAAATTTTCTCCATTCTTCACAAAGCTATAGTCATACTTTTGCCATTTTGTCTTGCAAAAATCACAACAAACCTCTTGACATACGGGCTTTCTGCGGGTTAAATTTAGAATGAGAGTGTGATTCGACACAATCGCACTGGTTTAGTCTGTTTATTGAGAATTGTTCTCCACAAGACTTCAACTTTTCAGACCGTTTTACTGCGGAGAGCACTCTTCCGAGCATATCCGCCCATCCACAACACTATACTTGGAATGAAGGAGAGAGCGTTATGACGATTGCTATTCTTGCACATGATTCCCGCAAAGAGCTGGCGCTGCAGTTCTGCACAGCTTATAGCGGCATCCTATCCCGCAACACAGTCATTGCCACCGGCACCACCGGTCGGATGCTGGCGCAGGCCACCGGCCTGCCCGTACACTGCTACCTCTCCGGGAAGCTGGGCGGCATCCAGCAGATCTCGGCCCGGGTGGCCTGCGACGAAGTAGACCTCGTGCTCTTCTTCCGCGACCCGCTCAAGGCCGAGAACGGCAGCAGCGAGCAGAACCTGCTGCGGCTGTGCGATATGCACAGCGTGCCGATCTCTACCAACATCGCCACTGCCGAAGTGCTGCTGCGCGGCCTCGACCAGGGCGACCTCGACTACCGTGAGGGCATCCATCCCGACATCGTGGAGCCGCTGCCCGTCCATCGGGCCGTGTGCTGAGCCTGCTTTTAAGACTTTTTTGCCATTTGTGGTTTTGTGTATAGAGGGTTTTCGACAAAGAAAGACACCGCAGAAGCTTTCACACTTCTGCGGTGTCTTTTTATCTTATGCGCTCAGGTACCACTGAGGGATAACTTATTCCAGACCGCCCATCTGCTTGATCGCCTTGATGGCGTAGGTCAGGGTACGGCCCATAGCCACGCCTGCCATCAGGCAGGGATAGTTGTTGGCGAAGAAGGAGCCGGACATATCGCCGGTGACATACAGGCCGGGCATGGGCTTATTGTCGCTGTCCAGTGCCTGACCCTTCTCGTTGATGGCAATGCCCTGCTCGGTAGTCAGCAGAGAGGCGCCCAGCCAGCAGCCATAGAAGGGTGCGGTGCGGATGGCGCTCAGGCGGTAAGCGGGCTTGCCGAAATCCTCGTCGTTCTGCTGGTCGTACAGCTCGTTGTAGCGGTCCACGGTGGCAAGGAAGGTCTCCTTAGCCTCACCCGTGAAGCCAAGCTTGTCCGCCAGCTCCTCGATGGTGTCCGCCTTGAAGAAGCAGCCCTCTTTTTCTGCATTCTCCATCTGGCTCTTGATGTAGTCCTCACCGGCGTTGCGGGTCTGTGCGGAGCAGCCGATGGTGTGGAAGCGCTTGACGTCTTCCAGAATGTTGGCGTCGCAGATCTGTGCGTAGACGTGGCCCGGCTGGTGGGCAGCGGCGTAGACGATATCGTTGTAGGGGCAGCTCTCATTGGCAAAACGCTCGCCGTCCCGGTTGACCTTCAGGAAGGGCTGGGTACCGGGGTTGTACTGGCGGATCTTGCCGGGGAAGGCCTTGCCTCCAAAAGCGTTCTCGCTGTCCACATAGCCAGCATCCACGCCGGGGGCCACGATGCCGCGGTCGAACAGCATGGGAGCGGCTTCCTTGTCGAGGTTTGCACCGGCCCAGACGGCGGCACGGATGCCGTAGCCCTTATCGGCCGGAGAGTAGGAACAAGCGGTGGTGACGGAGGTACCCAGCGGGTCCAGCTGCTCCATCATGTAGGGGTTGCCGGGGAAGCCGCCGCAGGCCAGCAGCACACCCTGATTGGCGTTGTAGCGGATGAAGTGGTCGTCCTCGGTGCTCTGGGCGATGACACCGGTGATGCGGCCGGAGGAATCCTTCTCCAGCTTGGCAAGGCTGGTCTTGAAGTCGATGCCGTAGCCCAGCTCCTCAATGTACTGCTGCAGGGCTTCGTTGCGCTGCAGCCCGGCAGCAGACTCGCTGGCGCGGTAGTTGTGCTCCTGCACGGGGTAGAGATAATCGGTGTTGTGCTCGGCGTTCTCGGCGGGCCAAGCAGCCTCAGCACCAGAAGTAAACTCGCACTCCCAGCCGAACTTATCTTCCAGAATGCTGCGCATGAAATCGTGCATGGCAGCAGACTCGTTGATCCAAGTCTTGACAACGCGCTGGTCACACTTGCCGGAAGCATAGCGGGAGATCTCGCTCAGCAGCTTGGCCTTATCGGTCGCGGGGGCACCGGCGGCTTTGGCAGCAGCGGAGTCGATGGCGCCGTACCAGTGGCGGGTGTCCTGCACTACAGCATTCTGCTCGATGATGCGGAAGTTCAGGCCGTTGGCGGCTGCATAAGCAGCAGCAAACATACCGCCGTTGCCTGCGCCCACGATGAGGATGTCGGTGTCCACGGTCTCGGTGATGGCGGCCTCGTCGATATCAGGCTCCTTGCCCAGCCAATCGGTCTCGTCGCCGGTGGGCAGTTGGACGCTGGACACGGTGGCTTCGCCCTTGGCCTGTGCAAAGCAGCTCTTGGCGGCCTTCATGACAGCCTCGGAGGTCACGGTGGAGCCGGACACGCCGTCGATCTCGGCAGAACCGGCAGCCAGCAGCTGCTCCTTGAGCTGGTCTGCAGCGGCAGCGCCGTAGGAAGCGGTCTCGCCGGAGGTATCCACCACTACATTGGTCACAGCGCTGTCGGAGAAGGTCATGGTGACCTTGACGGTGGAGGAAATGCCCTCTGCGGTGCCCTCATAGGTGCCGGGGATGTAGGTGCCGGCGGGGGCCGCTGCGCTGGAAGCGGCGGTGGAGGAGCTGGCGGAGTTGCAGGCAGCCAGTGCACCGGCGGTAACACCGGACATGGCCGCAGCGGCCGCGATCTTCAGAAAACCTTTGCGCGAGATCTTGTTCATTGCGGGAGTTCCTTTCTTCTCTTCTTCGTGTGTTCTTCGTTTACCTTCTGCTTCAATCGAATCGCGCGGCATGTGGGGCCGCGCGCACTTCGTTCGATAATAATTTAACACAAAGTTTACCCCTTGTCCTTTAAGAATCTTTAAGGCTCTCAACCGCTTCCTTGCCGCAAACTGCTGTTTTTGCTCTTCGTTTGTCAAATAACAGTCAAATTCATGGAAAACAAAGCGCCCACCGCTTAAATTTCTTTAAGAAGTGGGCGCTTTTCAGTTAACGATTTTTTGGCCTTGGAAATCAAGCTCTTTCCTTTTTCCGAATTTATCAGGCAGTTTTTTTCACTGCGATACTATTTTCATAAAGTTCATGCGGGGCAATATCTTGTCCTTCCGGCCATTCGATTCCAATTCCGCCGGGCAGCATCTGAACCGTTTTGAAGTAGTTATCATCCTTCAGTTTGCTAAACCACGAACCCATCGCATAGGGTTCCACATCAAACACCTTTATTTCCCCGGTTTCATACGACAGGCGCAGTTTCATTTGAGGAAGCGGTTCCACTTTTACCAGTTTCGGTTGCAGCATTTCCATCCCTCCTTACTTCAGCGGGTCAATGCGAAAAAACTGTTCGCCGTTGGACAACAGTGTCCAGTTCGCAGCCAAGTCATCTTTATGGATTTCCATCCAAGCATCCACAAGCTTCATCTGGGCTTTCGGAAGTTTTCCTTCCAGCACGGTTCCATCCAATGCAATCACGGCTTCCTGCCCCGAATATTCGACATGAATATGCGGCATGTTGTGTTTTCCGCCTATTTCTTTATACATTCGCACAATGATCCCATAAAACATGCACAGCACCGGCATTTTCAAACACCTCCTGCCATTTCTTCCAATTGCATTATACCAAATATCCCTGCAAAAAGAAAGAGCCCGCGTCATTCTTCCCGCCCATCCGGGCGGAAGACATAGCCTTTGCCCCAGACATTTTTCAGGTAGATGGGTTTGGCCGGGTCCGGCTCGATCTTGCTGCGCAGATTGTGGATGTGCACCTGCACCGTGCGCACATCGCCGAGGCTGTCCTTGCCCCAGATCTTCTGGTACAGCTCGTTGGCTGTGAAGAAATTGTTCGGGTACCGGACAAAAAGCGACAGGATGCGGAACTCCATATCCGCCAGATGGATGCTCTGGCCGCCCTTTTCGACACAGTGGCTGTTGGAATCCAGCGTAAAAGCCGCGCAGTGGTAGCCGTTGACGCTGGGTTCGGCGGCATCCATCTGCACCCGGCGGATGTTCGCCATGATGCGGGCCAGCAGGACCTTGTTGTTATAAGGTTTGGTCAGAAAATCGTCGCCGCCCAATTCCAGCGCACGTACCACAGTATCCGTGTCGTCAAGGCAGGAGGTAAAGATGATGGGGCAGTGGTGCCAGCTTCGCAGCCGCTGGCACAGGTCCATGCCATTGGTATCCGGCAGCAGGATGTCCATCAGGATCACATCGAAGTTTTCGCGGGCATGGCTCAGCGCCTCGCCGCCCGTCTCGGCACAGACGACCTCAAAATTCTGCCGGCTTTTCAAAAAGTAGCAGGTCGTATCCCGGATCACCGGGTCATCCTCCACCAAAAGCACACGGATCATCCTTTTTGCTCTCCCCTTTTTCGCGAAAATTTGATATACTTATTTTAGTATACCTTATTTCGCACTCTTTCTCAACCGTTTTGGCTCAACTGGTTCGGGGAAGTTTGCGGCTTTTCGGGAGGACGATCATGACAAGAAAAAAGGTTCTGGTAATGCTGGGGGCCGTCGTGTTGGCCGTGGGCATCGCGCTGGCGGGCATCTGGTACAATGCACAGCTGCCGCCGCTGGCCTATCCGGGTGCCCCGGCCCAAGACGCCGAGATCCTGTTCACCACATGGGCCGACCGTTACCCGGCGGAGGGGCAGACTGCGCTCACCCTGCGCACCACATTGCAATGGCTGGCCGTCACGGTCTTCTGCACCCTCGCGGCGGTGGTGCTGGCGCTCTATTATTATAAGCACCAGCGGGAGCTGGGGTATTTCCTGCTCTATCTCGCGGTGCTCATCGCATGGGGCGCGGCGATCATCCTCTCCCCAATCAGCCTTGACCCTGTGACCGCGGCATTGAAGCGCTGTTTTTTCCCGCTGACCGTGCTGGCCCCCATCCTGCTGAGCTCCGCGCTCACCGGCGTCGCCCCCGTCAGCCGAACCCAAAAGCTGCTGGTGCTGGTATTGACCATGGGCTATTTCCCGATTGCGCTCCACTCCGACGCCCGTGTGCGTGCTGTGGCCCTGTTCGGCGGCATGATCTACTGCATGGGGCTGCTCCTTCTTGCTTACGCCAAAGGCTCCGCTTCCGTTTTGCTGCTGCTCTTCCCCTACGCGGTAACCGCCGGGCTGCGGACGTGGGTCATCCTGCCGGGGCTGGATCTTCCCTTCTTTTCGGAGAGTATTCAGTTTTATCTGGTGCGCTGCGCCCGCATCTACGACATTCCCTTCACGCTGGGCTGCATGACCTTCGTCTGCCGCCGGTTCGCATTGCAGTTCGACCGCACCGAGCATCTGGCGCGGGAGCTGGATGAGCGGGTGGTCCAGCGCACCCGCGCCCTGACCGAGGAGAGTGAAGCCCGCAAGAGCATGATGCTGAACATCTTCCACGACCTGCGCAGCCCGCTGTTCGCGGTGTCCAGCGGACTTGACACGCTGGAAGCTGCCCCCGACGCCCTGCCCGCCCTTCTGCCCGCCATGCAGCAGCGGATGACCTTTCTGCGGCGGCTGACGGAGGACCTGTTCCTCGCCGCCAAGCTGGAGCAGAAGCAGGTGATGCTCAACGAAGACCGCGTCTCCCTCAGCGAGGCTGCTGCGGCCGTCTGTGAGAGCTGCCAAAACGAGGCCGCGAAAAAAGGCGTCACGCTGATGACCCGGTTCGACGCCGAGCTGCCCGTCTGGGGCGACGCCATGCGGCTGCAGCAGATCGTCCAGAACCTCGTGACCAACGCCATCCACTACACCCCCGCTGGCGGCACGATCACGGTCCACAGCTTCGCTGCGGAGGGCCGCGCCCTCGTCCTTGTGCAGGACACCGGCTGCGGCATCGCTCCCGAAGACCAAGCCGCCGTCTTTGACCGCTACTTCCACACCACCGCTGACACCAAGCACGATTCCACCGGCCTTGGCCTGACCATCGCGCAGGAGCTGGCCCACCTGCACCACGGCGAGATCACGCTGGAAAGCGAAGTGGGCAAAGGAAGCTGTTTTACCTTGGCGCTGCCCCTGCTGGAAGATTGAGGACACAAAAAATGCTCTGCCACGCAGAAATGGCAGAGCATTTTTTTCATACGTAAGTTTATGCCAGCGGGTCCCACAGCTTCATGGTCAGAGGCTCCTGATCCAGCAGGGCGCGCTGGGCATCGCTCAGCAGGCTCTTGCGGACCGTGACCTGATAGACGTTGGCCTTGAACCACTTCTCGCTGCCGATAAAGTAGCCCTTCTGGCCGGAGGCGTCGCCCCAGCTGTTCTCGATCTTCCAGCGGTTCGCGGTGCCGTTCTCCTCCAGATTGACGCCGCAGAACATCATGCAGTGGTTCATGGTGCTGTCGCGGGTGAGCAGCCGCTCGGCCTTGGTCATATGGAAGGTCAGGCCGCCCAGCACTTCGCCGTACTGGAAGCAGTCGGGGTCCCAATAGCCGTTGGCACGGTCGCCGTCCGGGTGGCAGTCGCAGCTGAACATGACGCCCTCCCCGGCCTGAAGCTGGCGGATGGTCAGGTCTTCCAGCTCTTCCTGCGACAGGTTGAGCCAGAACATGTTGTCCTCCACCACGTCGCCCATGAACGGCTGGCAGTAGGTGCGGTCGATCTCGTGGATGGGAGAAGAGATGATGACGACGTAATCGTCAAAATCGTTGCCCACGTACTTTTCAAGGAAGCTCTTCGGGGTCAGGCCGCGGTCGCAGTGGTAAACTTTGTCGGTATCGGTGTACTCAAAGTCAAAGGTCTTGGGCGGCTGACCGTAGAGGATGCGCAGGGCGTTGTAGATCTCCGCCAGCATCTCCTCGCGGCGGGCAGCGGGGTCCTTGCCCTCGCGGACAAGGGCGCGCAGTTCCAGCGCATCCTCCCGCATCTTGCGGGTCAGGATAGGCAGATACTTGGCCGTGCCGGTGGAGTGGACCGTTTCCGGCATGACCCAAGAGGGCACGACGCCGTACTTTTTGATCAAGCTGATGGCCATATCCCACTGGCCGCCGTCCGGCAGCGGATTGCCCATCAGGGTGAAGGTCTCGCGGTCGTCCAGTTCCTGATCGGCGAAGTGAATGATGTTCTCAAAGAAGAGGTTTGCCTTTTCCAGCTTGTCATAAAAGGCCAGATAGGTGGGCGAGATGGAGAAATCCTCCAGCTTGCACTTCTCGATGACCCGCTGACGCAGGACGTTCAGGGTGGAGAACATCCAGCAGCGGCCGCTCTGCTTCTGGTTGG
>OLND01002418.1_pt1 | contig 16853 bp, 14 predicted proteins | sample 1672031 | NCBI WGS metagenome assembly OLND01 (sample SAMEA3136638, study PRJEB25190) | human gut metagenome | biome: human gut; feature: human-associated habitat; material: faeces | place: Austria | collected 2013
ACACAGGTGGTTCAATCAACGCAGGAGTGTTGCGCAACTTTTTCGCACGTTGTAACGCACGGCACCTACGAAGATAAATGGTATTAAATATCTAAATTCGCAGGTGCTGTCTATTATATAACGTGCCAACGAATTGTGCGGCACTATTATCCCCCAGGGGACCTTCTCTTGCCCTACGGGCAATTCACCTTGTGCCGCACCCAGCGTAGACTAACCGCATGTGTAGCAGTACGAAAACAGCTTGAGCGGCTAAGAAAAAGAAATGGGCGGACCCAAAGGTCCGCCCTGCGGAAGAGGAACCGTACGCTCGTTCCTTTATAGTCTCAGTTCTGAACAGCCGCCGTGCTATCCAAAAAGGGAAATGGGAGATTCACAAGAGGGTAAAAACCGTAGGTTGTTATCCTCTTGTGCCCTCAGCGGGCAGCGTTCATCTGCCATGCGAAATGGTCGCAATGCAGCAATTCCTCCGCTCTGTGCGAGCACGGCTCATCCAGATACTCACGGTACAACGCCTGAACCGCCGGATTTTCATGCGAAAAACGCAGCGGTGCATTCTGATCGAGTCGGAACAAAACCTTGCCGCGGTCGGCGGCCTTTTCGCGGTCGGTGCCGTCCACCGGCTGACCGCCGCCGCCTGCACAGCCGCCCGGGCATGCCATGATCTCCACAAACTCATAGTGTACCTCACGGCGCTGCAGCGAGTGCAGAAGCTGACGTGCGTTGCCCAGTCCGCTTGCTACCGCGCAGTGCACAGTCCGGCCTGCCAGCTCGAACGTTGCTTCGCGCCACGGCAGCGGAGAAATCGTGCCGTCGTCACGCACCTCGCGGAATGCATCCGGCGACGGATTTTCGCCGGTGGTGAGGAAGTACGCCGAACGCAGCGCGGCCTCCATAACGCCGCCGGTCGCGCCGAAAATAACGCCTGCGCCGGTGCCGTCGCCCAGCGGAGAATCAAACGCGGATTCCGCGATGTTTTCCACATCGAGGTGCTCGGCACGCGCCATGCGCGCCAGCTCTCGGGTGGTGATGACCAGATCGACATCGCTGCCGTGACCGGCCGAATCCATGCTCGGCAGCTCGCGCTCGGCCTTTTTTGCGATGCACGGCATGATGGAGATGCTGTAAATTTTGTCCGCGTCCACGCCGAGGTTATGTGCCAGCCAGGTCTTGCCGACCGCGCCGAACATCTGCTGCGGCGACTTGGCGGTGGACAGACGGCCGGTCATTTCCGGGAACTGCGACTTCAAAAAGCGCACCCAGCCCGGGCAGCACGAGGTAAACATGGGCTGATTGTCCAGATCGCCCGCCTGAAGACGCTGGAGCAGCTCGGTGCCCTCCTCCATGATGGTCAGATCGGCGGAAAACGTGGTGTCGAACACATAATCTGCGCCTAGCTTGCGCAGAACGGACACCAGCTGACCGACGGTTGCCTTGCCGGTCGGCATGCCGAAGGCTTCGCCCCATGCAGCACGCACGGCCGGAGCAATCTGCACAATGGTCACGCGGTCCGGATCGCCAAGCGCAGCATATGCCTTCTGCGTGTCATCGCGTTCGCGCAGAGCGCCGGTCGGACAGTGTGTGATGCACTGACCGCACAGCGAGCAGTCCGCCTGCTTGATCACGCGGTTTCCCGAAACATCAATGGTGGTGCGCGCACCCGAGCCGCTGATATCCCAGACGGACAGCGACTGCACCTTGTCGCATACCTGAATGCAGCGCATGCACTTGATGCACTTGTTTACATCGCGGTAGAGCGGGAACGTGGTCGTCCAGTCGGCCTTTTTGCCGCGTGCAAGGTCGGTGGGGTAGGAAACACCCAGAATGCCCATATCGTTTGCAATCTTCTGCAGCTGGCAGGTGCCCGAGCGGATACAGGTCGCGCACTTGTTGTCGTGCTGCGAGAGGATAAGCTCCATATTGACGCGGCGCGCCTCGAGTGCACGCGGAGAATTGGTGCGGATGACCATGCCTTCACGCACAACGTTGTTGCACGAGGGAACCAGCTTGCCTTCGCCCTCTACCTCGACACAGCAGACGCGGCAGGCGGAGATTTCGTTCAGCTCTTTTAGGTAGCACAGGCTGGGGATTTCGATATCGACAGAGGCGGCGGCATCCAGAATGGTGGTGCCTTCCGGTACAGTCACCGGGATAGAATTGATCGTCAGATTTACCATTTAGAAGAACGCCCTCCCTTGAAAATACCGTAGCCGAAGTGGTCGCAGCGCAGACAGCGGGAGGTCTCCTGATGAACCTCCTGCTCGGTCATGCCGCACTTTACCAGATCAAAGTTGCCGACGCACTCCTCGGCGGGTCTGCTGCGCAGCTCGATGCGGCCGCAGGCCGGCATGTTGGTCAGATGCGGTGCCGGAATCTCAACATCGCTCTTGATAACGTGACGGAAGCCGAGGTGTGCGTCAATGTTGGCCGCAGCCACCTTGCCGGCGGCTACCGCGCGGATAACGGTCGCCGGACCGGTAACGGCATCGCCGCCCGCGAATACATGCGGGGTGTTCGGCACAAATGCGTCGGATTCGGCCTGAATCTTGCCGCGCACGACCGGAGCAATCTGCTCGAACGGCTTTGCGTCGATGGACTGGCCGATGGCTACGATAACGACATCGCACGGTGTGCGGAGCAGCGGCTGATCGGCATCGTAGGGACGCGGACGACCGTCCTTGCCATAGGCACCGATGACCTGCGGACGCGTCCACAGAGCGGTAACGCGGCCCGTTTCATCGGTCTCAATGTGATCGGGCGCCTGCAGCGAGAGAATCTGGCAGCCTTCGCTCTGTGCTTCCTCGATCTCCTCTGCGAGTGCGGTCATATCGGTCACGCGCCGGCGGTAGACGCACGTTACTGCGGAGGCACCGAGACGGATTGCGGTTCGGGTTGCATCCATCGACACGTTGCCGCCGCCGATGACGCAGACGCGCTTGCCCTTGAAGTCCGGCACGCGGCCCTCGCCAATGTCGCGGAGCAGCTGCACCGCGGAGTGTACGCCGACTGCGTCCTCGCCGGGAATGCCGATCTTCTTGTCGTTATGCGCACCGATGGAGATGTAAACCGCGTCGTACTGGTTCTCAATCTCGGCGAACGAAATATCGCGGCCGATGGAAACGCCGGTATGTACCTCAATGCCGGTGGACAGGATGAAGTCGATGTCCGCATCCAGCTTGTCCTGCGGCAGACGATAATCCGGAATGCCGTAGCGCAGCATGCCGCCGAGCTTGGGACGCTGGTCATAGACTACGACCTGGTGACCCATCAGCGACAGGAAATACGCCGCCGACAGACCGCCTGGTCCGCCGCCGATGATGCCGATGCGCTTGCCGGTCGAAGGTGCGGAATCCGGCGGCGTGGTGTTGTCTGCGTGGTCGCACGCGAAACGCTTGATGCCGCAGATGTTGACCGCATCGTCCACCATGCTGCGGCGGCAGTGTGCCTCGCACGGGTGCTCGCAGACATAGCCGCATACGGTCGGGAAGGGGTTGTCCTTGCGGATCAGGCGCACGGCGTCATTGTAACGGCCGGCACGCACGAGTGCAATGTAGCCCGGAATATCCACTCCGGCCGGGCACAGTGCCACACACGGCACCGGATGATCCCAGCCGAACAGGCAGCGGCCGCTCTCCACATGGGAGAGGTAGTCATCGCGAAAGCCCTGCACGCCCTGCAGAACCATGCGGGCAGCCTCATAGCCGATGGCGCAGTCCGCCGTATCCTGAATAACACGGGCGGTTTTCTCGATCAGGTCAATGGTCTCCGGTGTTGCGGTGGAGTCCAGCACCTGCTCGAGCAGAGTGGTCAGCTGCCCCAGACCGATGCGGCACGGAACACATTTGCCGCAGGTCTGTGCATGGCACAGACGCAGGAACGACAGCGACATATCCACCGGACACAGACCCGGAGGACTGGCGCTGATGCGCCGCTCGATATCGCGGTACAAGCCGGCAATGACGGTCTCAGCCTTGCCCGGCGTTTCAATGGATAAACGACTCAAAAAAGTCCCCTCCCTTTCTTGTAGAAACATATTAAAATAATAGAACTTTTTGACAGGTAAGTCAATTGTAACTCAGCGATTTTGGAGAAAATACCAATAAAAAGCTGCTTATAGTAGCGGCTGGAGGACGGATATGCTATACTGGCAGAAAAAGAGAAGGAGAGCGAAGCTATGCGCATCATCAATTTCGGTTCGCTGAATATAGATAAGGTATATCAGGTGGAGCAGTTTGTACGGCCGGGACAGACCATCACCGCGAAGGACTATGCCGTGGCTGCGGGCGGCAAGGGGCTCAACCAGTCACTGGCGGCGGCTCGAGCGGGCGCAGAGGTGCTGCACGCGGGCGCAATCGGCGCGGAAGGCCGCTTTATGGCCGATCTGCTGCGGGAATCCGGTGCGGATACCTCGCTGCTGCGCGAGGTGGACGGGCCGTCCGGACATGCCGTTATCGAGATAAACGCCGCCGGTCAGAACCGGATTATCGTGTTCGGCGGCGCAAACCGCAGCATGACGAGCGAGTATATCGAGCGGGTGCTCGACACCGCGCAGCCGGACGACTGGGTGCTGCTGCAGAATGAGGTCAACCTCGTGCCGGAGATCATCCGCCGTGCGCATGAAAAGAGACTGCGGGTGGTGTTCAATCCGTCTCCCGTGCCGGAAAATACCGAAAAGCTGCCGCTTGTGTGCGTCAGCCTGTTTATGGTGAATGAAATCGAAGCGGCACAGCTTGCGGGAACGGATGCAAATGCAGATTTCGAGGATACGCTGACGGCTTTGCGGGCAAAATATCCGAATGCGTCGGTCGTTATGACCGTCGGCGCGGACGGTGTGCTGTATGATGGAGAGGAAGGTCGGTTTCAGCTTCCTGCATTTAAGGTAAAGGCCGTGGACACCACCGCTGCCGGAGATACCTTCTGCGGATACTTTCTTGCGGCGGTCAGCGCAGGGAAATCGGTGCAGACCGCGCTGCAGGAGGCTTCGGCGGCATCCGCTCTCGCAGTCTTGCGCACAGGCGCGGCTCCCTCAGTGCCGACAGCAGACGAAGTACGGGAATTCCTGCGCAGGCACGCATAAATCACCGGAAACGGGGCAAACTGAATCTCCGAAAGGAGTGTATCGGTATGCACATTACAATCGAACGAGACGGCTGTATTTCTTGCGGTCTGTGTGAAGGAACCTGTCCTTCCGTGTTCCGCATTGCGGAGGACGGCCTTGCCGAAGTCCATCATCAGCCGGAGACCGCAGAGGAGCGGGCGGGTGCGCAGGAGGCCGCAGGCGGCTGTCCGGTGGCCGTCATTCATGTCAGCTGAGAACGTAAGCGTAAAGGCAGACCGTCGGGTCTGCCTTTTTGCATCGACCGCAAGAATTTGAAAGTTTGCCCGAGGGACCCGCTCATATCCCGCGAATAGGGGCGTTCTTTTCGCAAGAATGCTCTGTTTTTTCAGCCCCCGAAACGCTACAATAGAATCATCAAATGGAGAGCGGCAAAACCGCCGCGTAAGAGAGAGAGAGTTACATATAAAAGGAGAGAATATACCATGAAAACTGTTAAGGTTGGTTCGGTAGGTCTGGGTCGTCTGGGTTATGAGCACGCGAAGAACCTTGCAACGCAGGTTCCGGGCTGCGAACTGGCAGCCATCTGCGACGTAGATGCAAACCGCGTAAAGGAAGTTGCCGCAGAGCTCGGCGTGCCGAATACTTACACCGATTTTGAGGAAATGTGCAAGAATCCGGAGCTGGACGCGATCGTTATCGTTTCCCCGTCCTTCCTGCACTGCCAGCAGATTGAAATTGCCATGAACCACGGCAAGCATGTGTTCTGCGAGAAGCCGCTCGGCACGGATGTTGCACAGTGCAAGGCTGCCGAGAAGGTCATCGAGGCACATCCCGACCTGATTTTCCAGCTTGGCTTCATGCGCCGCTTTGACAAGTCCTACGCCGAGGCAAAGCGCAGGATTGACAACGGCGATATCGGCAAGGTTGTTCTGGTTCGCTCCTACACGCAGGACCCGCGTTCCACCATCGAGTCTACCCTCAAGTTTGCACCGCACTCCGGCGGTCAGTACCTCGATATGTGCGTACATGATATCGACCTCATCCGCTGGTTCACCGGCTCGGATGTCAAGAATGTATGGGCAATCGGCGGCGTATTCGAGTTCGACCTGTACAAGGAGCTGAACGATGCGGACAACGCAGCTGCTACCATCCAGATGGAGAACGGCGCAATGGGCTTCATGTTCACCAACCGCACCCATGCCGCAGGCTGCAATGTCGAGACCGAGATCATCGGCACCCACGGCACGCTGCGCATTGCAAACGTCGGCGCAAAGAACCTGCTGAATATCGTGGATGAGCACGGCTCCCGCGAGGAGTATTATCCGGACTTCATGAGCCGCTGGCACGAGGCTTTCGTAGCCGAGATGGTTGCCTTCACCGGCCATGTCCGCGACAACACCAAGCCGGCTGACCTCACCGTTTATGACGGCACCGCCGTTTCCGAGGCTGCTTACCGCTGCAAGGAATCCTTCGAGACCGGCAAGATGCTGCCGATTCGATAAAATCAGCATAGAGAAAGCCTGTCACCATAGGTGGCAGGCTTTCTGTTATCCGCAGCCCTGCCGGACCGCAGCGGGCGAAGCGCTGCATTGAGTTTTCATCGCAGGAGCGCTATAATAAGTTTATCTGATGATATGTACCGCGATCTGACAAAAGGCAGTATCGCTAAAGGTTTGCTCTGGTTTGCGCTGGCAGGCCGGTCGGTGAGGTCGGTATCCGGATTGCTATCCCGACCGGCTGGTTTTTCGCGGGTGCTATCTCTGCCGCAGAAAGGCGCTTTTACCGCGGAATTGAGGGAAAAGGAGCGTTTTTATGATTCAATGCTTTGTGAAAAAGGAATATGAAGCGCCATTCGGCCTGACGCAGATGCCGCGTCTGTTTTCGGTCAGCCGCACAGATGAGAAGGCGTCGGCACATCCGCGCGTTATGCACGCGCATGATGATTTAGTGGAAATTGTACTCGTGCGAGGCGGCGAGAGCCGCTATTTTGTCGGCGGCACGCCGTATGAGGCACGCCGCGGCGATTTGTTCATCTTCAACAGCCGCGTCGTGCACGATGAGCCGTCCGGACCGGATCGGCCGGTGGCAACCTCAAGTCTGGCGCTTGGCGGACTGGCTGTGCCCGGACTGCGCGAAAATACGCTGATCGCGGAGGATTCGTGTCCGGTGTGCCGCCTGACCGAGCCGCAGACCGTGCGGCTGGAGCATCTGTACGACATGCTTTACGATGAGCTGACCGAGGGCAACGACGACGGTGCACATCATCTTCTGCTTGCGATTCTGACGCTCGTGCAGCAGTTCCGCGCGACCGCAGCCGAGGGCAGCACGCACAGCGGCAATGCCTTTGCACAGCGCATCAAGGATTACATCGACAAGCATTTTGCGGACGAATTTTCTCTGCAGCAGATGGCGGATGCGCTGCACGTCAGTCCGTACTATCTGGCGCATATTTGTAAGGAAGTGACCGGATATTCGCCGCTGCAGTATGTTCTGCGCCGCAGGATTGGCGAAGCGCAGACGCTGCTCATCACAACTGATTTGCCGGTAACGCGGATTGCATCGCAGGTGGGGTATGACAACCCGAGCCATTTCAATGCGCAGTTTTCCAAGGCGGTTGGTATGGCGCCGAGGACTTTCAGAAAAGAGTATGTTTTTCACAAGTAACCGCCATACCCACGGCGGTGGGCAAGAGGATAGACACCTGCGGTTTCTATCCTCTTGTGCGCACCGCCGCGCAGGCGAGTTCTATTTGCCTTTCAGGCGGAAACCCTGTGTATCAGCACAGACTATATGGTATACAAAAGGCTCCCATTCCAACCGGAACGGAAGCCTTTCTATATAAGAGGTGCAAAGAGTATGTGTTATTCGGTCTTCATATACAGCATGCGGATCGAATTGAGCACGCACAGCATAGCCACGCCGGTATCGGCGAATACGGCCAGCCACATGGATGCGATACCGAACAGACCGAGGATCATAACGAGGATCTTGACCGCGAGTGCAAACACGATGTTCTCCTTGGAGACGATATTCGCCTTGCGGGCGATCTTGATCGAGATCGGGATGGAAGTCAGGTCGGCCTTCATGAACACCACATCTGCGGCCTCGATTGCCGCGTCTGCGCCGCTGCCCATTGCTGCGCCGACGTCTGCACCGGCGAGTACGGGAGCATCGTTGATGCCGTCACCGACGAACATAACCGCACCGCACGGATATCGGTCAGCGCCGACAGCTTATCCTGCGGGAGCAGGCGGGCACGCACTTCGTCAATGCCGACTTCCTGCGCAACCGCGTCCGCACTGGCCTGACCGTCACCGGTCAGCATGGCGGTGGTGAGTCCCTGCGCCTTCATGCGGCTGATTGCGGATTTGGCATCTGCCTTGATGGTATCGGCAATGTCAACATGACCGAGGAAGTGACCGTCCATCGCCAGCAGCACTTCCGTGCTGCCCGGGGTGCCGTGGTAGCCGGAAAGGTCGATATTATTGCGCTCCATCAGCTTTACGTTGCCGCAGAGTATAGTTTTGCCTTCAAGCTCGGCGAAAACGCCTTCGCCGGCCTGTTCGCGGATGTTCTCAACCGTTGCACCAACGGCAACAAGAGAAAAGTCGCCGGCCTTTGCCGCGGACGTTTTGCGCTCCTCGTAGGAGTTGATGATGGACTTGGCGATCGGGTGGGTGGAAGCGCCTTCACAGGCGGCAGCCAGCCACAGAAGCTCATTCTCATCGAGCGGAACGCCCTGCGCCGGAACGACCTTCTGTACCACAAAGTTGCCCTTGGTGATGGTGCCGGTCTTATCCATAACGATGGTCTTAACGTTATTCAGTGCTTCCAGAGAAGCGCCGCCCTTGAACAGGATACCGCGTCTGGAGCCTGCGCCGATGCCGGAGAAGTAGGTCAGCGGTACGCTGAGCACCAGTGCGCACGGGCAGGAGATTACAAGGAAGGTCATCGCGGTGTAGACCCACTTGTGCCACTCGCCGGTAACAAGGCTCGGGATAATGGCGGTCAGCAGGGCAATCGCAACAACAGCAGGGGTGTAAACGCGAGAGAAACGGGTGATAAAGCGGTCGATCTTCGGCTTGCGGGCCGCTGCATTCTCCACGCTGTCGAGAATGCGCTGTACCATGCTCTCAGCGAGAATGTGGGTGACACGCAGCTTGATCGCGCCGTCGGTGTTGACACAGCCGGAGGTTGCCTTGTCGCCGGCAGCGACACGAACCGGAACCGGCTCACCGGTAACAGCCGAGGTATCCAGACGGCTTTCGCCTTCGACAACCTCGCCGTCCAGCGGAACGCGGTCGCCCGGGCGCACCAGAACAATGTCGCCCTCCTGTGCGTCCTCAGCCGGAATAACCTCGATTTTGCCGTTGTCCTTGACCAGATTTACCGTCTCGGGACGCAGGTCGATCGCGTCCATGATCTGCTTGCGCGAACGGTCAACCGCACGATCCTCAAAGTATTCGCCGACACGGTAGAACAGCATAACGCCGACAGCCTCGTCGAACGAGCCGACCGCCCATGCACCGATGGTTGCAACGGCCATCAGGAAGTTTTCGTCAAATACCTGACCGCGGCCGATGTTCTTGACAGCCGTCAGCAGGACATGGCGGCCGAGCAGCAGGTAAGCCGCGATGAGCAGCACCAGCTTGACAGCCATGGCCGGAATGAGCAGACCGGCAACGAACAGCGCTGCACCGATGAGCATTTCGGCAAGCGGATGGCTGTTGTCCTCTTCCTTTTCCTCCTCGGGAGCAATGACCTTGACTTCGCTCTCGATATTTGAGCAGATTTTACGGATTTCGGGAAGCAGTGCATCAGGATTGTCGCCCTTGACGCGCAGCTGCTTGGTCTCGTAGACCAGCACACAATCGTCGATGCCGTCCAGCTGGCTGATCTGGTGCTGCATTTTCGCAGCGCAGTGTGCGCAGCCGAGGTTTTCGAGCGTGTAAACGCGCTGATCGTCCTTGCCGTAGTGCTTGGACTTGGGTGCAATGACCTTGGCTTCACTCTCAATGCTGGAGCAGATTTTGCGGATTTCAGGCAGGAGCGCATCCGGATTTTCGCCGGTTACGCGCAGCTGCTTGGTCTCAAATACAAGAACGCATTCCTCCACGCCCTCGAGTTCGCTGATGCGCTGCTCCATTTTTGCCGCGCAGTGTGCACAGCCGACATTCTGCAGCGTGTAAACGCGCTTGACGCTGTGCGCGCCTGCAGAATGTTCGTGGTGCTCGTGCTCCTTATCATCATCGTGGTGGTGATGGTGTTCGCAGCCGCAATCGCAGTCATCGTCGTCGTCATGATGATGGTGGTGGTGCTCGTGCTCCTCATCCTCATCGTGGTGGTGATGGTGTCCGCAGCCGCAGTCGCAGTCATCGTCATGATGATGGTGCTCGTGTTCATCCTCATCGTGGTGATGAGGATGCCCGCAGCCGCAATCGCATTCATCTTCATCGTGTTCGTGGTGATGATGTTCGTGCTCATGCACTTCTTCATTTAATAAGGTATCCTCATGCTTGTGTTCGTCTGCCATTTCGGATCGCCTCCTGTCGGTGATGGTTGATGATATATGAACAATTGCTCATATGTTCATGTATTCATATTATAACCGAAGAAAGGGAAAGTCAATAGCAGTATACGAAAAATGTGCACAAAAGGCAGAGGGCAAAACTTCGCATTTTGCGCGCAGTTCAGCCGGTTTTGCGAAAAATGCAAGCCGGAAAGGGAATACCTGCATCCGTTTAAACTGACCGAACCCGAGCGTTATTCACAAAGAAAAAGCGGATAAAAATGATAGACTTAACAAGATGTACAAAGTTTCTCTGTATTTTATTCGATTTTTTTTTGCTTTTGGTCTTGCCAATACTGTACAAAAAACAGTATAATCTATACTGTAAGGCTATGCTCCACGCGTAGCCAGCCAATTTCTGAAGAAGAGGAAGCCGGGCGCGCGTCCGGTTCTTCTTGCGCAAAATATTAGAGAGGTGAAAGAAATGGCGTATTCGTTCCGTGGCGGCATACACCCGGGTACTCACGCAGACCCGGGCTATAAATCCGCGACAAACACCAAGCCGATCGAGAAGCTGGCATTGCCTGATGAGGTAATCCTGCCGGTTTCCATGCACATCGGCGCACCGGCAAAGCCAATCGTTTCGGTTGGCGATACCGTGGACCTGGGACAGCCTATCGCGGAAGCCGGCGGCTTTGTCAGCGCTCCTGTCCATGCTACCGTTTCCGGCAAGGTAAAGGCAATCGAGCCTCGCCTGCATCCGAACGGCAGCAAGGTTCTGTCCATCGTAATTGAAAATGATGGCGAGGACCGCAAGCACGAGTCCGTGCATCCCTACGACTTCGCTTCCATGAGCAATGAGGAGCGTATCGAGTGCATCCGTTCTGCCGGCATCGTCGGCCATGGCGGTGCAACCTTCCCGACCCATGTCAAGATCCAGTCCGGTATCGGCAAGTGCGACACGGTCATCATCAACGCTGCAGAGTGTGAGCCGTACATCACGTCCGACCATCGCCTGCTGCTCGAGCGTCCGGAAGAGACCATCGGCGGCCTGAAGATGCTGGCCGACATCATGGGCGTACAGACCGCGATCATTGCGATCGAGGAAAACAAGAAGGATACCTTCGCCAAGATCGAAGAGCTGATCGCGGATGATCCGCGCCTCAAGCTGTATCCGCTGACCTGTAAGTACCCGCAGGGTGCTGAGAAGCAGCTGATCAATGCCTGCACCGGCCGTGAAGTTCCGTCCGGCAAGCTGCCGGCAGACGCCGGCTGCGCGGTATTCAACGTAGATACCGCAGGTGCGGTTTACCGCCGCTTCACCACCGGCATGCCGGTCATCCGCCGTATCGTTACCATCTCCGGTTCCGCTGTTGCCGAGCCGAAGAACCTCGAAGCACGCATCGGCACCCCGATCGAAAAGCTGATCGATGCCTGCGGCGGCTTCAAGGAAGCTCCGAACAAGCTCCTTGCCGGCGGCCCGATGATGGGCAACGCCCAGTTCTCTCTGGATGCCCCGGTTGTCAAGGGCACCAACGCATTCCTCGCCTTTGCAGGCAATGAGGATAAGCGCGTTAAGGATCCCCAGTGTATCCGCTGCGGCAAGTGCATCAACGCCTGCCCGATGCATCTCCTGCCGATCTACATGAATGTATACGGCAAGCAGGAGGATCTGGACAACGCCGTTGACTGCGGCATGATGGACTGCATCGAGTGCGGCTCCTGCGCTTATGTCTGCCCGGCTCGTATCCCGCTGGTTGCACAGTTCCGTCTGACCAAGGGCAAGATCCAGGCTAAGCGTGCTGCAGAGCGCGCCAAGGCTGAGGCTGAGAAGAAAAAGGCCGAGGCGGAGGCTGCTGCAAAGGCAGAGGCTGAAAAGCCCGCAGAGAACAAGTAAGGAGGAAAACGAAAATGGCTTATGATCTTAGCAAAGTAGTCGTAACCTCCTCGCCGCATATCAAGGCGGATGATGACACCCGGAGCCTTATGCTCGATGTGCTCATCGCACTTGTTCCGGCACTGGCGGTTGCAGTTTACACCTTCGGCGCTCGTGCGCTGATCCATGTTGTTATTGCAATGGTGGCAAGCCTTGTGTTTGAGACCATTTACAACAAAATCGTTCATCACCCGAACACCGTAGGCGACCTGTCCTGCCTGGTTACGGGCGTACTTATCGCATTCAACATTCCGGTTGCAGCTCCGCTGTGGCTGAGCGCTTTCGGTGCTCTGTTCGGCATCATCGTTGTTAAGATGCTGTTCGGCGGCATCGGCAAGAACTTTATGAACCCGGCACTCGGTGCCCGTGCGTTCATGATGGCATCCTGGGCCGGTTTCATGACCACCTGGACTGCTCCGCATGCAAACCTGCCGCTGTTCGGCAACGTAACCGTTACCGACGCAATCTCCACCGCAACTCCGCTGGCTACCCTGAAGACCGGTGCTGTACCGGCTGATACCGGCCTGCTGGAGATGCTGCTCGGTCAGACCGGCGGCGTTATCGGTGAGACCTCCGCGCTGGCTCTGCTGGCAGGCGGCGTTTACCTGCTGTGGCGCAAGGTTATCACCATCAACATTCCGGCAGCTTACATCCTTACTGTTGCTGTCATCACCTTCCTGTTCCCGCTGTCCGGCGATGTTTCCCGCGTACAGTGGATGCTCAGCCAGGTACTGTCCGGCGGCCTGATGCTCGGCGCGATCTTCATGGCTACCGACTACGTTACCAGCCCGGTTACCCCGAAGGGCCAGATCATCTTCGGCGTTGGCTGCGGTCTGCTGACGGTATTCATCCGCTACTTCGGCGGTCTGCCGGAGGGCGTATCCTACTCCATTCTGATCATGAACACGCTGGTTTGGGCAATCGACAAGAAGACCCATCCGCGCAAGTTCGGCTATCAGCTTGACAAGGCTAAGAAGGAGGCGCAGTAAATCATGGATAACAGCAAAAAGGAAGGCGGCATCGTACAGCTTGTCGTCGTACTGGGCCTCATCACGTTCATCTGTGCACTGCTGCTGGGCGTTATCAACGGTGTAACCGCGGATAAGATTACCCAGAACGGTATCGAAACCCGCAACGCAGCAATGGCAGAGATCATCCCGGACGCTGATTTCGAGGATCTCGACACCGCACTGTCTGCTGAGGACGTTGCAGCCGCTGGCGTAACCCTGCCGGCAGGCCGTACCGCTGCTCAGATCGACGGCGTTTACAAGGCAACCAAGGACGGCGAAGAGATCGGCTACTGCGTACAGGTAGAGCCGAAGGGCTTCGGCGGCAACCTGACGATGATCGTCGGCATCAATGCGGACGGCACCGTTGCAGGTGCAAAGGTAACCTCTCACGCTGAGACCCCGGGCCTCGGTGCGAAGAGCCAGGCAGACCCGAACTGGATCACCCAGTTTGCAGGTCAGACTGCTGACGGTCAGCTCAAGGTGGCCAAGGACGGCGGCACGATCAATGCGATCACCGGCGCTACCATCACCTCACGTGCTGTAACCGACGGCGTTAATACTGCGGCAGCATATGTCGCTACTCTGGGTTAAGGAGGAAAAGCCAAATGAAATTTTCTGAACAGCTGAAATCGGGCGTTATCCTCGATAACCCGGTTTTCATGCAGACGATCGGTCTTTGCCCGACGCTGGCAACCACCACTTCTCTGCAGAATGCGATCGGCATGGGCGCGGCGGCTACCGTCGTTCTCATCTGCTCCAATATCGTTATTTCCGCGATGCGCAGAATTATCCCGGATAAGATCCGTATCGCAGCATTCATCACGATCATCGCAACCTTCGTAACCATGATCGACCTGTCCATGCAGGCATTCCTGCCGTCGCTGGCATCGTCCCTTGGTCTGTTCCTGCCGCTGATCGTAGTAAACTGCATCATCCTCGGCCGTGCCGAGGCGTATGCTTCCAAGAACAAGGTTCTGCCGTCCGCACTCGACGGTGTTGTAATGGGTCTGGGCTTCACCTTCGCTCTGGTACTCATGGGCTTCTTCCGTGAGCTGCTCGGCGCAGGCACCATCCTGTCCGGTTACGTTAACGGCGTAAACGGCATCGCAGTTCCGTTCTTCCACTCCAACCCGATGGTCATGATGATCCTGCCGGCCGGCGGCTTCCTCATGATGGGCTTCATCCTGGCTGCGATCCAGAAGATCATGGCTCGAAAGGAGGACAAGTAAGTGTTTAATTTACCTGCCTCTATGGGTTTGACCGATATCCTGTCGCTCGCAATCGCGGCAATCCTGGTCAACAACTACATTCTCGTTCAGTTCCTCGGCTGCTGCTCGTTCTTCGGCGTATCCAAGAAGACCGACACCGCGCTCGGCATGGGCATGGCGGTTATCTTCGTTATGGCGATCGCTTCCGCAGCATCCTGGGCTGTACAGTACTTCATTCTCGAACCCCTGGGTCTGGGCTACATGCAGACCATCGCGTTCATTCTCGTAATTGCAACGCTGGTTCAGTTCGTCGAGATGTTCATGAAGAAGGCTATGCCGTCGCTGTACTCTGCGCTCGGTATCTTCCTGCCGCTGATCACCACCAACTGTGCGGTGCTCGGTGCTGCTAAGACCAACATTTCCAACAGCTATTCTTTCATCGGCTCTCTGGTATACGGCGTTGCAGCCGGTGTCGGCTACACGCTGGCAATCGTGCTGTTCGCTTCCATCCGTGAGCGTCTGGACGCTACTTCCAAGTGCCCGAAGTGCTTTGAAGGCTTCCCGATCTCGCTGGTTGCAGCAGCGCTGCTGGCTATGTCCTTCATGGGCTTCTCCGGCCTGTCGATTTGGTAAGGGAGGACACAAGAAATGGATATGCAAAATGTTATTTACGCGGTAGCGGTACTGTTCATCATGGGTATCGTTTTCGCAATCCTGCTCGGCGTTGCCGCTAAGGTTTTCGCCGTAGAGGTTGACGAGCGCGTACCGCTGGTACGCGAGTGCCTGCCGGGCGCTAACTGCGGCGGCTGCGGCTTCCCGGGCTGTGACGGTCTGGCTGCTGCAATCGTAGAGGGCCGTGCGCCGGTAAACGGCTGCCCGGTCGGCGGTGCTGCTGCGGCTGAGAAGATCGCAAAGGTACTCGGCGTTGAGGTTGCTGCCGGCGACCGTCAGGTTGCACACGTTTACTGCAACGGCGGCTGCAACGCAAAGGACAAGGCAAACTACGAGGGTCTGCAGGACTGCAACGCTGCAATGCGTGTAGCAAGCGGCCCGAAGGCATGCTCCTTTGGCTGCATGGGTCTCGGCTCCTGTGTAAAGGCCTGTGCGTTTGACGCAATCCACATTGTGGACGGCGTTGCAAAGGTTGATACCGACAAGTGTGTTGCTTGCGGCAAGTGTGTTTCCACCTGCCCGAAGAAGATCATCAACCTGGTATCCGAGGTCAAGAAGGTTCACGTTAACTGCGTGAACAAGGACAAGGGTCCGGAAGTAATGAAGGTTTGCTCCAACGGCTGTATCGGCTGTAAGATGTGCGAGAAGACCTGTAAGTTCGATGCAATTCACGTAGTAGACGGCGTTGCCAAGATCGACTACGACAAGTGCAAGAACTGCAAGATGTGCACCAAGGTATGCCCGAAGGGCTGCATCGAGCCGGTTCCGACCGAGGAAGAGAAGGCCAAGTTCAAGGAAATGCAGGCTAAGCAGGCTGCTGCTGCCAAGGCTAAGGCTGAGGCTGCAAAGCAGGCCGCTGAAGCAAAGGCTGCTGAGGACAAGTAATGACCGATCATCTGCACCCTGTGCTGGATGACGCTGCGATCGCCCGCATGACGAGTCTTGCACTCGCCCATGTGGGCGACGCTGTTTATGAGATACTCGTGCGCACGCATCTGGCGTGCGGCGGCACTCAGACCGCGAAAAACCTGCACAGCCGTACGATCCAGCTCGTTCGTGCGTCCGCGCAGGCGGAAGCGGTAAAGCGCATTCAGCCCATGCTCGATGAAGACGAGCAGACCGTTCTGCGTCACGGACGCAACGCAAAGCCGAAATCCGTGCCGAAGTCGGCCTCCGTGGCAGAGTATGCCTACGCGACTGCACTCGAGGCGCTGTTCGGCTGGCTGTACCTCAAGGGACGCTATGAGCGTATTAATGAGCTGTTTGAGGTTATCTGTCAAGGGTTTGACGCGAAATGAGCAAAGAGAACCGCGGAAGCGGTTCTCTTTTTGTTTGCAGTAATTGAGAATGGAAAATGGAGAATGGAGAATTGACCAGATGGTTTTCATTCTCCATTTTTGCATTTTACGGGTGTTTTTTCGTTAGAAAAGGTGCGCCGAGTCGGCGCACCCTACGGTAAAGC
>OLND01002425.1_pt1 | contig 16784 bp, 15 predicted proteins | sample 1672031 | NCBI WGS metagenome assembly OLND01 (sample SAMEA3136638, study PRJEB25190) | human gut metagenome | biome: human gut; feature: human-associated habitat; material: faeces | place: Austria | collected 2013
GGCTGACCGGCGCAAGTCCGAGTTCTGACATGGATTTCTATCCACGCCCTCCGCGAGGAGGGCGACCACGGCTTCGGGTCCTTGACCCATTTGTGCTGGAAATTTCTATCCACGCCCTCCGCGAGGAGGGCGACGATGATCCTGCCGATGACCGAATCCCGATTGTGGTTATTTCTATCCACGCCCTCCGCGAGGAGGGCGACGCGGGCAGAGAAGGCCGCAGAGGCCGCCCGGGAAATTTCTATCCACGCCCTCCGCGAGGAGGGCGACTATAAAGTTTGGTCGCGCTGCCGGGCATTTTAAGATTTCTATCCACGCCCTCCGCGAGGAGGGCGACTTCAGCTCCCACATGGATGCCAACCGGGCCTTGAATTTCTATCCACGCCCTCCGCGAGGAGGGCGACGAGGTCGCTCATCCAACGCTCAATGTCCTTCAAAAATTTCTATCCACGCCCTCCGCGAGGAGGGCGACACGATACAATCGGTGGACAAAACGTCTACACAATCATTTCTATCCACGCCCTCCGCGAGGAGGGCGACGCGACAGGCATTCCAAGTTCAAAAGTATTACGAGATTTCTATCCACGCCCTCCGCGAGGAGGGCGACCTCGGCAGAGGCAGCAGCAAACAGAGCATGGCAAATTTCTATCCACGCCCTCCGCGAGGAGGGCGACAATTCTTTCCAGTGCTCCCAGAGCAGTCGATTGGATTTCTATCCACGCCCTCCGCGAGGAGGGCGACCTTATGTGGCAGGATACGTAACCAAAAAGACATACGATTTCTATCCACGCCCTCCGCGAGGAGGGCGACTCCGGCACAGTAGCAAACTACAGCAAGACAAAGGCTATTTCTATCCACGCCCTCCGCGAGGAGGGCGACTTTGCATTCCTTGCGCTTGCTGGCTTTGTCCTAGATTTCTATCCACGCCCTCCGCGAGGAGGGCGACTGCCCACAAATGCCCTCATTGTGCGGGTCTGCATATTTCTATCCACGCCCTCCGCGAGGAGGGCGACCTTCCTTGGCTTTCTCTTTGCTCTGCAATCGGGAAATTTCTATCCACGCCCTCCGCGAGGAGGGCGACGGATGCTCCATTGATTTGGGCCACATCGTTGATGTATTTCTATCCACGCCCTCTGCGAGGAGGGCGACGGGCGAAAGCTGCCATCGAGGATGCCGACGAGATATTTCTATCCACGCCCTCTGCGAGGAGGGCGACTGAGGAAAGTGCGAGCCAAGAGCATCGACAACATATTTCTATCCACGCCCTCTGCGAGGAGGGCGACTGCTGTCGATGGGGATCGTCCCCGGGATGTGTCTATTTCTATCCACGCCCTCTGCGAGGAGGGCGACTCGAGGCGTACATCAAGCCGCTCGGCCTTCGGCTATTTCTATCCACGCCCTCTGCGAGGAGGGCGACTATTCGTTTGCCATCTGCTTATCCTCCTTTGCATATTTCTATCCACGCCCTCTGCGAGGAGGGCGACGCAGCCAGACCTCGGGCGGCACTACATCCGGCCTATTTCTATCCACGCCCTCTGCGAGGAGGACGACCCGATCGCGCTCTGGATGAGCGACAGCGCTTCCATTTCTATCCACGCCCTCTGCGAGGAGGGCGACGGGCAGCTTTGATGTTGAGGCTGACAACCTTGGAATTTCTATCCACGCCCTCTGCGAGGAGGGCGACCTGCCAAGTATTTTGGCTGAGCCTTGAATTGGAGATTTCTATCCACGCCCTCTGCGAGGAGGGCGACATACCTCCATCTACGGCAGATTTTCACAACTTGTATTTCTATCCACGCCCTCTGCGAGGAGGGCGACGGTGTCAGCCACGTCCGGGGAGCAGACCAGATCAATTTCTATCCACGCCCTCTGCGAGGAGGGCGACGACGAGAACAACGGCACTTTCGAAGAGGCAAAGGAATTTCTATCCACGCCCTCTGCGAGGAGGGCGACGGGAGCAACAGCATTACCGGGCATAAAACAAGATGATTTCTATCCACGCCCTCTGCGAGGAGGGCGACGCAATGGGCATCGACATCATCAAAAACTGGAGGGAATTTCTATCCACGCCCTCTGCGAGGAGGGCGACGATGCGGGAAACGTCACCCCGCCTGATTCTCGAACAATTTCTATCCACGCCCTCTGCGAGGAGGGCGACGTTAAATTCTTCATCGCTCAGGTCTTCCATAAGGTATTTCTATCCACGCCCTCTGCGAGGAGGGCGACTAAAATCATCTTCACACCATAACCATTCAACGCATTTCTATCCACGCCCTCTGCGAGGAGGGCGACCCTGCCGTCTACAACGCCATGCTGACGACCTGCAAATTTCTATCCACGCCCTCTGCGAGGAGGGCGACCATCGACTACGCTGCCAAAATCAAACACGCGCAATTTCTATCCACGCCCTCTGCGAGGAGGGCGACACGACGCGAGCCCGACGTGGGAGGACATCACGCAATTTCTATCCACGCCCTCTGCGAGGAGGGCGACAGCAAAAACAGAGACAAAATCTCTATTTTCAAACAAATTATACAACATTCTGCACGAATTTAGAAGAGCCTTGATTTACAACGGGTCAAAGAGCTATCCAAATCATGCAAAATGACACAAAAATCCGGTGCGAAGGTGCCGGAAAAATACTGAGAACTCGCCCTTCGCACCGGGGTGGGAAACTCAGAACAACAGCAGGCCGTCCTGCTCGAAGGGCGGATGAACGCCGATATGCTCCACCTTGCTCTTATAGCTGTTGCCCAGCTGGTAGAAGCGCAGACTGTCCAGCGCAGGGTCGATGAGAGACGTCAGCTCCGCCTTGAGAACGGCATACTGCGCGGCATCCAGCAGACACTCGAACACGGAGTTCTGCACCCGCTGGCCGTGGTCCACACAGCGCTTGGCGACTTTGCGCAGACGTTTGCGCCCGGCAGGAGTTTCGGTATTGACGTCGTAGGTGATAAGGACCAGCATACACATCCCTCACTTCCAGAAAAATGGCGGGTAAAGCTCCATATCGCCCCGCAGGGTGCGGGCCAGAAGCAGAGCCTGCACATAAGGCACGAGGCCCCACGGAAGCTTTTCGTTCAGGAACGGGTGGGTGATAGTCTCCTGCTTGCGGGTCTGCCACCCGCCCAGAAAGGCGCGGCGGCCCTCATCGGTGAGAAGGACGGCCCCGTTCTCCTGCTTCTGGAAATGCTTCGGCGTCATGATTTTCTGGTTGATGCAGGAGAGCACGAAGCGGTCGGCATAAACTGCACGCAGCTCTTCCATGAGGTCGAGGGCGAGGCTCCTGCGCCCGGGCCGGGCGCGGTGGAGAAAGCCGACGTAGGGGTCGAGGCCCACACTCTGAAGAGCCGCCGTGCAGTCGGAGGCCAGAAGCGAATAAGCGAAAGAGAGCAGGGCATTGGTATTGTCCAGCGGCGGGCGGCGGCTCCGGCCTGCGAAAGAAAAACCATCGTGCTGCTGCAGGATGAGTGAATCAAAGCAGTCGAAATACCGCTGTGCCGCCTCGCCCTCCAGACCGCGAAGCTGGTCGAGGTCGTCGCACTCTTCGATGAGGGGCAGCGCCGCCGCCAGCTGGGCGCTGGTGTGCTTGAGCTGTTCCACCGGCACCCGCTGGGGGTGGTCGCGGGTGGCCCGTTCCAGCACCCAGCGGGCGTTATAGACTTTGCCCAGGATGAAATTGCGCGCATAGAGACAGCTCTCTGCCTCGCTGTCTGCGATGCGGTACTGGGTCTGCCGCAGCAGGACGTTGCCCCGCTCTTCGCCTACGGCCCGGGCCAGAAAGCGGCCCTGCGGGCTGAAAAAGCTCAAATCGACCCCGAGGCTGGCGCATTTACCCATCAGGGCAGGGCTTGCGCCGGGATAGCTGAAGCAGACGATGCCTTCCAGCGTGTGGAGCGGGACCCGGCCAATTTCAGCCTTGTTGCAGAGCAGGACGATGTTCTCCCCCTCGAGGGAAAGGTAGGCGTCCTTGTTGAGGACGTAGAGCGTGTTCAAAAACTTTCTCATGGCGCAGCCTCCTGCATCTCGTCCAGATGGGCGCGGAGATAGGCTTTCGGGTCGGCACGCTGATACAGCACGGGGAGGCAGAGCTCTTTGAGGGAGCAGGCGCTGCAGTGGGTGCCGGGCTTCGACTTGGGGGTATAGCCCCGGGCAAAATAGGCGTGCATCTCATCGGCCATCTTCTGGGTGGTCTGGCGCAGTTCTTCGGTCAGCGGCACGACCTCCCGCCGCCGCGTTTCCTCGTAGAAGAGCGCACCCTCCGGGATGCTGCACACCAGCATCTCTTCCAGCGCCATGGCCTGTGCGCAGAGCTGCAGCCGGTCAGCGTCGCCGGCCTTGGCGCGGCCATGCTTGTACTCGACAGGCATGGGCTTCCAGAGCCCTTCCGTGCTTTGCAGGGGGATGCCCTCCGGGTCAGCCCGGAACTCGACGACATCGCAGTTTCCGCTCAGGCCCAGCCGACGGCTGACCACCTGCATCCCTCGGGTGATGAGCAGGCCGCCGCGCCGTTCGGTCTGGTTTGCGTCATGACAGCGGGCGTGGTCGAGCTGGCCTTCGACGGTGCGGCGGTTCTCCGCCCACTGCTGTTCCAGATGGATGAGCGCCCACTGGCGGCGGCAGAAGCAGAAGTGCTGGATGCCCGACAGGGGCAGCCAGTCGTCCGGGCCGGCCATCAGGACAGCCTCTCGCAGGTGACTCCTTCCGGCAGAGTGTCTGCCACCGTGACGGTGTAGTCGCGGTAGCTGCGGGCGGCGTCCACATCGGGCTTGCGCTGGACGGCGACGGAGTCGAAGAGCTTATAGGCCGGGGCATTGCCCAGCTCAGAATCGTGCTTGAACACGATGAGCTCCCGCACGGCCATCTTGCCCCGGGCAGCGCTGTGGTCGTTCTCGAACATGTTCAGAATGGCAGTCCACAGAAGTTTCAAATCATCCTCGGAGAAGCCGGTGGTCTTTCGGGCGAGGTTGGCCGAGACATAGCCCTCGGCGCGGTAGAGGGCGTAAGGCACGATGTGCTTGCGGCCCATCTCAGTACCCTTCTTCTCGGCATCGGCCTCGGTAGTGATGGCCACGCGGGTGATGGTGACTTCCTGCGGGACGATGGGGTCTACCGACCGGGCAAAGCTCAGCTGGACGGGGCCGCGCACCTGACCGCAGTTCAGCGCACCCTTGACGAAGGTGGTCATGACGGCACCGAAGGTGCGGATGTCGAAGTAGTTCTCACACATATAGTCCCGCAGCTTGGCATCGATGTCGGGGTCGGCCTTTTTGGCAGCTTTCAGGTCGGGGTCGATGCCCAGCGTGCTGATGGCCTCGGCATCGCTGCGGTTGAGGGGAACGCCGTCCTTGATGTAGATACGATAGCCTTTTTCGTCCTCTTTCAGGGTCTCGACATAGTTGCGGATCTTCCGCTTGAGGCAGACGTCGGTCACCAGACCGTAGCCCGTCTCGGGGTCGATACGGGGCATATTGCCTGCGTCGGGGTCGCCGTTGGGGTTGCCGTTCTCGACGTCGAACAGGATGACGAAATCATAGCGGTTCTTGATGGGCTCAGACATGGTTTATTCCTCCTCATTCTTTTTGGCGTAGCGTTTCTGGGTCTGGTGGTAGTAGCCGATCTCAAAGGCACCCTGCTCCGGCAGGCTGAGCCGCGCCGGGAAGCCTGTCTCGGGCAGCTGGGCCATCAGCTCGGTGAGCTGTTTGCTGAAATGCACCTCGTTGGGGGTGCTCATCTTCTGTAGATGCTTCTGAGCCAGCTTGACCAGCGTGGGGAAGGCCGTTGCCGGGGTGGCACAGGCCGAGTTGAAGTACCGGTCTTTGATGGTGGCGTTGATGCCGGGGTTGGCGACGCTCTGGATCGTCTCCAGCACAGAGAAGAGACGCCCCAGAACATAGGGGACATTGCTGCTTTCGTTCAGGCTCACGGTAAATACCTCCTTGTTGAGCTCAGTGGGGTAGTTGCGGAGATAGTAGGCTTTCAGGATAGCGGCGCGGCCCCGGGTGACTTCCCGTTCGGCCCGGATGCGGAGGGTCACGCCGTTGAGCAGGGTGGCGGGATAGGGTCCGCCGGTGAGGATGGCCCGGAGCAGATCGCCCACCAGCTGGGGCGATGGATTTTTGTCCCGGGATTTCTGGTTGACCGTCTCCTGCGCCAGCGCCCAGACCGACAGGTTTTCCCGCTTGTCGAAGGCGGGGCGGGTGATTTCGAGCCGGTCGGCGTGGTCCTGCAGATTTTTGGCAAACTGTCCGAAGCTGTTGCGCAGGAAGAACCGGACGGAGAGCCGGGCCGCGTTGGGCGAGATGCCCAGCACATAGAAGTTCTGGTTCGGGTCCAGCTTGTCATCGAGGAAGGAGACGGGGCGTCCCTGAGAAAGGGCTTTCAGTGCGGCGGCAAGGTCGCTTTCCGAGACGCCGCGCGCCTCGGCACCGCCGCAGAAAAACATCAGCATGGCGTTTGAGTAGGCGGGAGCGGCGTTTTCGGCCCAGCAGACGATGGTGGTGTCGCCGATGCGCTGACAGCAGTTCCGGTCAGCCAGCAGCAGATTGAGGGCCGTGGTATAGGCGAAAGCCGCGTACTCGCTGACAGGGGCGTTGGCACCCTGCTCATGGCCATAGGAGCAGAAAGCGGGCGCGTTGAAGGAGACCAGCGCCGCGCCGGCGGCCTGTGCGCCCATCACACCTTTGATGGCGGGGTGGATGCGGGCGATGCCGGCTTCTTTGCCGGTGATGAGGCAGCGGGCTGTCTCGGCGTCGGCATCGGAGGTGTCAAAGGCGGACTGCCATGCGGTCCGGATGGCGTCATCTGTGGTGGCCAGCCAGTGGTCGCCGTCGGGGGATTCGTAGCCGAACACAAGGTTCGCGTTGTTGTTCAGGTCGGCCCACTGCTCTGCCAGCAGCGGGTGGGTGGGGGCTGTATCCGGCTCCCAGCTGTCAAAAAAGGCGAGGATGGCTTTGGCGGCAGGGGAGTCCACGCCGTCGAGCACCTTGTGGTGAAGGGCGGCACAGGCCTCGAAGCACTGGCGGGAGCGCTCGGGCTTGCCCTTCTCGTCTGCGCCCAGCAGATAGGACGTATTGTCGCACAAAAAGTTCGCGGCGACGCCGGAGGCGCGCTTGACCCGGTGGGGGACAGGGAGCTCACGGGGGGCGATGACGGTCTTTTTGCCCTTGGGGACTTCCTGCCGCAGGTCGTTGAGGGCGAGGAGCTGGCCGTCGGGGCCGAGGCGCAGTTCATAGCTGACTTTGAAGCGGCTGTCCCAGCCGGGGGCCTCCACCTTGCCCTGAGCCAGAAGCTGCTCATAATAGGCGGTGAGTGCTTGGAGTATCATGTGAACACCTCCACGTCCCGGCATTCCATCACACCGTCCACCAGTTTTGCGCGGAAGAACTGGCTGCGGATATTGGCCGAATCAGAGTAATCGAGGCTGTGGAGCATGAAGCCGAGGTCCTGCGTGACCTTCAGCGCCGGAATGCTGCCGCCCGGCCATTCCCGGAAGTTGGCCGGGAACTCCCGGCACCCGAAACAGGGCTGGTGATAGCACTGACCTTTGCGCAGGCGTCGGCGCAGGATGTCCTGGAACTTGCCGGGATTGTCGCTGGGGGCGGCCTTGTCCGTCAAATCAAAGTGGCACTCGATGACGTAGTGGACGTCCTGCAGGACCATCGCGGCCCGCTGCTGGATGTCCTCCGAGGTGTAGAGCACCGGCGGCGTGCCGCCTTTGGCCGCACTGAGGGCGGCGGAGGACAGCAGGGTGGACTTGACCTCGTTGCGCCGGATGTTGGTGAACCGGATGGGCCGCTGGGTGTACTCCTCGGTGGACGCTTCATCCTCGGGGTCAAGGCCGAAGGGCTTGAGCAGATAGATGCGGTCAACCGTATAACGCAGCCCGGGGTGCCAGTAGATGGCCTCCACAAGGCCCCGCGCAGCGGATGGAGTGATCATGTCATAGCTCACACGTTCGGTCCTCATTTCCGGACGAGTGAAACAGGCATAGTCGCCCCATACTTCAATGAGCATGGACATCAGCATCGCCTCCTTTCCGGGTGAAGTTGAATTTTCAGACTAAGATGAATGTTAGCCATTGCAACCACCTCTTCATTATTTTACTTCATTTATTTGATAATCGGATATGTCTCTATATCCTTTCTGAGCTTAGTATATTCTTTTTCGAAAGCGCTGTCAAGGAGTTGTGAGGAATTATCTGGAAAATGTTGAAAAAAAGTTCGTTTTTCCGTATACTGTTGGTGTCGTTGGAGGTTTGGATGCCTCTGATGAGGATTGAAATATTTAATTGATGTCGGAGATGTCAAGGGGAAGCGGCAAAGCGGTGTATGCTTTGCCGCTTCTCTCTTTTTAGAAGTAAAGGCCGATGCCCGTCTCCACATCCATGGCAAGGCCGGTCTTTTCACTGTAGCAGCTGGTGTCGGTGAGGATGGCCGAGCCATCGGGCCGCAGTTCCAGCGCCCCGGCGGCGTCGAGCTTGTCGAACTGGTCCTTATAGCAGGAGACACTGTAAACGCCCAGCTTCCGCAGCAGCGTCCGGGTAACATGACCGCTGCGCAGCTGTTCACAGAGGGCTGCGCCCTCGCCGACGGGCAGATAGACCGTGCGGGCAGCGTTCTCGATGAGGCGGAATTCCTCCGCCACCTGTGCAAAGGGGAACTGGCAGCCCCGGATGCCCCGGAGAAAGGCATCCAGAATGCCGTGCTTGTCCACGGCGTCGGGGCCGCGAAGGTCGGAAAGCTCGTTGAAGTAGAGCTGAATGGCTCGGGGCGTGTCCAGTGTGTCCTGATGCCGGGCGGTGTAGTCCAGCGCGCTGACATTCTGCCTGAGCATCTGGGGCGTGGAACACTCGTCCAGCCGGAACCGGTAGACAATGCTTTCCTCTGCGCCCCGCCGTCCCTCGCGGTTGCAGCGCCCGGCAGTCTGTAAGAGCGAGTCAAGACCGCACTGCTCGCGGTAAGCGACGGGAAAATCCACGTCCACACCCGCCTCGATCAGAGAGGTGGACACCACCCGGCAGGGCAGACCATTTTTCAGCCGCTGGCGGATGTCGTCCAGCTGACGGCGGCGGTCGGCGGCGCAGAGCAGGGTGGTCAGGCAGTAGCTGCCCTCGGCGGGCAGAGCAGCGTAGAGCTGCTGGGCCGTCTTGCGGCGGTTGACCACGCAGAGCACCTGCGGTTGATTTGCCAGCCGGGAGGCGAACTCCTCCTGCGGCAGGGTGCCGAGGTCTTGCAGTGTGGTGCGCCGGAGCACTTCGTAGAGGCGGGCCGCGTCGGGTGTGATCTCCTGCGGGTGGAGCTCAGGCGCAAAGCGCCGGAACAGCGGCTCAAGGGCAGGCTGGGTGGCCGTGCAGAGGACGGCCGTGGAGTGGTAATGCTGGATGAGCTGGGCGATGGCACTGACGCAGGGGGCAAGGTAGTCGCCCGGGAGGGTCTGCGCCTCGTCGAAGATGATGACGCTGTCGGCGATGTTGTGGAGCTTGCGGCAGCGGCTGCTGTGGTTGGCGTAGAGCGACTCGAAGAACTGCACCGCTGTCGTCACCACGACGGGGGCGTCCCAGTTTTCGCTGGCCAGCATCTGGCGGTACTGGGCGGGGGTCAGGTCGTCCTGCTCAACAGTCTTGTACTCGGCGTTGGAGAAGTCGGCCAGAACATTTTCTGCGCCCAGCAGGCCCGAGAAGACGGCGGCGGTCTGGTCGATGATGGACATATAAGGGATGACGTAGATGACCCGCTTCATCTTCTGGGCGGCGGCGTGCTCCAGCGCAAAGGCGAGGGAGGCGAAGGTCTTGCCGCCGCCGGTGGGTACGGTGAGGGTGTAGAGCCCCTGCGGGCCGTGCGTGCCTTTCTCGAGGCAGGCACGGAGGACGGTGTTGCGCTGGACGCTGACGGGCGAAGGCGATTCAGCACTGAGATAGCGCTGCGCCTGTGCCGAGACGATGTCCCGCAGCGCGGCGATGTTCGTGCCGCTGCCCCGGGGTGCGGCCTTGCCGTCCATGAAGGTCTCGGTGTCGATGAAGTCGGCGTCCACGAGGCAGGAGTAGAGCATCCGGGTAAAGAACGCGAGGCTCAGCGGGTCGGCGCAGGCCCACGCGGGCGGCGTCGAGGCGGGGAGCGTTACTTCCTGCCAGCCGTCGTAGGGGGCTACCGGCTTCTTGCTCCGGCCAAACAGGGTGGCGTCGCCCGGGTCATCGGCGGGGCTCCCGCCGTCGGGCAGGCCGCTGTGGTGTCCGGCCACGGCAAAGGCAGCGTGGGGATGGTGGCGAACCCAGGCCTCCTGCGCCCCGGCGGTGGAGTGGTCCACCTTGGGGCCGCCTTTGAGCCGCAGCTGGAAGGCGTCGCTGTACTTCCCGACGTCGTGGAGCCACGCGGCAAATTCGGCCTCGCTCTGCGCCCCGAAGGGGGCAGCGAAGGAACCGGCCAGTCTGGCAGTGCCGGCGAGATGGTCGTAGACGGTCTGGGTGCGGGTGCCGTCCTCGCTGATGTGGGCAAGACGTGTGGAGTGCTCCATAAAATGACCTCCTGACTCTGGTTTGCAATAAGGATACGCTTTTCAAAAAGCGGCTGTCAACAAAACGCGCTTTTCGACGAAAAATTCTGGGACTTTGCACAAAAAACGGACGGAAAAATCTGCAATGTGCCAAAGAAGAAAGAAACGAGTTTTTTCTTTTTTTATAATAATGCAAATAATATCCAATAAACTGGACTTTTACTGATTTTTCAGGCAAAAATGAAAAGAGAACTGCGTTTTCAGTACTGCGGGAGGAAGACCGCCCATCAGCAAAGAAAAAATGAAGATGTTGTGTACAACAACACCGCATTAAGATGGAATTAAGGCAGGGTTAAGAAAGCCGCAAGAAAAGTGCTGAGTTATTCCATCTGGGAATGGACTTTCGGGAAAATCAAGGCGAATATCCCCCTTTTCATTTGCTGAAATCTGTTGTATTATGAATAACAGATATGGAATCTGAGCAAAATGCGCCGAGATGAAGCGCAAACAGGAATGATAAGAAAAATAAAGGGCAATAGGGGGAGAGCTACGATGGACGAAAAAGATTACGAGCTGCTGCACGCGCTGGACGAGACGCGCAACATCACCCACGCAGCGGACAAACTGTACATGACCCAGTCGGCACTTTCCAAGCGCATCAAGGCGCTGGAACAGGAGCTGGGGGTGGAGATCGTGCTGCGCTCACGGCAGGGCATCCGCTTCACGCCGGCCGGTGAACAGGTGCTGCTCCACAGCGCCGCCGCCGCCCGCGAGATGGAAAAGATGCGCCGCCAGCTGGCTTCCATTCAGGGCGAAGCCTGCGGCACCCTGCGGGCAGGCATCTCGGTGAACTTCTCCTACTACCGTCTGCCCGAGGTGCTGACCGAGTACCACAAAGCCTACCCGAAGGTACGCCTCGACATCGCTACCGGCCACAGCCGGAACATCTACCAGCAGATGCTGGATTCTTCGCTGGACGTGGCAGTGCTGCGGGGCGAGTATCCGTGGGACGGTACCCAGTTCCTGCTCTCGCAGGAGAATATCTGCCTCATCTGCAGCGAGGAGAATAAGGACAGACCCATCTCCGATTACCTTTATATCGACCACAGCAGCGACGCCACCATCAGCGCCCAGATGGCCCGATGGCGCTACGAGAACGGCGTGACCAACGATGCGGGCAATTTTGTGGTGGATAACATCATGGTCTGCCGCGAGATGGTGGAGCGGGGCCTTGGCTGGGCGCTGATGCCGGAAGTGGCGCTGGATAACTTCAAGGGATATGTCAAGCCCTGCACCTTCGAGAACGGCGAGCCCTTCGTCCGGCGCACCTATATTTTCTGCCAGAGAGATGCAGCCGCCCTGCCGCAGGTGCAGCTCTTTATGGACATGCTCAAAAAGCACCGCTGAGAGGAGAAAAACATGGAAACGACTGTTTCGCTGGTCCAGATGCTGGATGCACGGGAGCGCCGGGTGCAGCATCAGCAGGAGCTGTTGGCCCAGTACCACAAGCCGCTCATCTGCTTTACCATGAATATCTGCGGCCCGGTAAAGGATTCGCCCCTCATCCGGCGGGGCTTTGCGCGGGGGCGTCAGCTGCTGCGCCAGCAGTTTCTGCGGGCAAAGCTGACGCCGCTGTATCAGGACGCCGTCCGGGAAGTGACCGGCTGCGAGGCGTTCTATGTGCTGGACGCCGACCCGCTGACCATCAAGAAATTTACCACCGACATCGAGGACGCCACCCCGCTGGGGCGGCTGTTCGACATGGACGTCATCCGTCCGGACGGCCTTAAAGTGGACAGAGAAGAGCTAAACCTCGAAGGCCGCCGCTGTCTCATCTGCGGCGGGCCTGCTAAGGTGTGCAGCAGCCGCCGCGTCCATACCGTGGCCGAACTGCAGGAAAAGACGACGGAGATCTTGACCGAGGCCCGGGACGCGCAGGACATTGCCGACGCGGCTCGTCTGGCCGTCCGCGCTCTGCTCTACGAAGTGACCACCACCCCGAAGCCCGGCCTTGTGGACCGGCGTAACAGCGGAAGCCATAAGGACATGGACGTCTTCACCTTCATGGACAGCGCCGCAGCGCTCTACCCCTACTTTGAAGACTGCGCCCGGACGGGCCGCGAGACGGCGGAACAGCCCGCGCCCGAGACATTCGCGGCCCTGCGGCCTCTGGGTTGTGAGGCCGAGGGCGAGATGCTGGACGCCACCGGCGGCGTCAACACCCACAAGGGTGCGGTCTTTTCGGTGGGCATCGTCTGCGCGGCGCTGGGACGCCTCGACCGCTCTTTCTGGGCCGAAGCAGCCCGCGTTCTGGCGGAAGTATCCGCAATGACGGCGGGCCTGACCGAGAAGGATTTTGCAGGCGTCACTGCCGAGAACGCCGCCACCGTGGGCCAGAAGCTTTATATCCAGTACGGTATCACTGGTGTGCGGGGGCAGGTGGAAGCTGGACTTCCCGCAGTGCTGAATGTCGGTCTGCCGGTGCTGGAAGAGGGCCTTGTCAAGGGTTACGACTTCGACCGCGTCGGCGGCGGCGCACTGCTGGCCATCCTGGCCAACAGCACCGATACCAACATCATCGCCCGCTCGAGCCGGGAGCGTCAGCTGGCCCTCACCGAAGAGCTGAAAGCCCTTCTCGCCCAGACACCTTACCCGGATAAAGATGCGCTCGCGGCGCTGGATGACCGGTTCATTGCGGAAAATCTCTCGCCCGGCGGCAGTGCCGACCTGCTGGCGCTGACCTGGCTGCTCCATTTTGTTACTACTGAGGGGAATATCGATGAGTGAATATACCATTTCGCAGGTCTATCCGACCGATAAAACCGTTCTGGCCCAAATCGACACACTGCTGGGTCAGGAGGGCATCCGCCGCGACGGCAATCTGGACTACATCTGCGCCATGTTCGACGAGGAATACAACGTCATCGGTACCGGCAGCTGCTTCGGCAACACCCTGCGGTGCTTCGCCGTCAGCAGCGCCCATCAGGGCGAGGGTCTGCTGAACCAGATCATCACCCATCTCATCGAGGTGCAGTGCGCGCGGGGGAATATGCACCTGTTTCTCTACACCAAGGTAAAAAGCTCCAAGTTTTTCGGCGACCTCGGCTTCTACGAGATCGCCCGGGTGGAGGATACCCTTGTCTTCATGGAAAACCGCCGCGACGGCTTCGGGGCTTATCTGCGCGATCTGGAAAAGACCAGGACCGAGGGCAAAAGTGCGGCCCTCGTCATGAACGCGAACCCTTTTACCCTCGGTCATCAGTATCTTGTGGAAAAAGCTGCTGCCGCCTGCGACACGCTCCACCTGTTCGTGGTCAGTGAGGACGCCAGCCTCGTGCCTTTTGCCGTGCGCAGGAAGCTGGTGGAGGCGGGCGTGGCTCATCTGCCGAATGTGGTGCTCCACGACAGCGGCCCCTACATCATCTCGAATGCCACCTTCCCCAGTTACTTCCTGAAGGATGAGGCAGCTGTCATCGACGGCCACGCCCGGCTGGACCTCGCCGTCTTTACGAAAATCGCGGCGGCGCTAAACATCACTGCCCGCTATGTGGGCGAGGAGCCTACCAGTCAGGTGACGGGGCTTTACAACCAGATCATGTGCGAGCAGCTGCCCAAAGCGGGTATCGAGTGTGTCGTTGTACCCCGCAAAGAAGCAAACGGCAAGGCCATCAGTGCTTCCACCGTCCGCCAGTGCCTGCAGAGCGGCGACTGGGATACCCTCGGGACGCTGCTGCCCAAGACCAGCCTCGACTATTTCCGCAGCCCGGAGGCAGAGCCGGTGCTGGCACGCATCCGCAATGCGGGCAATGTCGTGCATTACTGAGAAAAACTTCCTCTCTCTTTGTGGTCATGACAACAGAAATAGGACGAAGCATCTGTTATAATAGGCCCATCAAGAAAAGGAGAGTGTGGATATGATACGTAAAATCATTCATATAGACGAAGAAAAATGCAATGGCTGTGGTGCCTGTGTCACTGCCTGCCATGAGGGTGCCATCGGCCTCGTGAACGGAAAGGCCAAGCTCATGCGCGACGACTACTGCGATGGCTTCGGCGACTGCCTGCCCGGCTGCCCCACCGGTGCCATCACCTTTGAGGAGCGGGAGGCCGCTGCCTACGATGAGCAGGCTGTGCTGGAAAACAAACAGAAAAAGGCTGCTGCCGCTGCCGAAAAGCCCGTCTTCCACGGCTGCCCGGGCAGCGCCATGCGCCAGTTTGACCGCCAGCAGGCCGCACCGGCTGCAGCTCCTGCCGCCGCCCAGCCCTCGCAGCTGGCCCAGTGGCCCTGCCAGATCAAGCTCGTGCCGGTGAATGCACCCTATTTTGATGGTGCCAAGCTGCTTATCGCCGCCGACTGCACCGCCTACGCCTACGCGAACATCCATCAGGAGTTCATGCGCGGCCATGTTACCCTCATCGGCTGCCCCAAGCTGGATGCCGTGGACTATAGCGAGAAGCTGACCGAGATCATCCGCAATAACGACATCAAGAGCGTTACCGTCCTGCGGATGGAGGTGCCTTGCTGCGGAGGTCTCGAACACGCCGCCGTCACTGCCCTCAAGAACAGCGGTAAGTTCATCCCCTGGAATGTCGTCACCTTCTCGGTGGATGGCCGTATCCTCGACCGGTAAATAATCGCAAACCAAAAAAGCAGACGCTGCACAAAGCGTCTGCTTTTTTGTATCATTCAGTTTGTGGTCTGGGTGGCGGACTGTATCATCTTCCAGACAGACTCGAGGCTCTGGCGTATCTGAGCCAGCGTGGCGATGTCCTCGTCACTCATCCGGGAAGCCGGGGGAGAGAGCACCGTCTTGGCAGAGGTCACCGTGCCGGTGAGCTGGATGTGGACGTTGTGGTCCGGGATGGTCAGCAGCACATGGATGGGCGTGGTCTTCGAGAAGAGAGCGTCCGTCGAAAAGCCGAGCACGAGGGTCGTGCCGTCGGCTGCGGCGGGGAACTGATAGTAGCGGTAGCCGTCCCGTGCGGCAGAAGGAGAGACTTTTTTCAGCCCCTTGAGCGAGAGGGCGAAGCCGGAAAGCTCCTGAAGCTCGACCTTGTTCGTCTCGACGCCCAGCACGGCGGAAGCCTGCATCTGGGAGATGTAGGCTCCGAGGCTCCACTCGGGCAGAAGAACGCTTGCGATGGAGAGTTTATCGGTGACAGCCTGACGCAGAACGGTGTAGAGCTGCCCGATGTCGAAGAGCGTCTCTTCCGAGTCGATATAGACCCGGGTGAAGGGAGACGTCTTGACGGAGTCGTCTTCGTTGAGCTGGTAGAAAGAGAGCTGCAGCTTTCCGGGCGCATACTGGCCGCTGATACTGCCGCTGGAAGCGTTCACCCGCTCGAGGATGTTCAGCAGCGGCGGCTTATCCGGGCTGCTGGGCGTTATCTCATACCGGAAGGTGAAGGATGCACCGGTTTGCAGAGCCGAGATTTTGCTGTGCAGCTGGAAAAAGACCACGCCCACAGCGACCACTACGGCCACCAGCACGACCGCTAAAGCAACAAAAAGCGGATTGACACGTTTTTTTGGAGATGCCATCTGCAAGACCTCCTGTCATAGACTCTATGATTATAGCATACGAGCAGGTGGACGAAATGTCAAGCCGGAACTTGACGTTATCAGACGGTCAGCGTATACTGTCTGATACATCTTATATAAGGTAAAAGGAGGCAGAGATGAAAATAGCGATACTTGGTACCAGCGGCAGCGGGAAATCCACGCTGGCAAAGCGCCTGGGGGAGAGATACGGCCTGCCGGTGCTCTATATGGATACCGTGCATTTCCTGCCCGGCTGGGTGGAGCGGCCCTTCGCCGAGGAAGAAGCCATTGTCCGGCAGTTTCTCGACGAGAACGCAGGCGGCTGGGTCATCGACGGCAATTATAGCAAGACCTGCTATGCCCGGCGGCTGAAAGAAGCGGATAAAATCATCGTGCTCTGGTTTTCACCGCTGGTCTGCCTTTGGCGGGCGATACGGCGCTGGCAGCAGAACAAAGGCCGTGTGAGGGAGTCGTCTGCGCCCGGGTGCGAAGAGAAGATAGATGCCGAATTCGTCCGCTGGATCCTCCACGATGGGCGCACGAAGCAAAAGTGGGCGAAGATGGAGAGAATCGGGGAAAAGTACCCGGAGAAATATGTATTGATTCGGAACCAGCGGGAGCTGGATGGGTTTTTAAAGGAACTTTGAACTGGTTCTCGCGCCGGTGGCGCGGGGGTAGAGCGCGGTTACGCGAGGTTAAGTTCTCTTTTGCGTGCCAAAAGAGAACCAGAAAAGCACCCGCTACTTTCGAG
>OLND01002426.1_pt1 | contig 16782 bp, 11 predicted proteins | sample 1672031 | NCBI WGS metagenome assembly OLND01 (sample SAMEA3136638, study PRJEB25190) | human gut metagenome | biome: human gut; feature: human-associated habitat; material: faeces | place: Austria | collected 2013
ATCGTTTCTCTGACCGGAACGATCAATACCATGGATGGAGCGTTTTATTGCCATTTGCACATGAGCGCGGGCAATGATAAGGGAGAGGTCTTTGGCGGACACCTGAACAGAGCGGTGGTGAGCGCCACCTGTGAAATGGTGGTCAATATCCTGGAGGGAACCGTGGACCGGTACTACGACGAACAGATCGGGCTGAATCTGCTTCGGCTTTAAGGCTGTATAGGGCAGCAGTTTTTTTACCGGAAGCAATGAAGCAAGCACATGGGAAAATCAAAACAAGCCCGAAGGACAGAGACCGCTGTTCTTCGGGCTTGTTTCAAATGCCGGCGTGCGGCGGCCCGAAAAGTGGAGAGAAGGGGAAGCGCATGAACGAAACCGAGATTATTCAACACCCGCAGATCGACGGGCTGCGGATTTTTTTTGACACAGTGGATTACCGCACGCCGCATGTTCATGAGGAATTCGAACTGATCTGGTTGATGGAGGGAAGACTCTCCGTGCAGGCGGGACCCTTCCGGCATGTGGCACAGTCCGGTGAGATGGTGCTGTTCGACCCGCAGCAGACTCATGAATTCCATAAGGTGGAGGAGAGCTGCACCTTTTTGTGCCTGCAGGTTGCTCCCACGATGCTTGCGGGATGCTTTCCCGCCATACGGAACATCCGGACAGGCGGCGTGTGCCCCGGCATATATTTGTCTCCCGACGTTTTTGCGCAGGTGCAGCGCGGCCTGCTGAACGTGATGCGCGCATATCTGGAGCGCCCCGCGTGCTACGAGCTGTGCTGTGCCGGACACGTGCACCTGCTGATGTACCGCCTGCTGGCTGCGGCGCCGCATGTTCTGCTCACGGCAGAGGAAAATGCCGAACGCGAGCGGCGGAACGCGCGCCTGCTGCGGCTCATCCGTTTTGTGGACCAGAACTATATGCACAAGATACGCCTGTCGGATTTTGCCCGGGCCGAACGCCGTTCCATGAGCTATCTTTCGCATTTTGTAAAAGAGGCGCTGGGACAGAGCTTTCAGGAGTATGTGAATACGGTACGCTTTCACTGCGCGTGCAAGCTCATCGCCGCGGGACAGCGGCGAATGCTGGATGTATGCGTAGCGTCCGGTTTTTCCGATTACAGGTATTTTTCAGCGGCGTTTCAAAAGCGGCTGGGTATGACGCCGGAGGAGTACAGCCGCCAGCCCCAGAGCCCGGTGCTGGATGAAATGCAGGTACACCACAGCCTCCATTCACTGGAACGGTTTTATTCCCGTGAAAAAAGCCTGGAACTGCTGGAACGTTTCGAGGCGAAATACGCTCCCGGCGTATAAGCCGCACGATGCGCAAACCGGTGCGGAAGGCATGCGGGCAGATATCAGGCCGGAAACGGATACCCGCCGGGGCGTTTGCCTCCGGCGGGTTTTGCTGTTTTGAATAAAGAAACACCTTTCCGTCTGGACAGAATGGCAAAAGTTCAAAAACAGCTAATTTGTCTAATTTAAAATGCGGAATCGTCAAAGAGAGCAGGGCGCCGCAGCGGTATACTGAAAGAGACAACAGGAGGTGTGTCTATGCTGTATATTGGTATCGACCTTGGCACTTCGGCCTGCAAGCTTCTTCTGGTAGATGAAAAAGGCTGTGTGCGGAATACCGTTTCCAAAGAATATCCGCTCTGCTTCCCACATCCGGGCTGGAGCGAGCAAGACCCCGGGGATTGGTGGACGGCGTGCCGGGAGGGCGTGCCGGAGCTGTTGGCCGGCTTTGACGCGCGGGAGGTGCGCGGCATGGGCGTGGGCGGCCAGATGCACGGCCTTGTTGCGCTGGATGAAACGGACGCGGTGCTGCGCCCGGCCATTTTGTGGAACGACGGCCGTACCGCCGAAGAAACAGCCTGGCTGAACGATACGGTGGGGCGCCCGGTGCTCAGCGCGCGCACGGGAAACATCGCGTTTGCCGGCTTTACAGCGCCCAAGCTGCTCTGGATGAAAAAGCATGAGCCGGAGCTGTTCGCGCGTATTCGAAAAATCATGCTGCCCAAGGACTATCTTGTCTACTGCCTGACTGGTGTGCATGCTACGGATTACTCCGACGCATCCGGTATGCTGCTGCTGGATGTAGAGCACAAGTGCTGGAGCCGCGACATGCTGGCTTTGTGCGGCATTTCGGAAAGCCAGATGCCGCGCCTGTACGAAAGCTTTGCACCCGTGGGCACGCTGCTTCCGGAGACTGCCGCGGCATTGGGCCTGCCGCAGGGCGTGACGGTATGCGCGGGTGCGGGGGACAACGCGGCGGCGGCCGTGGGCACCGGGACGGTGAGCACAGGAGCGGCCCATGCGGACAGCAGGTGCAATATCTCTTTGGGCACTTCAGGCACCATTTTTATTTCCTCGGAAAAGTTTGGCGTGGACGCCACCAACGGCCTGCACGCTTTTGCCCATGCGGACGGCGGCTGGCATCTGATGGGCTGTATGCTCAGCGCAGCCAGCTGCAACAAATGGTGGCAGGATGCGATCATCGGCACGAATGACTACAAGGGCGAAGAAGCAAAGATCGCACCCGAAATGCTGGGCAGGAATCATGTGTATTTCCTGCCATACCTGATGGGCGAGCGCAGCCCTATCAACGACACCAACGCCCGCGCAATGTTTGTGGGAATGACGATGGACACCGCCCGTGCGGATATGACGCAGGCCATGCTGGAGGGCGTGGCGTTCGCCATACGGGATTCTTTTGAAGTAGCGAAAGGGCTGGGGCTTTCCGTTCCGCGCTCCAATATCTGCGGAGGCGGTTCGCGCTCCATGCTATGGAAACGCATTTTGGCCAATGTGCTGGGAATTCCGCTGGATGTGGTGAAAACCTCCGAAGGCCCGGGCTACGGAGCGGCATTGCTGGCGATGGTTGCCTGCGGAGAATATGAGACCGTGGCGCAGGCATGTTCCGCGCTGGTGCGCACAGTGGATACCGTGGAGCCGGACGCTTCCCTGACGGCGCTGTACGAGGAACGCTACCGACAGTTCCGACAGATCTATCCGGTATGCCGGGCGTTGTTTCCAAAGCTGCTGTAAACGGCGGCCCGGTATGCGTTTACAAAGACGAAGGAGAGAAGTGCGATGAAAATTTATTCTGTTACAGACGCGGCGTTCCGCCCGTACGGCAAAATACTGGAGGGTTACGACACCGCGCCTCTGTGTGCGGCCATGCGGTCCATCCCCATGCCGGAGCAGGGCACGGCCTACGAACCTTCCATCCCCGTACTGGAGGAATGTGCGCTGTACGGCGCGCTGCAAAATAACGCCTATGGAGGGATGCCCATACAGCTGGGCCTGTGCTGGGGCTACAACACAAGGCTGAACTGCCTGGAATACCACCGGGACAGCGAGGTGAATGTGGGCGCGCGGGATTTTATCCTGCTGCTGGGAAAGCAGGACGAGATCGAAAACGGGGTGCTGGACACCGGAAAAGTAAAGGCGTTCCGCGTGCCGGCGGGTATGGCCGTGGAGGGGTACGCCACCACGCTGCACTATGCGCCCTGCCATACAAATGCGGCGGAAGGCTTCTGCACGGCCGTTGTGCTGCCGCGCGGCACCAATACCGAAAAGCCGTCCGTTGTACAGCGCGGCGGGGAGGATGCTTTGCTGTGGGCGCGCAATAAATGGCTGCTGGCACACGCTGCGTCGGACGAAGCCGCGCAGGGCGCTTATGTGGGCCTTGCAGGAGAAAATATCGATATTTCGGACAGCCTGTGAGCTGGCCGGACAACAGAAAAGGAGAGATGGAGATGTTTGCAAATATTCCCAAAGTAAAGCTGGGCATCATTGCGGTGAGCCGCGGGTGCTTCCCTATGGCGCTGTCCGAGCGGCGCCGCGCAGCGATAAAGGCTGCCTATGGCGAGGGCCTGTACGAGTGCCCCGTCACAGTGGAAAATGAATTGGACGCCAGACGGGCCGTGGAGGATGTGCAGGCTGCGGGCGTGAATGCGCTGGTCGTGTTCCTGGGGAATTTCGGCCCGGAAACGCCGGAAACGCTGATTGCCGAATGGTTCAGCGGGCCTATTATGTATGCGGCCGCGGCCGAGGGCGACGGAGACCTGCACGACGGGCGCGGCGACGCCTACTGCGGTATGCTCAACTGCTCTTACAATCTGGGCCTGCGGGGAAAAACGGCGTATATTCCCGAATATCCCGTGGGTACGGCGCCGGAGCTGGCTGAAAAGGTGGCGGAATTTGTGCCAATCGCCCGGGCCATCCTGGGCCTGAGAGGGCTGAAGCTGATTACCTTCGGCCCGCGTCCCGATGATTTTCTGGCGTGCAACGGGCCGATCAAAGCGCTGTACGACCTGGGCGTGGCGGTGGAAGAAAACAGCGAGCTGGATTTACTGGTCGCCTACAACAAGCATGCGGACGACCCGCGCATTCCGGCCAAAATGGCCGAGATGCAGGCGGAGCTGGGCGGAAACAACAAGTATGCGGGTGTTCTGCCCCGTCTGGCCCAGTACGAGCTGACGCTGCTGGACTGGGCCGAGGCCCACAAAGGCGCGCGGCAGTACGTGGCGTTTGCCAACAAGTGCTGGCCCGCGTTCCAGACGGAGTTCAAATTTGTGCCCTGTTATGTAAACAGCCGCCTTGCGGCCATGGGAATTCCCGTTTCCTGCGAGGTGGATATTTACGGCTGTTTAAGCGAGTTCATCGGCACCGTGGTGAGCGAAGATGCCGTGACACTGCTTGACATCAATAACTCGGTGCCGGCAGATATGTATGAGGAAGAGATCGAGGGAAAATATCCATATACGTTAAAGGACACCTTTATGGGATTTCACTGTGGAAATACCACTTCCGGAAAGCTTGCGTTCTGTGAGATGCGCAATCAGAAGATCATGGCGAGAAGCCTTCCGGTCGAGGTGACAAACGGAACCCTTGAGGGGGACATCATGCCGGGGGACATTACGTTTTTCCGTCTGCAGAGCACCGCAGACTGCGAGCTCCGCGCTTATATCGCACATGGGGAGGTGCTTCCGGTGGCGACAAGATCTTTTGGATCGATCGGTGTTTTCGCCATCCCTGAGATGGGAAGATTTTACCGCCATGTGCTGATTGAGAAGAATTTCCCGCACCACGGCGCGGTGGCATTCGGACATTACGGCAAGGCGCTGTACGAAGTATTTAAGTATATCGGTGTGCTGGTGGAGGAGATCGGCTACAATCAGCCGGCAGGCGTGCGCTATCCGACGGAGAATCCGTTTGCATAGAAAAGTCTTGCAATGCATAGCGAAGTCTTGCAGTGCATAGCGAAGTCTTGCAGTGCATAGCGAAGTCTTGCAATGATAAGAAAAGGGGAGAGTATGTTATATATAGGAATTGATCTTGGCACATCAGCAGTAAAATTGCTGCTGATGGATGTCGATGGTAAAATAAAAAAAATTGCATCGCGCACCTACGATCTTTCATTTCCACATCCGGGCTGGTCGGAACAGAATCCGGCAGACTGGTATGAACAGTCGATCGACGGCTTAAAAGAACTTCTGGCGGAATGTGATAAAAGCCGGGTGGCGGGGATCAGCTTCGGGGGGCAGATGCATGGTCTGGTGGCATTGGATGAGCGGGATGAAGTGATTCGTCCGGCGATCCTCTGGAACGACGGGCGCACGGCAGAAGAGACCGATTACTTAAATCAGGTGATCGGAAAGGAAACACTGTCGGGATATACCGCGAATATTGCCTTCGCCGGATTTACGGCGCCAAAGATTCTCTGGATGCAAAAGCATGAGCCAGATCTGTGGAAACGGGTGAAAAAGATCATGTTGCCGAAAGATTATCTCGCATACCGCCTGTCCGGAACGTTCTGCACCGATTATTCGGACGCCTCCGGTATGCTGCTCCTTGATGTGGAACACCGGGCATGGTCGGAGCAGATGCTTGAGATCTGCCATGTGGAAAGAGAGCAGCTTCCGAAGCTTTATGAGAGCTATGAGGTGGTGGGAACCTTAAAGCCAGAGATCGCGGAAGAACTGGGACTTTCTCCTGAAGTAAAGATCATTGCGGGAGCGGGCGATAATGCGGCGGCAGCCGTCGGCACCGGGACGGTCGGTGAGGGGAGATGCAACCTGTCGCTTGGAACGAGCGGCACGCTCTTTATCTCCAGTGAGAAGTTTGGTGTGGACGCACACAATGCCCTGCATTCCTTTGATCACGCGGATGGCGGTTATCATCTGATGGGGTGTATGCTCTCGGCGGCATCCTGCAACAAGTGGTGGATGGATGAGATTTTAAAGACGACGGAGTATGCGCGGGAGCAGGAAAAGATTAAAAATCTGGGAGAAAACCGGGTATTTTTCCTGCCTTATCTGATGGGGGAGCGCTCTCCGCACAACGACCCGGATGCGAGAGCCATGTTCCTTGGAATGTCGATGGACACCACACGGGAAGATATGACGCAGGCGGTGTTAGAAGGCGTAGCGTTCGGTCTCAGGGATTCCCTCGAGGTGGCGCGCAGTCTGGGCATCCGGATCGAACGCTCCAAGATCTGCGGCGGCGGTGCAAAGAGCCCGCTGTGGAAGAAGATCCTTGCGGCTGTTTTAAACCTTAAGCTTGATCTCATAGAGAGCGAGGAGGGACCGGGATATGGCGGAGCGATCCTTGCGGCAGTGGGCTGCGGGGAATATGAGAGTGTACAGGCGGCATGTGAGAAGCTGGTGCATGTTGTTGACACCGTTGAGCCGGATCCGGTGCTGGTGGAGAAGTATGAGGCGCGCTATCAGGAATTCCGGAAGCTGTATCCGGCTGTGAAAGAGTTTTTCTGATGGTGCAGATGGCGAAGCATCCGTTGGCGGATCATGGAATGGAAAAGTTTTAGGCGGATGATGGAGCGGTTTTTGGAGACTGTAGACAGATACGGGAGAGTTATGGAGGCAGAAGCAGAACAGAAGTATTTAAACTTGTTGGAGCAGCAGATTGCAGAGGGGAGTTATCGACCGGACTGGGCGTCGCTTGCGGGGGCGCCTGTGCCGGACTGGTTTTTGCGGGAAAAGCTTGGAATCTTTTTACACTGGGGACTTTATAGTGTGCCCGCCTGCACCAATGAATGGTATTCCAGAAATATGTACATCAAAGGAATGCCGGCGTATGAACATCACAGGAAAACGTATGGAGAACAGCGGGAGTTTGGTTATAAAGACTTTATCCCGCTGTTTTGCGCGGAAAGATTTGATCCTGCGTCATGGATGCAGCTTTTTAAGGAGGCGGGTGCCGGCTATGTGTTCCCGGTGGCGGAGCACCATGACGGGTTCCAGATGTATGAGAGCGAACTTTCGCATTGGAACGCGAAGGAGATGGGACCAAAGAGAGATCTTCTCGGGGAATTAAAGTCGGCAGCAGAGTCTTGCGGGCTGCAGTTCTGCACTTCAAGCCACAGGGCGGAACACTGGTTTTTCATGGGACATGGAAGGGAATTTGACAGCGATGTGAGGGAGCCGATGAAAAAAGGGGATTTTTACTGGCCGGCAATGCCGGAACCGGACCCGCAGGATCTTTTCAGCAAACCCTTCCCGAGCGAGGAATTTCTGGACGACTGGCTGGCGCGCACGGTGGAGCTGATTGTGAAGTATCGACCGAAGCTTTTGTATTTCGACTGGTGGATTCAGCACGAGGCGTTTCATCCTTACTTGAAAAAGCTGGCAGCGTTCTATTATAATTGTGGTAAAAGCTGGGGAGAGGATGTCATGATCTGCTACAAGCATGATGCCATGATGTTCGGAAGCGGGATCGTGGAGGTGGAACGCGGCGGATTTGCGGAGGCAAAGCCGTATGCGTGGCAGACGGACACGGCGGTGGCGCGCAATTCCTGGTGTTATACAGACAGCCTCGATTATAAGAGCAGCAGGGAAATCTTATGTACCCTCGTGGATGTGGTAAGCAAGAACGGCAATCTGCTTTTGAATATCGGACCCAAAGCGGATGGTACAATTCCCGAGGGCGACCGGCAGATCCTTTCGGATATGGCGTCCTGGATGAAGGTAAACGGCGAAGCGGTCCGTGGGGCAAAGGTGTGGAGAAAAAGCATGGAAGGACCGACGCGGGCGGTGGACGGACAGTTTGCGGACGCGGCAGAGATCATGTATACACCGGAAGACTATCGCTTTACCGTGAACGGCGGCTGTATCTATGCGATCTGCATGCGCTGTCCGAGAGACGGCAGATTTCTGATCCGTTCGTTTGCAAAGAGTACCAATCAGAATCTACCGGAGTTTCACGGAATTCTGCGTGCGGTTACGCTGCTCGGTTATGTGGGGCAGGCTGCGTGGCACGTAGACCGGGAAGGGCTTCACATAGCGGCGCCGGGGATTGAGAGTGATTTTCCGGTGGTATTCCGGTTGGAAGTGGATTAGCAGATAAAAAGGAGAGGGCAATGTACGAGAAAATATGGAATCAGAATAAAATTGCGTTTGGCGGCGACTACAATCCGGAGCAGTGGGATGAGGCAACCTGGGAGGAAGATATGCACCTGTTTGGGCTGGCGCACATTGATACGGTGACACTCAATGTGTTTTCCTGGGCAATGCTGCAGCCGGACGAGAGCACCTATGATTTTACAAAACTGGACCGCATTATGGAACTGGTGAAGAAAAACGGGCTGAAGGTTGTGCTTGCAACATCGACCGGCGCGCATCCGGCTTGGATGGCACACCGGTACCCGGAAATCCTGCGCACGGAGTTCAACGGAATGAAGCGCAAGTTCGGTGGCAGACACAATTCCTGCCCGAACAGTCCCGTCTACCGCATGTATTCGGCACGGCTGGCGGAGAAGCTGGCGGAACATTACAAAGACTATGACAATATTGTGGCATGGCATATCTCCAATGAATACGGCGGAGAGTGTTACTGCGAAAATTGCGAGAAGGCATTTCGCGTGTGGCTGAAAAAGAAGTACCACACGATTGAGGAGGTGAACCGCGTCTGGGATACGGCATTCTGGGGACATACGTTCTATGACTGGGAAGAAATTGTCCTGCCGAATCTGCTGAGCGAACATTTCGCCTATGAGCGCACGATGTTTCAGGGAATCTCCTTAGATTACCGGAGATTTAATTCGGACAGTATTTTAGAGTGTTATCGCCTGGAATATGAGGCGGTGAAGCGGCATACGCCGGACATCCCGGTCACAACCAATCTGATGGGGTTCTATAAGCCGCTGGATTATCAGAAGTGGGCAAAATACATGGATATGGTATCCTGGGACAATTACCCTTCCAACCAGGACACACCGGCGCAGATTGCCCTGTCCCATGAACTGATGCGCGGTATCGGCGGCGGAAAGCCGTTCCTTCTGATGGAGCAGACGCCGAGTGTGACGAACTGGCTGCCGTACAATGCCTTAAAACGTCCGGGGGTCATGCGCCTTTGGAGCTATCAGGCGGTGGCGCATGGGGCGGATTCGGTGATGTTTTTCCAGATGCGCCGGAGTATCGGTGCCTGTGAGAAATATCACGGAGCGATCATTGACCATGTGGGAAATGAAAATACCAGAGTGTTCCGGGAAGCAGCAGCCCTCGGCGCCGAACTAAAGGCGCTGGGAGATGAGACTCTGGGCGCGCGGGCAAGGAAGGAGACAGCGATTCTGTTTGACTGGGATAACTGGTGGGCGATCGAGTATTCCGCAGGACCGAGCGTGCTGTTAAAGTACCGCGATGAGATCCAGAACTATTACACGGCGCTCTACGAGCAGAATATGGCGACCGATATCATCGGGGTGGAGGATGATTTCTCGGACTATCGCGTGATCATCGCCCCGGTCTTATATATGGTAAAGCCGGGTGTGGATGAGAAGATCAAAGCGTTTGTGCAGGCGGGCGGTATTTTTGTAACCACTTTTTTCAGCGGCTATGTGGATGAGCATGATCTGGTGGTGACCGGAGGGTATCCGGGGAAACTGCGTGATCTCTTAGGCATCTGGGTGGAGGAGAGCGATGCCCTGCCGGAGGGAGAGACGAATCATTTTACATGGAAGGGCGCGCGGCATGAGGCGGTTCTGCTGTGTGATCTGCTGCATCCGGAGGGAGCCGAGGTGCTTGCAACCTACGAGGAGGATTTTTATGCGGGAATGCCGGTGCTCACGAAAAAACGTTACGGAGCGGGAGCGGCATACTATGTGGCGGTGCGGTCGGACGCGCTATTTTATGAAGCGCTGATACGCGAGATCTGCGAAAAAGCCGGGATCACGCCGGTGGCACAGACTCCCGGGGGCGTGGAAGCGGTCTTACGTGTGGGACGCGATGAAAAAAAGGAGTTCCTTTTTCTGTTAAATCATGAGAAAATAGAGCAGAGTGTGCCGGTGGAGCAGGACGCAACGGATCTTGTGACCGGTATGGAGTGGAAAAAGGGGAGCAAGCTGACACTGCCGGCGTACGGCGTGGCAATACTGAAACGAAGCGTATGAAGACAAAGATAAAACAACTGATAAACCGGATACTGGGAATGAAGCTCGTCTACCGCATGATTTTAATCTATGTGATAGGCGGGCTTTTGCCGCTTTCCGCCATTATCGGCTATCTGATTCACGGAACCAATCAGGTGCTGGTGAGTCAGGCGGAGAATGCGGAGATTGCGGAACTGCAGACGATCGGAAGACAGATCCTGGAATTGGAGAATACGATGACCACGGTCTCTTCGTACTTTTATTTCGATGACAAGCTCGAGGAGATTGCGGCAAAACAGTATACGGATTATCAGGAGATGATCAATGACTACAGAGGCTATACCGCTTTTAAGGAATATCAGAGTTACTACAACACGATGATCTCCAGAATCAGTATTTTCCTGCAGAATCATACGCTGCGCGGCAATTCGGACTTTGTGGTTGTGGATGCGGACACGGAGGTCGAGGCCTGGTATCAGAGAGTGAGTACAGAGGGAAGCGGCTGCGTGTGGACGTGTCTGCCGATCAGCCTGCCCAAATATGACCATGCACCTGCCATTGCCCGTATGATTAAGACCAAAAAGAGCGAAAATGTCGGGGTGCTTGTGATCTATCTGCGCCCGCAGCAGTTTGAGAAAATGATCTGGGAGCGGGAGGGAAGTACCTATATTGTGCTGGATGGCGAGACCTTGCTTACGAGCCGTCATGAGACGATTCCTTTTGAAGAATTAAAGCAGTATCTGCCGGATGCCGCCGAGGAGAAGTATCAGACGCGCATCAAGGCAGGGGAGGAAGAATATGTCCTCACCTGTGAGAATGTAAAGCAGGAGGATACCAGCGATTATTTTCAGGTGGTCAGTGTGCGTGCGGTGGATGAGATCTTAAGGGAAGCGTATGCACAGCAGCGAAAGAGTATCTGGCTGTTCCTTGGGAGCGTTGTGCTTGCCGGGACGTTGATTTTTGCATTTTCCTGGTCGTTTGCAAGGCGTGTCGGCAGATTCCGGGAACAGATGCAGAAAGCGTCTGAGGGAAATTTTGAACTTGAGGAAAAGCTCGGAGGAAATGATGAGATCAGTCAGCTTTATGATTACTTAAGCGTCATGATCTGGAGAATTCAAAGGCTTCTGGCGCAGGTGTATCAGGAGAAGATTCACGCGGAGCGGCTAAAGAGCAGCCAGAAGGATGCGGAGTTTAAGATGCTCACCAGCCAGATCAACCCGCATTTCCTGTATAATACACTGGAAACCATCCGCATGAAGGCGCGCATCAACAAGCAGTATGAGATCGAGGAACTGGTGAAGATGCTCGGAAAGATCCTGCGCAGCAGTATCCAGGCAGGTTCAAAGGATATGACGATCCGAGAGGAGGTGGAACTGGCAGAATATTATCTGAAGATTCAACAGTACCGCTTCGGCGAACGGATTCAGTATCAGATCTATGTGGAGGAAGGTACCGAGAGGCAGAAGATCCTTCCGCTTCTGATCCAGCCGCTGGTGGAAAATTGTATCATACACGGACTTGAGGGAAGCGAGGATGTCGGTCACATCGATATCTGTGTCAAACGCAGCGGACAGAATGTGGTCATCACGGTTACCGATGACGGCGCCGGCATCTGCGGGGAAAAGATTGCGGAGATCCGCAGAGAACTTGCAGGCAACCGCACAAAGGGAGAACATATCGGCATCTGCAATGTCAATCAGAGAGTGCGGCTGCGTTACGGGGAGGAGTACGGCGTGACAGTGGAAAGCATCTGCGGCGAATATACCCGGGTGGAGATAACGCTTCCGGGTGACTGGGAAGAAACGGAATCATAAATCACAAAAGCCTGTTCTGTGGAAGAAAAAACGATCCGCAGAACAGGTATTTTAATACATGCAAACCCCCTATAAAAAATGCAAATTTTATGGTAAAAATAATGAAAATAGTAAGGTATTAAAATTTTGCTCCCAATCCTATAATGAGGATGAAAAGAGGAGGAAAATGATATGAAGACAGAAAAGAAACAGAAAGCCAAAGTGGCCAAACAGAAATTCAGCTGGCAGCTTATGTGGAAGCAACGGTATCTGCTGTTGATGTCGGTACCTTTTGTCATCTGGCTCATCATTTTTAAATATGTTCCGCTGTGGGGATGGACAATGGCGTTTCAGGAGGTAAAGCCAAACAGCTTTGCACTTCCGGTATGGCAGAGAAAGTTTGTGGGGTTTGACAATTTTAAAAAGGCATTCACAGACCGGCTGTTCGGTCAGACCATGATCAATACGATTGGTCTGAGTGTGCTGGGAATTGCACTTGGAACCGTCATGGCGATCCTGTTTGCACTTATGCTCAATGAGATCTGCTTCAATCGTTTTAAGAAGGTCACACAGACCATTTCCTATTTGCCGCACTTCGTATCCTGGGTTGTCATCGCAAGTATTGCAAAGATGGTATTAAATGACGGCGGCATGTTAGACACACTGGTCGGAAAAAATCTAAAGCTTATGTCTACGAATTCGGTTCTGTTCTGGATCGTCGTCTGCATCATCAATGTCTGGAAGGAAGTCGGCTGGGATGCGATCGTATATCTCTCCGCGATGGCAGGAATCGACCAGGGGCTTTATGAGGCGGCAAAGGTGGACGGCGCGAACCGTCTGCAGAGAATCTGGCACATTACACTGCCGGGGATCAAGCCGACGGTGGTGGTGCTTCTTATTATGGGAATTGGTGGTGCTTTAAATGTCGGTATGGAGCGTCAGATGCTTCTCTCAAACGGTATTGTGCAGGATCATGCAATGGTGCTTTCCTGGTTTGCTTATATCCGCGGTATCGGTAACAATAACTACGGTCTCGGAACTGCGATCGGCATGTTCCAGTCGTTAGTCGGAATTGCACTTTTGTTTATCGCCAACAAGATAGCCGGATGGCTCGGCGAGAGCAGATTGATCTAAGGAGGGAAAGCATATGGCACGCAGTCATACAAAAATAAAAAGTAAAGATAATATTTTGGATTACATATTACTGGTGATCTTCATCGGCGTTATTATTGTGACTTTATATCCGTTTTTAAATGTACTTGCAATCTCATTCAACGACCCGATCGATACCATGCGCAATATCAATTTTATCATTCCACGAAAGTTCACCTGGAGCAATTACACTTATGTGTTTCAGGAAAACAATCTGTTTGAGCCGTTTGCCATGTCGATTGTGCGAACGCTGATCGGTACGCTGACCGGCGTGGCTGCGACAGCGATGGTAGCGTATGTTTTAAGCAGAAGGGATTTCTATTTTAACAAGCTGTTCACGGTGTTGTTTGTGATTACCATGTATGTCAGCGGCGGACTGGTACCGGAATATCTTCTGATTACAAGAACGTTAAAATTAGGAAATCATTTTCTGGTATATATTCTTCCGGGACTGATCTGGGTGTACAATATCATTCTGATCCGTTCATTTATAGACGGACTGCCGATTGCCCTGCAGGAGGCAGCCAGAATTGACGGGGCAAACGATTTTATTATTTTCGCAAAGATCGTTCTGCCGCTATGTAAGCCGGTACTTGCGACGGTGGCACTTTTTGTGGCAGTCGGACAGTGGAATTCCTTTATGGATACCTATCTGTATGCAAGAGATCTTCCGACCTTACAGTATGTATTATATGAGATTATGGAGAAGGCGACGATCAAGGTTGATCCGCATGCCGCAGAACAGTTAAAGAGCGCGGTATCTCCGATGTCGATCCGAATGGCAATCACGATCATTGCAACGGTTCCGATCCTGATTGTGTATCCGTTCCTGCAGCGGTATTTTGTAGGTGGTATGACGATCGGTGCAGTCAAAGACTGATTACTGATAGAGCAAGCAAAGAAGAGAGGAGAAGAAAGATTATGAGGCAAAAAAGGTTATGTGCATTGATGCTGGTGGCATCTATGGCAGCAGGGGTTCTGGGCGGCTGTGGAAATGGAGAAGCAGCAGACACTTCTTCCGTGAGTGGGGGAACAGAGAGTGCGGGCAGCGGAACATCCGGTGATGTGGTAGAACTGACGTTCTACAATGCGGACGGACAGGAGGATCCATGGACCGATCCGGTGGCACAGGCACTGACGGAGGCAACCGGTGTGAAGTTAAAGACCGATTATCCGGTGTCAGCCGATGATGAGAAGGTCGCACTGATGATCGCGGAGCAGAATTACCCGGATATGATCTATGCCAAGGGGGATGCAGGAGCACTGATCGATGCAGGAGCCTTGATTGATATGACGGATCTGATTGAGGAGTATGGTCCGAATATCAAGAAGCTTTATGGAGATGAGTTTGACAAATTAAAATATTCTGAGGATGATCCTTCGATCTATCAGCTTTCGGCTTATGCAGCGGGAGGAGAGACATTTAAGACATCCGGTACGGCACAGCTTCAGTGGGATGTTTTAAAGGAGAATGACTACGAGGTACCGAGGACGTTAGATGAGTTTGAGACGATGTTAAAGGATTATATTGCGGCACATCCGACCACGGACGACGGTCTGGATACGATCGGTTTTACGCTGTCGACTTCGGACTGGCACTGGATGATCACGCTTGGCAATCCGGCAGGGTATATCGCGGACGGAGCACCGGACAACGGACAGTGGCTCGTGGACGAGAACAACAATGCGATGTACAAATTCCGCTCTGACAAGGAGAGAGAGTATTTCCGCTGGATGAATAAAATGTACAACGAGGGAATTCTTGATCCGGAATTCGCAACCCAGACACACGAGGACTACATCGCAAAGATCGCATCCGGACGCGTGCTGGCGCTGTTTGATACAGACTGGGATTACGGCGATGGCGAGAAGGTTTTGAAAGCGGACGGAAAGTACGGTAAGACGTATGCACCGCTTCCCCTTGCCATGGATGCGGATACCAAGTGCCCGTCTTTGATGTATCAGGGACTTACGACTGGCTATGGCGTTGGAATCACTACTTCCTGTAAGGACCCGGTGGCGGCAATCAAATATCTGGATTATATCTGCTCCGATGAAGGACAGGTGCTTGTACAGTGGGGAATTGAAGGTGTGAACTACTTCATGGATGATGAAGGACACCGTTACCGCACGGAAGACGAAGTAAAGTATGCAACGGAGGACAAGGATTATCAGAAGAAGACCGGTGTCGGTTTCCACAATTATCCGTTCCCGTACTATGGAAACGGTGTTGAAGACCCGACCGGAAGCACCTACACAACCACGAACAAAGAGAGTGTCATGGCGGATTATGATAAGGAGCAGAAGGCGGCATGTGAGGCATGGAATGTGGAGCTTCTGACCGATATTTTCCCGCAGGCGGATGAATTTACCACACCGGACTACTCTCCGATCTGGGCTTACGCAAAGCCGACGGAGTTTGACGAGATTGCAAATCAGCTCGATGAGATCGCATGGTCTGCGCTCATTAGCTGCGTGATTGGATCGGAAGAAGAATTTGACGCTTCCTATGACAAGATGATCTCGGATTTGGAGAATGCGGGAATGGCGGATGCCGAGCAGATGCTGACGGAGATTATTCAGGAAAAAGTAGCTGCTGTGCAGTAGAACAGAGGAGTATTTTGGCGGAATGGCCACATAGAACAGAGAATTAGGTTTTATTGATAAAAGGAGCAGGAACTCTTGCGGATGAAACGGAGAGTTCCTGCTCCTTTTGTTTTACTGCCGGTGTGTCCTGCGGAATTCGGCGGGCGTCATTCCGACCTGACGTTTGAATTTGATGTGAAAATAATCGACATTGCGGTAGCCGACTTTTTCAGCAATCTCGTACACCTTCATATCATTGCCAAGGAGCAGTTCCTTGGAGTGTTCGATACGCACATGGTCGAGATAGGAGTTGAAATTTTCCCCGACCTTTTTGCTGAAAATCTTGCCGAGATAAGAACTGTTGTAGCCAAAAAGCGGCGCGATTGCTTCCAGTGTGAGATTGCGTGCGTAATTGTGCTCGATGTAATAGAGAATGTCGTCAATCACGCCCTCCTTCGACGTGCGGCCGATGGAGGATAAGATCAGTTCAAACTGTTCTGTCAGAAAGCGGATGATTTCATACAGATAATATTTTTCGGAGATGATGCGTATGATTTCTCCGTTTCCCGGAAAAGGAATATCGACGCTGGTGTAAGAGCGGCCGATGCGCTCCTTGATCTGAAGATACAGATCTGCAAAAAACAGCTTGATGGTATCAATGGAATCGGACGATTGATACAGCTTTGTCTGCAATTCGCCCAGAATCTCTGCAGTGCGGCTTCTACTGAATGAGGAGAGCCCGTCAAAAAGGCGGTCCGCATATTCATCCAGAAAGGCACCGGTAATGAGCGGAAGACCGCTGCCCAGCGTCGGGAGATTCTCATAGCCGCCAACCTCAGCGCACCCGGTGCCATTGCCG
>OLND01002432.1_pt1 | contig 16742 bp, 14 predicted proteins | sample 1672031 | NCBI WGS metagenome assembly OLND01 (sample SAMEA3136638, study PRJEB25190) | human gut metagenome | biome: human gut; feature: human-associated habitat; material: faeces | place: Austria | collected 2013
GTCACCTTCGGTGACAGCTCTCCCAAAGGGAGAGCCAAGGGCGCTTCGCTCCTCGCAATGACAATTCGGGAGCGGTTACCATTTTAACGGAGGCCTGTTTCGCTCGGCAGTGCGCAGCCGGGCCCGGCTGTCCCCGCCCCTACAGCGCGCTATCGATGTCCGCGCAAAAATTTATAAATTACAGCGCTTCCTTAAAATATGCCGCAAGCTCCTGCATCCGGTTCTCGTCAAACGGCGAGGTCAGGCTCCCGTCCTGCAGCATGGCGAGGAACGTCGACTCCGGCGCGGCATACAGCAGGTCGCTGAAGGCTTTCAGACCCGCGCCGGGCGTTTCCTGCTCCAGCTGGTAAATTTGAAGGGCAGCGTCGTTCGAGACGCAGTAGCTGATGACATAATACGGCGCGGAGAAAAAGTGCTGCACGTCGATCCAGCTGCGCGCGGCCTGCTCCGCCGACGCCTCGTCAAACAGGCCGAAGTCCACGCAGCATTCCGCAAACAGCTCATTGAGCTTCCCGACCGTCAGCTCACTGTCCGGCAGGGCATAGGCCTTGCACTCAAAGGCATAGTAGCATGCCTGCGTGAGGAAGGTCTCGAGCGAGTCATAGAGCTTGTACTGCCGCAGCTCCGCCGCGCGGGCGAAGCCCAGCGACGTGCTGCCGAGCGTCAGGTACTCCAGCGCCTGCGAGAAGACCTCGGAGCAGTCGATGGAAAACGTCTGGTTGCAGTTCACATAGCCGTCGACAAAGTGGCCGTATTCGTGCGCGGCCGTCAGCAGATCCGCCAGCGTCCCCTCGGGCGAGATATAGATGTAGGGCATCTCGTAGGACTCAAGGTACGTTGTGTACGAGCCGGGCATTTTATTCGCGGAGCTCGTGATGTCATAAAGCGAATAGGCGTCGAGGAAGCCCATGGCCGTCTGCACCTCGCTGCCGAGCGTATCGGCCGCCTCATGCAGGTGCTGCATCGTCTCATCGGCGGAAAGGGCGGAAAGCTGCATCGGCTCGGCCGCCTCCGTGTAGACGGGGGCCAGCTCCGTGCGCACGCGCTCGATATAGCGCTCGGCCTGCGCCGGGGTGTAGTCGCGGTAATAGAGCGCGTCATAGGCATAGTCGGCGTAGCTGCCGTAGCCCAGCCGCCCGGCAAGCTCCCGGCGCGTCTGGATGAGCTTGATGTAAATTTCGCCCGCCTGCGCGCCGTAGGCGTCGTAATACGCGCCGAGGACCTCGTAATAGAGGTCGGCCGTCACGGCGTTTTCCAGCAGCTCCGAGACGGAGCGCGTGCTGCCGTTCCACTCGATCGACGGGTCATTCTGCAGGGCGACATACTGCGCCTGCAGCTCGGATTCCTGCTGCAGGAGGGCGACGGTCCGGGCATCGGAATACACGCCGTCCGAGTCGTAGGACGCAAAGAAGTCCTCGCCGAAATACTGCTCCTCGAGCGCGCTGCGCAGGCTGCTTTTGGCCATGGTCGTGTAGCAGTCCTCCATGGCCTTTTCCACGCGCGTCGTCTGGTCCGTGCACCAGGTGTACTCCGCCTCGTAGTAGCTGTCGCTCAGGTCGCGGGTGTAGCGCAGGTAGGCAAGCTCGCCCATGGTGTTGAAGAGCACATAGTCGTCATAGGCCGCGTCGAACTGGTTGATGATGTCGGCCGCAGCGGCCTTGCCGCCGGTCGCGGATGCGCCGATGGACTTGAGCGCGCTGCAAAGGCCGTCGACGTCCGGACGGACGTATTCGATGTCCGGCTCGGCCGTGTATTTCACGCGGGGCTGATACGGCCGCTGGAACTCGCGGTACGAGATCGCGCCGTCCGAATAATCCGGGCGGGTATATTCGCCGCGGAAGGCGGAATAGAGGTCAAACAGGGGGCTGCAGCCCGTCAGCAGCAGCGACAGGGCCAGCAGCAGAGCAAAGCAGCGCTTTTTCATGCGTCGCCTCCTTCCCGGATGCGGCGGGCAATGGCCAGCAGCTCCGGATGATTCACGGCGTTGCCCATGGCGACGGAGCCGCGCTGCGTCAGAGCCAGCGGGCTGCCGTCGAGCTGGGTGGCGATGCCGCCTGCCTCCGTGACGATCAGGCCTCCCGCGGCATAGTCCCACGGGCACAGTTTGCACTCAAAAAACAGGTCTGCCCGGCCTGCGGCCACATAGCAGCAGTCCAGCGCGGCCGAGCCGCCGCGGCGGAAATCGAGGCAGTTCGGCAGAAGGGCTTCGACGAAGCGGAGCGTCTCGGGGATGGTCTCGCGGTAATAGATGGCGCTGCCGAACAGCACGAGGCTGTCGTGGACGGCGTGCTGCGTGACATGCAGGCGCTGGCCGTTGAGCCACGCGCCCTTGCCGCGCTGGGCGGAGAACATCTCGTCGTAATAGGGGTTGTAGACCACGGCGTGCGTCACGACGCCGTCGACCGCCAGTGCGACGGAGATGGAGCTGTGGTGCAGGCCGCGGATAAAGTTCATCGTGCCGTCGATGGGGTCGACGATGAACAGCTGGCGTCTGCCCGCAATGTCATGCGTCGCGTCCTCCTCCCCGAGGAAGCCCGCCTCCGGCAGCAGCGTCATCAGGCGGCTGCGCAGGAATTCCTGCACCATGGGGTCATACAGCGTGACGAGGTCGACATGCGAGGATTTTTCGCGGATGCCCATGGCGGCATCCTGCGCCGAGCGGACCGTCGTGCCGGCCGAGCGGACGATGTCCTTCAAACGTTCCAGAAGATGGATGTCCATAGTGTTTTCGCTCCTGATCCAGATTCTAAGGCGGCAGCGCACCCTCGGCCTTCACCGAAGGCTCTCACGGCATTGTGCGTCGCAGCCCTGATTCCAATTTATCATAATTTATCATACCATATTTCCCGGGAAAAGGGAAGAATCGGGAAGAAAAGAGTTTGCGGTGCGATTTCGCCGCCCGGACATGCAGGGTTGTCAATGCCGACATTTGCAGCCTCTCCGGTCACCTGCCCGCCCTCTGCTCCGAGGAAAACCGTTCTGAGATTGCGATATCGTTCCTCGTAATAAGGAAATAACACCGCGATTGGATCGCGGTGTTATTTTTATAAACCACTATTCCAGCAGCGAAAAGCCCAGGATCACGACGCCGAGAATGACGAGAATAACGCCCGTGGCGCGGTTGAGTGTTTTGGCGCTGGCACGGTTGGCGATGCGTGCAGCCAGCTGGGCAAAGCCGAACGTAAAGATGATGCACAGGAAAAACGGCAGCCACTGCGGCGCGCCGCCGATGGCGAAGTGCGAAACGGAGCCGGTCAGGGCCGTGAACGTCATGATGAACACGCTCGTGCCGACGGCGGTCTTGAGCTCATAGCCCATGACGCCCGTGAGCAGCAGGAGCATCATCATGCCGCCGCCCGCACCGATAAAGCCGCAGATAAAGCCGACGATCGCGCCGCAGACAATGGACTTGATGATACGCGTGCGCTTCGGGATCTGCTGCATGTCCTCCTTTGTGGTCATCACCGGGCGGACGATGAACTTGATGCCGAGCAGCAGCGTCATGAACACGGAGAAATTGCCCATTGCAACGGATGGCACGAGGCTCGAGACAAAGCTTCCGACTACGGTGAACGCCAGCACCGTGATCATCATGATGAGGCCGTTGCGGATGTCCAGATTCCTGTTGCGGCCGTAGGTATAGGCCGAGACGGCGCTTGCCAGCACATCGGATGCCAGTGCGATGCCGACGGCCGTGTACGGCTCGATATGCAGAAATGTGACGAGCATGGGGGTGATGACGGCAGCGGCACTCATTCCGGCAAAGCCCGTGCCGAGGCCTGCCCCCGCACCTGCGAACAGGCAGACGACGATGGTCAGGAGGAGCTGCATCGAATCACCCCTTCCTCGTCATTTCGACCGTTCTGCGGTAGGCGGCCGTGACGGCATTCTGCACGGTGTAGGAAAATCCGCCCTGCTCGAGCGCCAGAACGCCCTCGATGGTCGTTCCGGCCGGGCTGCACACGCGCATTTTCAGTACGTCCGGCGCTTCCCCACCCTGCAGGAGCATCTCCGCCGCGCCGAGCATGGTCTGCGCCGCCAGACGGCAGGCGTCCGGGTACGACAGGCCCGCGCGCACGCCGCCGAGGGCCAGCGCGTCGGCAAACTGGAAGCAGAACGCAGGTCCGCAGCCCGAGATGGCGCTTGCAGCGTCGATCTGCGCCTCCGGCAGGGGCAGCAGCAGCCCGGCCTGCGCCAGAACGGCGCGGAAGGCGTCCAGCTGCGCGTCCGTCACGTTCTGCGCGGCATAGAGGATCGTGCCCGCGCCGACGGCTGCGGGCGTGTTCGGCATGATGCGGATGAGCGGCAGTCCCCCGCCGAGCATGGCGTCCAGCTCCCGGAGCGTCACGGCCGTTGCCATGCTGACGACGACGGGTGCATTCCCCTTCCGTGCCTGCAGCACGGGAGCCAGCTCTCCTGCCAGACCCGGCAGGCCCTGCGGCTTCACGCCGAGGAACAGCAGCTCGGCCGCTTCCGCGGCCTCTGCGTTCGGGCAGACTGTCCCGCCCAGCTCCTTTGCCAGCGCCGCTGCCTTGGCAGGGGTTCGGTTGGCAAGCAGCAGCGTGTGGCCGCCCTTCGCTGCGGCCCGCGCCAGCGCGCCGCCCATATTTCCGGTCCCGATGAATCCGATCTTCATGCGCTTACCTCCTAATCTGACCGTTTCCGGTGATAACGTACTGATAGGTCGTCAGCTCGTTCAGGCCGATCGGCCCGCGCGCGTGGAGCTTCTGCGTGGAGATGCCCATCTCGCAGCCGAGGCCGAATTCGCCGCCGTCCGTGAAGCGCGTCGAGGCGTTGACATAGACGGCCGCGCTGTCCACCCCCGCCGTGAAGCGGGCGGCGCTTTCCTCACTTTGCGTGACGATGGCCTCGCTGTGGTGCGTGGAATGCTGCGCAATATGGCGGATGGCGCCCTCCACGTCGTCTACGACGCCGACAGCCAGCACATAGTCCAGAAATTCCGTGTCGAACTCCGGGTCCGGCGCGATGCCGAGGATGGCTGCGGCTTCTTCGTCGCAGCGCAGGCGGACGGGGTGCTTTGCACCGGGGCCGCACAGGCGCTTTTGCAGCATGGGCAGGAACCTCGGCGCGATGGCGCGGTGGACGAGCAGGACCTCGGCCGCGTTGCAGACGGACGGGCGGCTCGTTTTCGCATTTTCGATGATATCGAGCGCCATATCAAGATCGGCGCTCTCGTCGACATAGACATGGCAGATGCCCGTGCCGGTCTGGATGCACGGCACGGTCGCGTGCTCAACGCACGCGCGGATGAGGCCTGCCCCGCCGCGCGGGATGAGCAGGTCGATATAGCCCGTGGCTGTCATGAGAGCGGCGGCCCCTGCGTGTGACGTGTCCTCCACAAGGTTCACGAGATCCGGCGTCAGACCGGTCCGCTCCAGCCCGCGGCGCAGCGCTGCCGTGATGGCAGCGGCGGAGCGGTAGGCCTCGCGCCCGGAGCGCAGCACGCAGACGTTGCCGGACTTCAGCGCGAGCGCGGCGGCGTCCGACGTGACGTTCGGGCGGCTCTCATAGATGATGGCGATGACGCCCATCGGCACGCTGCGCTTGCAGATGCGAAGGCCGTCCGGACGGACGAATTCGTCCAGCGTCCGGCCGACCGGGTCCGGCAGGGCAGCAACGGCCTCGATGCCGGCCGCCATGCCCTCGAGCCGTGCCTCGTTCAGCGCGAGGCGGTCGAGCATAACGTCCGAGACCGTGCCGCGCGCGGCCTCGAGATCGGCGGCGTTTTCCGCCAGAATGGCCGGGGCCTCCGTGCGCAGCGCCTGCGCCATGGCGGCAAGGGCGCGGTTTTTCGCCGCGGTGTCGCGCAGCGCCGGGCAGGCCGCCGCGGCCTTTGCGCGCTTCAGAATGACCTCTGTCGGGGTGAATTCCATCATGCAAGCACCTCCTGTGCCAGAAATTTTGTACCGACGGGCTTGCCGTCCATCAGATCGTAGAGCGCAGCGGGCCGCGCGCCGTTGGCGATGACCATGGGCACGCCGGCCTCCGTTGCGATGTGTGCGGCGTGGAGCTTCGTCTGCATGCCGCCCGTGCCGAATTTGCTGCCCGCGCCACAGGCCAGCCGCTCGATCTCCGGCGTGAGCCTCTCGACGACGGGGATGAGCTTCGCCGCGGGATCGCTGTGCGGGTCGGCCGTGAACAGACCGTCGATGTCCGAAAACAGGATGAGGAGGTCTGCCCGGATCGTCCGGGCGACGATGGCGGCCAGCGTGTCGTTGTCGCCAATGCCAAGCTCCTGCGTGGCGACGGTGTCGTTTTCGTTGATGATCGGCAACGTGCGCAGCTGCAGCAGCCGCGCAAGCGTGTTGTGGAAGTTTTTTGCGCGCTCCGGCGTCTCAATGTCGTCCGCCGTGATGAGCAGCTGCGCCACAACGTGGTGGTACTGCGAGAAGAGCTTATCATAAATGTACATCAGCTCGCACTGGCCGACGGCCGCAGCCGCCTGCTTGCCGGGAATATCCTTCGGCCGCTCGGCCAGCGACAGCTTGCCGACACCCATGGCGACGGCGCCGGACGATACCAGCACCAGCTCATGTCCTGCATTTTTGAGATCGCTGCAGACCTTGCACAGCTCCTCCACGCGGCGAATGTTCAGATTCCCCGTCGGGTGCGTGAGCGTGGACGTCCCCAGCTTGAGTACGATTCGCATGGTTCAAGGCTCCTAACTTTTTTGCTTTAGCTTGTTAACACCTGCGTATCATAGCACGCTGAGGCCGGAATTGCAAGCGCTGCCGGATTTTTTGATGAGCTGCGGCAAAAGACCGCTTCAGAACCTCTGTGTTTCACGTGAAACACAGATCACCGCATGAAACCATACTATTATAAATAGTTCACTTGCAGTACCCGGCAGCATTGTGGGAAAGCAATCGGCGAAATCGCAGCTGCCTGCCCGAGATTGCCGCGGGATCAACGCCGGTGTATTTTGTCAGTCTCCATGGCGCTCAGGGAGCGCCGCTGCAGACACAATTGTTGCACGCTGTTTTAATGACGGCCTGTACGAACTGTAAGTGCCTTCCCGAGATTGCCACGTCGCTTCGCTCCTCGCAATGACAAATCGGGAGCGTTTGCTTTTTTCATGTTCCCTGTACCGATCGGCAGGTGCCTCACGGGACGTCGAGGACGCCGCTCCCCTACAATGCCCCAGCACACAAAAAGCGGCGCATCCGGTTCGGGATGCGCCGCATGGGAGACAATATTCAGGAAAGGTCGCTGCCGAGGTCGCAGGTATACAGCCAGCGGATGGAATCACCGTCCTGTACGGTGCAGTCCGATGCGCCGTAGTTCGGGAAAACGCCGTTCACGGCAAACATCCAGCCGGAGCGCGCGCCGCAGTCCTTCTCGTAGAGGTTGCCGAGCCCCTCGATGTAGGTGGTCTGGTACAGGGGCGAGACGGAATACTCCATCTGGATATTGTAGTCGCTCACCACGCGCTGCAGGACAGAAAACACTGTGTCGCCCTCCTGCAGCTCGACCGTCACGGTACCGAGGATGATGCCGTTCGACGGGACGATGGAACGCTTGGCCTCCGAGAGCTTGTCCCAGTTGTCCAGGACCGTCGTGCAGGAGATGGAGACCGTGCACGAAGGAGCGGCAGGCTCCGTCGCGGGCGGCTCCGTCGGGGCCTCCGTGGCAGGCTGCGTCGCGGCGGTCGGGGCTTCTGTGGCCTTTGTGGCCTCCGTAGACGCTTCGGTCGGAGCTTCTGTGGCTTCCGTCGAGGCGGCTGTGGGCTTCTCTGTGGGAGCGGCTGTTTCGGGCGGCTCCGTGACGTCCTCCAGCGTCTCCGTGGCCAGCTGCAGCCCCTCCGTGCCGCCGGTGGGCTGCGTGTCCCCGCCGCCGCCCTGCAGTACAAAGACGAGCGTCAGAACGGCTGTCAGAACGACGCACACCAGCGCGATGAGCTGCCAGCGCTTCCAGGAATGAAACAGCTTCATGGCAGAACCCTCACTGCAGATAGCGCGTCAGCATGGCCGCTGCCTGCGCTCGCGTCGCCGTGCCGCCGGGGGCCAGTCTGCCGTCCATGCCGTTCAGAATGCCGCGCTCCACAGCCCACGCCAGCGCCGTGCTCGCCCAGTCGGAGCACGTCCCGGCATCCGGGAAGGCTGCAAGGCTCTGTGTGCTCCCGGGGCTGCCGGAGGCGCGCCAGAGCATAACGGCGAGCTGCTCGCGTGTGATGCTGTCCATCGGCGCGAAGCGGTTTTCGCCCACGCCCTGCACAATGCCGCTCTGCTGCGCCCACGAAACGGCCGTGGAGTACCACTGCCCGGCCGGGACGTCGGAAAAGCTGCCGCCGTCTGCTGCGGGGCTGCCGGAAGCGCGCCAGAGAATCGTGGCGAGCATGGCACGGTTCAGCGTTCCCTCGGGATCGAAGCAGTCGTTGCCGACGCCATTCATGAGGCCCTGCTCCGTCACCGCGCAGACATAGGGCTGCGCCCAGTGGCGGGCCGTGTCGCGGTAGCGGACGCAGGTGTGTGTGCCGTAGGTCGTGTCCGTCATGGTGTACAGGGCGGGCTGGCCTGCGAGGAAGCGCTCATAGGCCGCGAGGGCGTAGCCCGCCTGCTCTGTGGCCATGTAGTTTGCCGTGCGGTTCGTGTGGCCGAAGGCAAGGCCGGTTTCCGTCTGCACGCGGAAGCTCATCAGCGCGCTGACGAGCCACGCGCCGTTCGCACGGACAAAGCGGCTGTCCTTTGCCGGGTCGATGCCGAGGGCACACAGCGCCACAAGGACCTGCGAGATCGATTCCGAGGACGAGGCGCCCCACGCTTCAAAGCTGCCGTCGTCCTTCTGCATGCCGCTGAGCACGTTCAGGGCGCGGTCGATGGCCGCAGAGACGTTTGCCTGCGTGCGGTAGGGCGCGAGGGCCTGCAGCACCATGGCGGTCTGGTCGGGGTCGGCCGTCTTACCGGAATAGTCCCAGCCGCCGCCCGGCAGCTCCTGCGCCAGCAGGTAGGCCACGAGGCGCGCGCGGGAGCTCGTGCCGGAGGCTGCGAAGCCGTAGGACACGGAGTCCATGGCGATGAGGGCAAAGGCCGCGCCGTTCACGCCCTGCCAGACGGTCTGGTCGTAGTTTGCAAGCGGGGCCGTCAGGTCATAGCCCGCAAAGTCGCGGGCGTTCTCGCCGCAGGCCGTCAGGGCGAGGATCGTGCGGGAATACTGCGTGTAATAGGATTTATCCAGCACGCCGCCGCAGGCGCGGAGCTTTTCCGCCAGAGAAGCGAGATAGTCCTGCCGCATGGCGTCCGTCAGATTGCCGCTGCGGGCCAGCTGCAGGATGGACCAATCGCTGTAGGTCCCGGCGGCCTGCATCGCCGCGGTGCAGTAGGCGGAGACGCCGTCCACGGCCTCGGCGACCGTCATGGGAAGGGCCGTGGGCTCCGCCGCCGCAGCGGGGAGCACCAGGCAGGCCAGCATGGCCAGAAGAACCAGCCCGGAGATCAGTTTTTTCATCATGGCTTTTTCCTCAAAGATCCAGAATTTACGCGCCGAGCCAGACCCACAGGATCTTGGCAATCTGGGCGCGGGTCGCGCCGTCGCGCGGACGGAGCCACAGCGTGCCGTCCGAGGCGGGGTCGCCCGAGATCAGGCCGCGGCTGACGGCCCACTGCATGGCCTCAACGGCATAGCCGGAGACCGCGTCCGCATCCGGGAAGGAGGAGAGCAGGTCTCCCGTAACGGCCTCGCCGTTGTAGCGGTAGAGAATGGCCGCGATCTGCTCGCGGGTGATGGCGTCCTCCGGGGCGAACGTCGCGGCGGACGTGCCCTTGACGACGCCGTTGGCGGCTGCCCAGATGACAGCCTTCGCATACCACGACTGCGGCGCGACGTCCGCAAACGGATTCGGCAGGCCAGTCACGTCCGGGGAACCGGCGTGGCGGTAGAGGACGGTCACGAGCTGTGCGCGCGTCAGCGTGCCGTTCGGCTCGAATGTCGTGGCGCTCATGCCGTTCATCATGCCCGTTTCCAGCATATAGTCGACCGGCTCATGATACCACTGCGTGACGTCGAGGTCGGAGAAGGCCTCGGACGGACAGACCTTATTCTGCGGCTGCGTTGTATAACGGGTCGTCTCGCCGTCCTGCCACGAATAGAGTGCATAGAGCGTGACCATGGCGCGGATGGGGGTGTAGGTGTCCGTGTAGACCGTGCTCACCTGCACGGCGTCGGCCACGGGAGCGTCCGTCCAGCCTGCGAAGACATAGTCGTGCGCATTGGCCAGCGGCTTGCCCTCCGGGGCGGTGAGTGCCATCTCTTCGCCGACATAGCCGCGCTGCATCGGCTGGGAAGCCCCCTCCGGCGTGGAGAATACGACGGTTGCGGGGACGCGCTGGCGGAACTCCACCACAAGCGTGCAGTCCTCGCGCACGTCGCTGACGGTGAAGACATTGCCGTCCTGCGCGACGGCGGCTGCGCCCTCGGGCTGAAGCGACCAGCCGGAGACGGCGGCGTTCTCCGCGGGCTTTGCTTCGAACGTCAGGTCATTCAGCGGCACGACCGTGCCGAGGGCCGTGTTGGCAGAGACGGCCGTAACGGTGAATTTCGCCTTGCCGAAGAGCTGCCAGTCGGAATGGACCTCCTGCAGGGCATCGACCTTGCCCTTACCGGGGTAGGCGTCCAGCGCGGAGGAGACGATGGGGAAGGCGCAGTAGTTCCGGCGTGCGCTTTCAATGGTCAGGTACTCCGAGCAGCGATCCCACTGTCCAATCTCAGTCTTCATCTGCGCAACGGCCTGTGCGACGGTGTCGCCCGCGCGCAGACGGGCAAAGAAGACCTCTTCCCACTTGTAGTCATAGTCGAACGTGACGGACTGGGAATAGCCGTAGAACACGCTCACGCCCTCGGCGCGCAGCGGGGCGCACAGACCGTCCGTCGCCATGCCGAGGCAGATGGCGCTCCAGATCAGGCTGTCCGGGGCGGACTTTGTCATGTGGTTCGCAATGCAGGTGCCGTCCACGGCGTAGTATTTTATCGTACCGTAGTAGCCCATGTACTGCGCGTGGTAGGTATTGCCGTCCTTGGCATAGTCCTCCGTCGTCAGGCCGCTGCAAGTCTGCAGCAGGAGGTAGGACGTTGTCGCGCCGGAGACAAGGTCGTCCTCGTTCCACGGGTTCTCATAGTCTGTGGAACCGTGGCTGTCGAAGATGACAACGCCGCTCGACTCGACGGCGGCAGCAACAGCGTCGATCGTGGCGCGCGTCGTCTTGAGGACCTGCGAGCTGCCGCCCGTGGCGGCGGCCAGCTTTTTCACCTCGTTCTGATACTGCATCGTGAAGTTGGGGTCCAGACCGTAATACGGCTCGATGAGCGTGATATCCGCGCTCATCGTCGTGGATGTCTGCGGCTCGACTGCCTCTGTCTCAACGCTGCTCCCGGCGGCCTTGCGGGCCAGCTCGCGCAGGCGCGGGCTGTAGGCGCACGTCACGCCCGTCGTCGTTTCAAAGCTGAACTGCGCGCCGCGCCACTGCAGCGTGCCGTCCACATAGAGGTCGGAGGCCGTCACGGCCTCCGCCACGGCCTGCGCCGCCGCAAGCGTCCGGTCCGGACCATCCTGTGCGGACTGCGTCTGCGCGTCCTGCTCCACGGCGTCCAGCTCGGCCCACAGGGCGTCGATCGGCGCGTAGTCCGCGTCCGTCAGCGTGCGGGCCTTCGGACCGGCTGCAAAGGCGTTTCCGAACAGGGCCGGCAGCAGTGCCAGCACCAGCAGAAGCGCGAAAAATCGTTTCCAGTTCATATGTATCGCTTCCTTTCCGGTGAGTTACCTCTTATTCTACCATAGAGCCCGGCGATTGTCTATGGCAGCACTGCACAATTCAGCGAGAGCATTCGGCGAGAGATTTTTTGTCGAGGCAAGGTTTGAAAAGTGCAGGAATACTTTGTGTATTTCAAACTTTTCGAACCGATGGATCGGCAAAAAATAACCGACGAAGGCCGAAGATGCAATTGCGCGGTGTTGCCCTGCAAATTTTCCTCACAGCACCTGCCCGTTTGCCGCGCCCGTAAAGGCTCCGTGCAGGATGGCAGGTACGCCGCCGACGAACACGGCGTCCATGCCCTCGCTCTCCTGCGCAGGCTGCTCCCAGGTGGCGCGCTCGTGCACGGCGGCGAGGCCGAAAACATTGACATCAGCGTCCATCCCGGCGGCGATGCGTCCCTTGCCCTGTAGGCGTAGAGCCTGCGCCGGAAGGGCGGTCATGCGCTGCACGGCCTCCGGCAGCGTCAGGACATGGCGCTCGCGGACGAACGTCTCGAGAATGCGCGTGAATGTCCCGTAGACGCGCGGGTGGGGCAGGCCCTCCGTGGGATAGAGCGAGTCGGAGATGACGCTGGCAAACGGCGCGCGCAGGATGCGGCCGATGTCCTCGTCGCAGGTGATGAAGTCGATCATCGTCACGTTGCAGGCCTCCTCTGCCAGCACATGGCACAGGCAGTCGACCGGCTCCAGCCCGAGAAGCCGGGCCGCCTCGGCAAGCGTCTTGCCCGTGAGGGGCTGAAATTCCGGCCGGTGCAGCGTCGTCAGGCGGATGTTGTCCCAGCCGACCATCTGCGCGATGTTGTCAAAATCGCGGCCGTGGGCGATGCGCTCGCGCAGGATGTCCCGCTGAGCCGGGTCGCGCAGCCGGGCAGCAACGGCGTCCGTCCCGCCCGCCAGAAAGTCCTGCGGCAGCAGGTGCAGCAGCTGCGTCGAGCCTGCGCAGTAGGGATAGACGTCGCACGAGACGTCCAGCCCCTCGTCCCGCGCCTGCTGCAGCAGCGCCAGCGCCTCCGGGATGCGGCGGTTCCAGTTGCGCGGGCCCATGGCCTTGAGATGGCTGATGTGCACGGGCGTGCGGAGCAGGCGCGCCGCGCGGAGCATCTCGCGCAGGGCACCGCAGACCATATCGCCCTCCTCGCGCATGTGCACGCAGATGGGAATGCCGCTGCCCTGCAGCGGGGCCAGCGCCCGGAGCAGGCCGTCCGGCGTGTAGAAGCACTCCGGTGCATAGCCGAGGCCGAGCGAGACGCCGAGGGCCCCGTCCGCCAGCGCGCGCTCCAGCCTTCGGTGCAGCTCCGGCAGGGCCTCATCCGCATCGCCCGGCGCATAGCCGCAGCAGTCCGCGCGCACCGTCCCGCCGCCGACGAGCATGCCGACGTGCAGCGGCAGCGGCCGGGCGCGCAGTGCGTCCAGATAGGCCGCCATGGACTCCGTGGGGATGGCCGGGTCGATGTCGCCCGTGATCGCCCCGAGATAGCGCTGCAGCTCCGCCCGGTGTGCTGCGCCGAACGGCGCGAGCGACAGACCGCAGTTTCCGTTGACAATGGTCGTCAGGCCCTGCCGCAGCTCCGCGCGGCCGAAGCCGGGGCGGAAGACGGCGGCATCCCCGTGGCGGTGAATGTCCAGAAAGCCCGGCGTGACGTACCGCCCGGCCGCTTCCAGCGTCTGCGCGGCCTCGCCGCAGGACCCGACAGCCGCGATCTTGCCGCCGCAGATGCCGATATCCGCCCGGAACGGCGCGCCGCCGCTCCCGTCGATGACCGTGCCGCCGCGAATGACCCAATCCAGCATGAAAAACGCCTCCTTTTTGCTCCCATCATAGCACACTTCTGCGGAAAATCAACGCGAACGGTTGATTTTTGTCGAGACGTTGGATATAATAAAGAAAATCCATCTTCGGAGGTAACACCCATGGCAGTCAAAATTGAAAAAGATACCATCATCGGCGACGTGCTCGACCTCGCGCCGGAGACCGCGCCCCTGTTCCAGGCTATCGGCATGCATTGCCTGGGCTGCCCGGCCAGCCGCGGCGAGTCCGTTGAGGAGGCCTGCATGGTCCACGGCGTGGATCCCGATGCCTTCCTCGCACAGGTAAACCACTTCATCGAGGCAGTGGAAGCCAATAAGTGATCCGGCCCGGCCTGCTGCAAGCTTCAGATTGCAGCAGGCCCTTTTTCTTGCAAACGGAGGAGCAGAGATGACACAAAAAGAACGAATGCTCGCCGGACAGCTCTACCTCGTGGACGAGGAGCTGGCAGCCGAGATGCGCCATACCGTCGGGGTGCTCCGGCAGTTCAACAGCGAGCCGGAGCCGGAGGTCCGCGCCGCCCTGCTGCGCGGCATGCTGGGCGGGACGGGACGCACGTTCAGGATCGAGCCGCCCTTCCGCTGCGACTACGGCAGCCATATCTATCTGGGCGAAAATTTCTATGCGAATTATGAGCTCATCGTGCTCGACCAGTGCGACGTCCGCTTCGGCGACAACGTCATGCTCGGGCCGCGCGTGAGCCTGTTCAGCGCGGGCCATCCGCTCGATGCGGACATCCGCAATACCGGGCTGGAATACGGCAAGCCCATCACCGTCGGCAGCAACGTCTGGATGGGCGGCTGCGTGACCGTGAACGGCGGCGTGACCATCGGCGACAATGTCGTCATCGGCTCCGGCTCCGTCGTGACGCACGACATCCCGTCCAACGTCATTGCGGCCGGGAATCCCTGCCGCGTGCTGCGCCCCCTGACGGACGCCGACCGCGCTCATTGGCAGCAGGAGGCCGCGCGCTGGCGCGCGGAATGCGGCCGGTGAGGCTGCCGGTCTCCGCGCGGCTGGACTGCTGCGCCGGGCTCGTGCCGCAGGGTGCGCGCGCTGCGGACATCGGCGCGGACCACGGCTATCTCGGCATTTCGCTGCTGCTGAGCGGCCGGGCTGAGTTTGTCCACGCCTCGGAGCTGCGCGAGCAGCCGCTCCGCCGCGCCATGGAAAATGCCCTGCGCTTCGGTGTGGCAGACCGCATGCGCTTTTCCCGCGCCGACGGCCTCGATGCCATCGACCCGAACGAGGTCGACACCATCGTCTGCGCCGGGATGGGCGGCGATCTCATCGCGCAGATCCTGGACCGCTGCCGCTGGGTGCGCGACCCGCGCTATACCTTGATCTTACAGCCGCAGTCCTCCGGCAACGACCTGCGCCGCAAGCTGGCCCGGATGGGCTTTGCCATCGAGCAGGAGCGCCTTGTGCGCGACGGCGGCTTTCTCTATCAGGCCATGGCCGTGCGCTTCGGCAGCGCCGCGCCGGTCACGCCGGGGCAGGAGTATGTCTCCGCGGCCCTGCTCCGTTCCGGCGATCCGCTGCTGCCGGACTATTTTGACAGGCTCATCCCGTCGCTGGAGCGCACCGTCGAGGGCCTGCGGCGCGGCAGCGAGCCGGAACGCCTGCAGTACTACGAAACCGCGCTGCGGGAGCTGCGCGAAATGAGGGAGCTTTATGACAACGGTTGCTGATATTCTGGATGTGCTCGAGGCCCTTGCGCCCACCGGCATGAAAATGGACTGGGACAACGTCGGCCTGCTCTGCGGCAGCCGCAAAAAGGAGGTCGAGCAGGTCCTTGTCGCCCTTGACCCGTTCGAGGACGTCTGCGATGAGGCGGTCGAATGGGGCGCGGACGTCATCGTCACGCATCACCCGCTCATTTTCCGCCCCGTGGCGAACGTCACGGACGAGACAAGCGTCGGCCGGATCATCGAGCGGCTGTGCTCGGCGGGCATCTGCGCCGTCAACGCGCACACGAACCTCGACTGCGCCCCCGGCGGCGTGAACGACGAGCTGGCCGCCGTGCTGGGCCTGCGGGATGTCACGGTGCTCCAGCCGAGCGGAACGGACGCCCAGGGCCGCCCGTGGGGCCTGCTGCGCGGCGGCGAGACCGACGAGCAGCCGCTGGCGGAATTCCTGCAGACGGTCAAGCGGGCCCTCGGCTGCCCCGGCCTGCGCTATGTGGACGGCGGCAAGCCCGTCCGCCGCGTTGCCGTGGGCGGCGGGAGCTGCGCCGACGGGATGCACGAGGCGCTGGAGGCCGGGTGCGATACGTTCGTCACGGCGGACGTGCGCTATAACCAGTTCTGGGATGCGCACGACCTCGGGCTGAATCTCATCGACGCCGGGCATTTCTACACCGAGAACCCCGTGACGCGCGTGCTGGCCGATGCGCTGGCGAAGGCCTTCCCGGATATTTCCGTAAAAATCTCCGAAACCCACACCGACTGCATGAAATATGCTTGATTTTTGGCCTGTGGAATGCTAAAATAATCTAGTTATTTACAGATACCACTCTACGAAGGGAAGAAATATTATGTCTGGACATTCCAAGTGGCATAACATTCAGAAGACGAAGGGCGCGCAGGACGCCAAGCGCGCGGCAGCCTTCACGAAGATCGCAAAGGAAATGTATGTTGCGGTGAAGGAAGGCGGCGGCTCGACCGACCCCAGCTATAACTCCCGTCTGGCCACGGTCATCACGAAGGCCAAGGCGGCAAATATGCCGAACGACAACATCAAGCGCGTGCTCGAAAAGGCCGCGAATGCCGGCTCCGGCGATTCCTACGAATCCATCACCTACGAAGGCTACGGCCCGAGCGGCATTGCTGTGATCGTTGAGACCATGACCGACAGCCGCAACCGCACGGCAGGCAACGTCCGCCACCATTTCGACAAGTACGGCGGCAAGATGGGCGCTGCGGGCTGCGTGTCCTGGAACTTCAGCAAGAAGGGCGTGCTCGTCATCGACAACGAGGACGGCGACTATGAAGAGGACAACGTTATGATGGACGCCATGGACTGCGGCGCGGACGACTTTGAGGCCGACGGCGACTGCTTCACGATCTACACCGATCCGGACGACTTCAACGCCGTTGCGGACGCGCTGACCAAGAAGGGCTATACCTTCGTTTCCGCGCAGATCGAGATGGTCCCGGGCGAGTATAA
>OLND01002435.1_pt1 | contig 16730 bp, 10 predicted proteins | sample 1672031 | NCBI WGS metagenome assembly OLND01 (sample SAMEA3136638, study PRJEB25190) | human gut metagenome | biome: human gut; feature: human-associated habitat; material: faeces | place: Austria | collected 2013
AACGAAAAACAGCATACCGAAAAGGCCATAGACAATAGAAGGAATACCTGCCAGTGTTTCCGTTGTCACACTGACAACACCTACCAGTTTATTTCCTTTTTTAGCATATTCAACCATATAAATAGCTGAGAAAATACCAAGCGGTACTGCGATCAGAAGAGCCAGAATCGTCATAATCAGCGTATTAATGATCGCCGGAATCATGGACACATTTTCTGATGTGTAAGTCAATGAGAACAGGTCTGGACTGAGATTTGGGACGCCCTTAATCAAAATATAAAATATCAGGTAACCCAGCACGCCAATCGTAATAATGGCTGAAAGTAAAACAAGTACTGCCAGAAGGAAGGATAATTTGCTTCTTTTATAAGCTTTCAGGCGCTGTCCAAAAGTGACTTTATTAATTGCTTTAACGCCGTCTACTTCACTCATTATTTCTCCCTCCTTTTAATAACTGAGAACAACAGATTGATCAGAAGAATAAATACAAATAATACAACACCTGTCGCAATCAATGCTTCTCTGTGAATACCTGTTGCATACCCCATTTCAATGACAACATTGGCTGTCATGGTTCGTACACCCTTAAATATACTGTGCGCCATCGCCGGCTGATTACCTGCTACCATGATAACCGCCATTGTTTCGCCGATCGCACGTCCAATACCAAGGACAACGCCGGCCAAAATGCCGGATTTAGCAGCCGGAAGCACCGCAAAGAATACACTTCTTTCATGATCTGCTCCCAATGCCAGAGATCCTTCATAATAACTGTTCGGCACTGCACGAATCGCGGATTCAGAAACACCGATAATGGTGGGAAGTATCATAATGCCTAACAGAATGGATGCTGCCAGCATAGAATTACCTTTGCAGTTAAATGCCGCAAATGTATTTCGGAGCAGTGGCACCAAAACTTCCATACCAAAGAAACCATAAACAATCGATGGGATACCCGCCAGAAGTTCTACTGCCGGCTTCAAAATTTTATACAGGCTGCCCGGGCAAAACCTTGCCATGAAAACAGCCATAAATATACCAATTGGAACACCAATGATGATGGCCCCTGCTGTAACATAAATACTGCCGAGAATCATCGGTAAAATACCAAATAAGTTATTGCTTGGTTTCCAGACAGTTCCTCCAAGGAAATTCAGCGGTCCAATCTTGCCAATGGCCGGAATACCACTTGAAAAGAGGAAAACACAGATCAGTAAAACTGCCAGAATAGAAACACAGGCCGCCACCAGAAAAACAATTTCCATTACTTTTTCTTTAACTTTCATAAATACTCCTGCATCCTAAAACATGGGGACTGTCCGGAGACAGCCCCCAATTCATTGACTCGAATAGTGCTTACTGAACATCTGCCCAGACTGTTGTTTCACCTGTGAAGATAGATTTTACCTGGTCACTTGTCAGGTTCTCTACAGGGTTTTCATTGTTGACAATAACTGCGATACCATCCTGTGCAATTGTTGTTGCTGTTACACCTGTTTCTGTATCTTTCAGATCTCTGGAAGCCATACCGATATCACAGATACCTTCCTGTGTAGATGTAACACCTGTTGTGGAATCAGATGTCTGAATTTCAATATCTGCATTTGTGTTCACTGCAAGATAAGCTTCTTTTAATTTTTCCATAACAGGAGATACACTTGAGGAACCTGCGACAACGATTTTACCTTCAGGCTTACTGCCTGCATAAGCTGCTGCATTCTGATCAATCTTGATGTAACCGTTCTGTTCAATGATATCCTGACCTTCAGCGCTCATAATATAATCTACAAAATCCTTTGCCACATCACTGAGTCCGTCTTTTGTTAGAATATTAAACGGTCTTGCTACTTTATATGTGCCATTTGCAACATTATCTGTTGTTGCCTCGGCGCCGTCAATCTTAACAGCCTTTACTGTATCGTTTAACGAACCAAGTGAAATATAACCGATTGCATATGGATCACCAGCTACGCTTGTCATCATAACAGATGTGCTGTTTGTAATATTTGCTTCCACTGTTGTATTATCAACCTTTGTACCATCAGCGGCTTTCTCTTCTACACCAAACAATTCTATGAAAGCGCCTCTTGTACCTGAACCATCTTCACGTGAGTTAACACTGATTTCTTTGCTTGTATCAAAATCACCTGTTGCTGCAGCAACTTCTGTCTGTGCTGCTTCTGTGGCAGCTTCCGTAGCGGCACCGCTTGCTGCTGTTGTTTCTTTAGATGATGAACTTCCGCATCCTGCAAGGCTTCCTACAACCATTGCAAGTGTTAATGCTGTACAAATAAATTTTTTCATTTCTCATTTCTCCTTCTTTGAGATTTTCCTTTTTAACTCTTTAACTTCTCGTGTCGCTATTAAAGATAAAACTTCCATGTAAAATCTAAAACCAGGGTTATGTAAAATTCATGAAAAAAATACGAAAAGTTGAGCGTGCGGCCCCAGACATAAAAAGGCTTCAAAAAGGCCATTCAGTCACAGGATTGCTTCCGCTGCCAACGTCTGGCAATGGTACATAAGGCAGTACAATACACTGCCTAAGTACCAGCCGCCGTTGAAGCCCCTGTGTCTGAATGGCCTTTTTGAAGCCTATTCTAAAGCTTTTTACCGCACTCTATTAAATTTTCAATACTGTTTCACCTAAACCTCTGTCTAAGTAATTTTTTATCATTTCTTGCGCATTTAAACAACACAGCATTCTGCATTTACTATTTTATGCCGGGTTGACGTGGACCATGCAATGTTTGACCAATGGGAACCGCTGCTCTATGGCATGATGGACATTCTCAGCAATGGCATGTGCCTCCCACAATTTTTTATCACCATCCGCTTTGATCTCAATATCTACATAATACTTCGACCCGAAACTTCTTGTCTTCAGAAGGTCTATGCCTTCTACACCCTGAATGCTCATAATACAGTCATGCATTTCATTCACGGTTTCCTGATCGCAGGATTTATCCGTCATCTTGCTGATGGCGTCTCTGAAAATATCAACAGCTGCCTTGACAACAAACAGACAGATGACAACACTGGCCAAAGGATCCAGCATAGGAAATCCCATTCTGGCTCCTAATATACCCACAAAACTTCCTACAGATGATAATGCATCTGAACGATGGTGCCATGCATCTGCCATTAATGCCCCTGAGTTAATCTTCTTGGCTGCATTTCTTGTATACCAATACATGATTTCCTTGACAACGATAGAAATAACAGCTGCCGCCAGTGCCAGCACTCCAGGTACTGCCAGTGTGTCGTAATGACCAGCAGTCAGTTTCTGAACACCGGTTAAACCGATGCCGACACCGGTCACACCCAAAAGAATAGCCAATATAATAGAAGCAACACATTCAAATCTGTCATGCCCATATGGATGATCTTCATCCGATGCCTTACCGGAAATCTTAACTCCGATAATAATTGTGCTGAACACGTCAGATGCTGAGTGAATGGCATCTGAGATCATCGCTCCTGATGATGCCAGCAAGCCGGCAATCAGCTTAAAAATAGATAACATCAGGTTCACAGCAATACTATTCGCTGATACCTGCATCGCAATTTGTTCATTTGTCTTTGCTTTTACATTCTTCATCAATAACACCCTCCGTTCTGAAATGAAACGATTCTAATTCTCGCTCTCTCCATATTCTGCGGCAGATGCTTATAAACATAAAAAGCACCTGCGGAACACCAACTGTCCCGCAGATGCTTCACCATTTCATTCATCTGCTGCCCGAAAGGGCCCGGCTGCGATCGCTTATAAAAAGTGCGCCCCGCCTGATCAGTTTGTACTGTATATATGCAGTGCAAAGAGATTATCTATACTATAGTACGCGGGTACACAGTTAGTCAAGCGTAAACCGGCATTTTATTGAAGCTTATTCTCATCATAAACGACATAGATATATTGAATATTTTCAACAGCTTCACATGGCTCACGATGCTTCAATGCCTTCTGTCCTGTTCTCGGATGAACAAAGCCCCGATCCGTCTGCGGATTAATGCAGCTGATGGTCCTCAACAGATCATTGATGATAGTTACCGGGAAAATCATATCTCTGTGAGAGGCCACAATTCCCGTCAACGGAAGTAATTTGATATCCATCAGATGCCCTACATATTCCGCCAACGGTGCACTTGTATCAAACAGTATCCACAAACTGTCGCTGATATTGTCCCCTGAAAACAAAAGTCCCGTTTCATGGTCAAATACAACAATAGAGCCCTTTGTATGTCCCGGCATAAAAATAATTTCTTCTTCTCGTCCGCCCAGATCAAAGATCTGTCCATTCTTCAGCGGTTCAAAATGTCTTGTATGCTGCTGCCCCCAGGCCTTCTCATCAAAATCATCCGGCCACACAGGAGGGAGACCGGCCGCAGACCGGTCCCTCTTAAACTTTTCAACAATCAATGTCTTCTGCGTTGCTTCATACCAGAGATAAGTTGGTACATCCATCAGATTCATATAAACCGTCGGAAATTCATAATTGCCGCCGCAATGATCTGTATGTCCATGTGTCAGCACCACTTCCAGAGGTTTGTCTGTCAGCGTTCTCACAAATGCTGCCAGATTACCAAATCCATAACCCGTATCAATCAGCAATGCCTTCTCCTCGCCTATAATCAGTGTTGTATTAACATTGCCCGGTTCATAGATATGGTAAATATTCTCTGCAATTTTCAGTGGTTTATAGTATGTATCACTCATCTCTGTCGCTCGCTTTCTGTTATTTTCCACACTTTTACTTTATTAGTGCTACCTGCTCAAATAATCCTCCTCGAAATAATACTCATTCAATACTTCATCTTGATTCTTCACAAATTCACATTCTCCCTTTAATTATCACCCGAATGATCATAATCATGGACGCATTCTTTTGTTACAGCATCCACACGCATCACATCCATAAAAAGGATATTGGAATCTTCTGTGTTTTCATCAAAATCCGAATTATCCTTGGTCACTACGGCATAAATAAAATATTGAGGATTTGCCAGGCCTGCAACCATCTTCAGTTCATCTGAAAAATACTGAACATATCGATCACCAATTTCATTTTTCTCATCTTCACTGAGCGAATCCGCTAAAAACTCATGCGCATATTGCACGGCTGTATTGGCATCTATCATAGAATGCGCCTTGCCATTCGTGTCATAAAATCCCCATACATCACCGCCAAAATTAAATAATCCTGTCTGCATGGCACCTGTAACTGGATGGAAATAGTAGGAATCTTCACCTACCTGCTGACGACCATACCACATTGCACCATCTGTTCCATAATAAACCGTCTTCTTTGGCAGTTTCACAAAACCGGTCTGCATAGCACCTGTAACTGGATGGAAATAATACCATTTGCCATTGATCTTCTGCTCACCGTAACGCATGGTGCCATCTGATCCATAATAAGTCGTTTTGGTTCCGCCTGTTTTAACTGGCACTGTCTGAAAACCAATTCGCATAGCGCCCGTGACTGTGTTGAAATAATACCATTTACCGTTGATCTTCTGCTCACCATAGCACATTGCACCATCGGCACCATAATAAACCATCTTATTCGGCAGTTTCACGAAACCAATTTGTATAGCGCCTGTGACAGGATGACAATAGTACCATCGGCCATTCACCTTCTGTTCACCGTATCCCATTGCACCATCCGCTCCGTAACATACCGTTTTCTGTACGCCATTACGCATGGTGATCGTCTGAATACCGATAGCCATAGCACCTGTCTGCCGGTCGCAGTAATGCCATTTACCATCTATCTTCTGTTCACCATACATCACAGCACCTGTGACAGGATGGAAATAATACCACTTCTCGTCTACTTTCTGTTTGCCATAAAGAATCGCACCGTCATCGCCATAGCACACTCTCTTCTTACCACCGTTTTTAGTTGCTATCGTCTGAAAGCCGGTCTGCATCACACCTGTCGTTGGTTCAAAATAATGCCATTTGCCGTCAATTTTCTGCTCTCCATACATCACAGCACCTGTAATCGGATGCAAATAATACCATTTCTCATCTACTTTCTGCTTACCGTAAAGAATAGCTCCATCTGCTCCATAACATACTTTCTTTGTACCGCCATTCTTGGTTGGTATTGTCTGAAAGCCGGTCTGCATCACACCCTCTTTGTCAAAATAGTACCATTTACCCTCTATCTTCTTCTCACCGACAGATTGATTGCCATTTTCATCATAATAATAAGTCTTGCCCTCTTCAGTTTGCCATCCGGTCTTCTTTTCAGGCTGCTGAACTTCCTTATCTGTCGAATCAGCACTTACAATTGGCATTTCATTATTCTCTCCGCTAAATACAGTCAGCCTTACCTGAGAATCGCTTGTTCCTTCATATTCTTCCGCCATATCGGATTCCGATGATTCCGGTACATCTTCCTGCTCTGTCTCTTCGGTCTGTGCCACAATCTCTTCCGTTTGTCCAACAACCTCTTGTGCCATAACCGGCTGTGTCATCATCATTGCTGCAATCACTGCTGCTGTAAATAAACCCTTTTTCATCATGCTTCTCCTTTCAAATGAATTGTAAACTTCCCCCCGATTTTCAATCAGTTCGATAATTTGATTATAGCTCAAATTCATTTTTTCTTCAATCATCAATCTCTTTAGAATTTACTACAATAATTATTTTTTCATAATTGTTAAAAACTTTACGAATGTGTTACATTTGTGATATAATATCAATGACTAAGAAAAAGGAAGGAGACTCCTCAACAATGAAACATAATAAATGGTTGTTTCGCCTGACTGCAATGGTCCTGTCTACAACCTTGCTGCTGACTTCGATTTCATTTCCTGCAAACGCTGCTGAAACTTCAACATCGACCGTTGATTCTGTAGAAATCGAAACAGCAATCCCGACTGAAGAAGATTCGACTGAAGAAGATTCGACCGAAACAACTGCTTCTGAGACAGATACAGATTCTCTTTCTGAGATACATTCAAACGGTACCGCAGAAGAGCATCACACAATTACAGGCTTTGCTCCTCTTTCTGAAGATGAAAGCAGCCTGCACATGTCCGTCACTGACAAACCATCTGAAAGCGATGTCATTGATGTACTTCCATCTTCATTAGATGTTTATCTTGATGGTGGAACGAAGCTCGAGACAATCCCTGTTACCTGGAAGAGTGTCGGAGATTTTGATTCCACATCTCTTTACTACTATGAATTCGATCCTGTATTTAATTCTGATGATTATGCCCTTGCAGATGATATTCAATTACCTTACATAGGCATATGGCTTGATTCATCTGACGGTATCAGCTTGCTGACTGCTGATCGTTCATCAATCAGCAATACCGAATCCACTATTTTTAAATACATTACGGAAGATATGGGGTTAAATATTGCTGCCGCTTCCGGTATTCTCGCCAATATCCAAGCCGAATCCGGTTTTAATCCCAACCTTTATGGTGACAGCGGAAGCAGTTACGGTATCTGTCAATGGCACAATGACCGTTTCACCGCATTAAAGAACTATACTGACAAATGGGATACACTTCAGGGGCAGCTAGAATATCTGCATTACGAACTGAGAACCAACTATCCAAATTTATGGAATAGTTTAAAATCTGCCGGCAATGATGCCAATGGCGCCTACCAAACAGCCTATGACTGGTGCATTATTTTTGAAAAACCTGCTAATATGTATAATATGGCGATTTCCAGAGGTAATCTTGCCAAAAATACTTATTGGCCAAAATATGCAGGAACAGTCATTCCAAGCAATGATCCTGTCACAATTTCCGGAGCAACCTCACCAAATACGATGACTGCCGGAAGTTCCTTTGATATTCGCGGTACCCTTTCATGCGGCGGCACGATCACATCCGTCACTGTCGGTGTATATGACACAAGCGGCTCCATGAAAATCGGCAAAACAACAAATCCCGGCACCACAACTTACGATTTGAAATCACTTGATACATCAATCAAGTTCAGCACTCTGCCGGCAGGCGGTTATCGCTATAAAGTCATTGCCACATCGGATGCAGGCACTGTCACGTTAATCAACAAAGCTTTCATGGTCCTCAGTACCGGCCGAACCGTTGCCGACGGCATCTACCAGATCGCCAATGTACAGAATACAGGTTATGTTCTTTCCGTTGACGGCAATAAAAATGTTTCCGGTACTAATATTCTGCTTTGGACAAAAGCTGCCATTCCTTATCGTCAGTTTCAATTTATTTACCAGGATAATGGATACTATAAGATTAAAAACATAGGATCCGGTCTTTATCTCGGAGCCGCCGGTCAATCCGGAACATCAGGTACAAATGTCGAACAATCCACAAATGGTACTTTATGGCAAGTACTGCCTGATGACACCGGTTCTTACTACCTGATTCCAAAGTGTTCATCCACAAGCGCTATGGATCTCTATACCGGTGTGATTAAAGCTGGTCAAAACATTGGAATATGGAACTATAATCTTGGTAAAGCGCAGAGGTGGACATTATCAACCACTCTTACTAAACCAGTCATCTCCGGACAGACCATGCCATCCACAAAAACCCAAGGAAGCGCCTTTGATATTCGTGGCATCATTTCTTCTCCAGAAAAAATGACATCCATCACTGTTGGCGTTTACGATGCTGCTGGCAAACTGCAGATTGGAAAAACCGTATCACCTAATGTAACCTCTTATGATTTAAAAAATCTTGATACCGATATTAAATTTAGTACCCTGACACCTGGTGGTTATAAATATCAAGTCACTGTTTCAACCGCCTCAGGTACAACTGTACTTATCAGCAAACTGTTTATGGTACTCAGTGCCAATCGCACCATTGCCGACGGTACCTATCAGATTGCCAACATGCAGTCCAGCAATTATGTATTGTCTATAGACAAAAATAAAAATACATCCGGCACTAATATATTACTTTGGACAAAAGCCAATATTGCATACCGCCGTTTTCAGATTTCATACCAAAACAATGGTTATTATAAGATAAAAAATGAAGGCTCTGGTCTCTATCTTAGCGTTGCCGGACAATCCGGCAATTCCGGTGCCAATGTAGAACAATCTTCAGTCGGCACCCTGTGGCAAATTTTGCCTGACGGCAATGGTTCCTATTATATAGTCCCTCAGACATCATCCACAAGCTGCCTCGATTTGCAGACAGGCGTCATTGCTGCCGGCAAAAATATCGCCCTTTGGAATTATAATCTTGGCAAAGCTCAAAGATGGCATCTGCTTCAGGCATCCACGCCAACACAGACAACAAAAGCAACCATTTCCGGTCAAACTGTCCCTGCAACAATGAATCAGGGGCATTCATTCAATATCCGCGGTACAATATCCTCCGGAGAAAAACTTTCTTCCGTAACAGTGGGTGTATATGATACAAACGGCAAAATGCGAATCGGCAAAACGGTCTCTCCAAACGTTTCCTCTTATGATTTAAGAAATGTCGACACAGCCATTAAGTTTAGTGCATTAACTGCCGGCGGATACCGCTATAAAGTCATCGCAAACACAGCTTCAGGTACAACTGTTTTAATCAATACTGCATTTATGGTACTTAGCAGTCAAAGAACAGTTGCTGACGGTACCTACATGATTTCCAATATCCAAAATGATAATTATTCATTATCGGTTGATGGAAATAAAAATGCCGCCGGCACAAATATCCTGCTCTGGACAAAAGCGAATATCGCTTATCGCAAATTCCAGTTTGTTTATCAAAGCAATGGCTATTACCGCATCAAGAATGTAGGCTCCGGATTATATCTCAGCGTTGCCAATAATGGCTCCAAAGCCGGTTCCAATGTTCAGTTATCTTCCTCCGCTTCATTGTGGCAGGTACTTCCTGACGGCAACGGTGCTTACTATCTGGTACCAAATTGCTCCTCCACCTGCAGCCTGGATTTATATACCGGTGTCATTGGAAAAGGCAAAAATATTGACATTTGGAATTATAACCTCGGCAAAGCCCAACGTTGGAAATTGCAGTAAACAAAAATCAAAAAATACAGGTAAGACTCACTTGAGTCCTACCTGTATTTTTTGATATCATCTGTTTTGATCCTTTTCTTCCCATGTTCTCTCACTGATAATATACCTTGGTCTTGCTTTTACTTCCATATAAATCTTACCTATATATTCACCAAGAACACCCAGGCAAATCAATTGTACGCCGCCCATAAAACATACGATGCAAACTGTACTGGCCCATCCTGTGATCGTGTGTCCTGTCAGCTGTGCGATCACAGCCCAGATCACTCCTATAAAACTGAGAATGGACACCCCTATTCCCAGTCCCGTGATCAGGCGAATTGGCTTAATACTCAAACTGGTTATACCATCAATAGCTAATCCCAACATCTTGGATAATGGATAGTGAGACTCACCGGCAATTCGTTCATGACGTTCATAATAAACACTTGAACTCTTAAAGCCTACAAGTGGAATCATACCTCTGAGGAACAGATTCACTTCTTTAAAATTGGCAAATTCCTTTAACACTCTTGAAGATATCAAACGGTAATCAGCATGGTTGTATACAACCTCAACCCCCATCTTATTCAATAACTTATAAAAAGATTCTGCCGTAAAACGTTTAAAAAATGTATCCGTATCTCGCTTGCTGCGCACACCATAGACGACCTCACTGCCGTCATGATAAGCATCCACCATGGCTTCCATAGCTTTGATATCGTCCTGTCCATCACAATCTATAGAAATCGTGATATCGCACATATCCTTTGATTCCATTAAGCCGGCAAGTACCGCATTCTGATGTCCTCTATTGCGGCTCTGACTCATACCGATAAAATGTGGATTCTCAGCTGCCAGGTTTTCAATAATCTCCCAGGTTTTATCTTTACTTCCATCATTTACAAACAAAATACGGCTGTTATCACTAATCTTTCCTTTATGTATCAAATCTTCAAGCTCTTCAAGGAACATTTTAGACGTGATTGGAAGGACTTCTTCTTCATTATAACAGGGTATCACTATAAATAATCTGCTGTTCATTGATTTTTATTTTCCTCCGTATATCATTCTGTCTTTTATATCATTACACAATCAAAACATATACCTATTATATCAAAAAACAATCCCGGAATACATATCTTCCGGGATTATTTTATCAGTTTATTTTCAGCAATTTTCCGACACTTTTATACAAATGGTCTCACAACGCCCAAAACACGCGGATGCTGATTATTAATCATAGAAGAAACAACTACTCTATTTGGCCACGCCTCAATAACTCTATTATTGCCTAAATAAATAGCCGAATGTATAACAACACCTGCAGAATTACAGTAAATAATGATATCTCCTCGCTGCCTTTCACTATAGGAAACATGCTTCAGCTGTGAACTGGTCCATATATTGGCAGACTCATATTCATAGCCGGGTGAAGCATGCCGCACAGGATTAATTGGTGACATATCAATGCCTGCTGCATATAATGCCTGCATAACCAAGCCACTGCAGTCAATACCAAGTCCAGGAGCACCTGATGCGCCAATCATATAATCATCGCCCATATAATCATAGGCTCTTCCAATCATCGCCTCAATACAGTCACTGCGGCTGCTGTAAATGCTGGTTCTGATCGGTGAAGCGTATGCTCCCAATGAGTACCAATCAGACTCACTATACCCAAGGGCTCTCCAGGTTGCCAAATCTGTAATACCTGTGGCCTCCAGACCATGTCTGCTCTGAAAACTCTTAACAGCATTAAACACTCTTCTTGTATATTCAGCACCGCCCATACCAACTGCGTTGCCAAGATTTAATGCCCGTATAACCCATGCTGTCTTAATACCTTCATATCCAATATTCAGATTATAACCGCCGCCGGATAACTGAATGGATGATTCCTGAATCTGATAGCACTGGGATGGATTCTGATATTTACGATTCTTCCACTGATAGACACCAGTTACAGGATGAAAATAATATCTGACATTATCGATTGTCTGCAGGCCATAACACATCTTGCCATCTTCTGCATAATAATACTGCTTGCTATGATGAACCGTCCATCCAGTTGCCATGATACCCGTGATATCACGGAAATAGTACCAGCATCCATTAATTTTTTTCTCACCATAATACATCGTGCCATCAGCATTATAGAAATAAGTATGTCCATGATGTTTTGCCCATCCAGTTGCCATGATGCCTGTGACATCCCGGAAATAATACCAATGACCATTAAATTTCTTTTCACCGTAATACATGCTGCCGTCGGCATTATAATAATACGTGTGATTATGATGTTTCACCCATCCAGTCATCATAACACCCGTGACTGGATGGAAATAATACCAATGACCATCTATCTTTTTTTCACCATAACACATGCTGCCGTCAGCATCATAGTAATAACGTTTGTCCGGTCTTCCTTCCTGCACTGTCCAGCCGGTTGCCATTACACCATCTGCATTGAAATAATAATATTTATTATCTACCTTGCGTTCACACTGTTTCTGCATAATCCCTGTAACAGGGTGAAAATAGTAGGTTTTGCCATCCAATGTTAACCAACCATAATGGATCTTGCCATCCGCATCATAGTAATATTGTCTGTCCGGTCTTCCTTCCTGTACCGTCCAGCCGGTTGCCATTACACCATCTGCATTGAAATAATAATAAGCGTTGTCAATTTTACGTTCACATTGTTTCAGCATAACACCTGTAACAGGATGGAAATAATAAGTCTTATCCCCTTCTGTTAACCAACCATAGTGAACCTTGCCATCCGTATCATAGTAATATTGTCTGTCCGGCCTTCCTTCCTGCACCGTCCAGCCGGTTGCCATTACACCATTTACATTGAAATAATACCAATAACCATCAATCTTCTTCTCGCCGACAACAAATGTATTATCTATGTAGTATCTTGTTCCATCATCGCCAGACACCCATCCTTGAAGAGTTTCCTCCGAAGGATCCGTATTCTCGTCACCTTCGTATTGATCTACATCATCATCTGACGGCTCATTTACATCTGGAACATCAACCGGATCATCACTCAACTGAGAATTCATATTATCAGAAACACTATCACTCTGATTACCTGATGCGTTTAAGCCATTCGCATTTGACGATGGATTCTCTGTATCTGCGACATTCATTGTTTCTGTCATATTCTGATTCTCTATTTCCGATGCATAAGATACTGTACTTGTTGATGCCAGCATTGCGCTGATCATCAACACTGTTATTCCTTTTTTGAGGCCTTGTTTCATCTGCTATCTCCTATTTGTCTTGTGCTGTCCTTTAGTGGCATCCTCTCTGCTGACACTTATAATACATATTTGGATCTGTTGGATCCCAGGTATGCCATGACGGAAGCTTATAGGCTGTCGGTCTTCCAATTGGGCCATATGATGAAGTATCACTATAGATAACCACTTTTGTTCCCAATGAACAATGATCATAAATCCATTTTGCATCACCTGCTGTCAGACGAATGCATCCATGAGAAACCTGTCTTCCAAGATTATTATAAGCGCTCACAGAAAGTGTATTGTTATTATTGGTAGAATTATAATACACAGAATGGAACAGATAATCGCCGGAAATCTGTGTTACCCATTGTCCCCAGCTAGGTCCCATCATACGCAGCCATCTCCACTTATCCGGTGTATAGAAAGTACCCGTTGGTGTATCTGCACCTGTTGAGCATATGAATGCAACAAGCGGAACAGTATATGAGCCATCGCCATACTGAATATAAACAGTAACTGCATTCATTGGTTTATTGACTTTAATCACATAAGAGGATTCATTGCCAAATGCAGAACGTAAATCTCTTACTAACTTACCATTCCTATCATACGCCAGCCAGTAACCATTTGTATTGACAAAAGCATATGGTTTCATGACACCTGTCACCTTATCAAAAAAGTAAGAATGATTGCCTATTGCCTGCCATCCATACTGCATCTGTCCTCTTGCATTATAGTAATACTGCTTGCCCGGTTTATCTGACTGTGTTGCCCAACCAGTTGCCATGATACCAGTTACCGGTTTGAAATAATACCAATAGCCGCCAATCTTCTTCTCGCCATAATACATACGTCCATTTGACTGATAGAAATACGTATGATTATGATGATTAGACCAACCGGTTGCCATCACACCTGTAATTGTATGGAAGTAATACCAATAACCATCTATCTTTTTCTCACCATATGTCATACGACCATCCGGCTGATAGTAATATGTATGATCGTGATGCTGTGTCCAACCAGTTGCCATTACACCATTTTCATTGAAATAGTAGTAACTGCCATTGATTTTTCTCTCAGTATTCACTTGCATAACGCCTGTTACAGGATGGAAGTAATACCATGTATCCCCATCCTGAAGCCATTCATAATGCATCTTGCCATCACTGTCATAGTAATACTGCTTATCCGGCTTACCTGCCTGCACCGTCCAGCCTGTTGCTTTCACACCATTTTCATCAAAATAGTACCAGGCATTGTCTATTTTCTTTTCTCCGACAACCGGCTGATCATCCACATAATACATAGTTCCTGCCTCATCCCAGCCTTGTTTCATCTCTGTTTCCGAAACCGGAGTGACTTCCGAATCAGGAGCAGATTCCACCGTAGATGCCTTAGATGTATCAATCTGATTGTCATCAGGAGCTTCCGTATCCGCACTTACTGCTGCTGTATCTGCTGTATTCACAGCGTTTGTTACAGTCTCAGTATATGTGTCCAACTGCTCTGTTTCCGTCTGAACTGTAGGTGTCTGTTCGGTCTCTGAAGCATATACCGTACCACATGCTAAAAACAATGTGAGGCCAAGAACTAAGGCAACTGCATTCCCTTTTAATCCTCTCTTCATTTTCCTCTCCTCCATTTAATTAGGCAATTTTTCCGAGTTTTGTTTTCCTTGTTTTGTTTTCCTTATTATACCATATCCGTATGCTGATATGATACAAAACATTAATAAAAAGTGCATCAAATACCGCGGATTACTTTCCCATAACAACAAAAATACAAAAAGTCCAAAAATAGTAATTTCTATACCATGAATTTGACACATCTCACGATTTTTGAAATATCGAACAGCGGACAGAATCATGCCAAAAATTATAAGCAGCCAATAGGCCTGTGCATAAAGCAAATAGCCTTTATAATATTTTCCATCCAATGCAAATATCTGCCGTATTATTCCGGTTGAAAGCGGCTGGCGATGAACATAGTCATCTGCACTTAACGCTCCCTGCGTCCAGGCATGATATACTTTTTCATGCAATCCATGTTCGAGTAAACCAGTAAAGCCCATGTCACTAACTCTTTCCTGAATAACCTTCATATCTGCCTGCTTTTTTGCATCCATGCTGTTAAAACTCAATGTATAATCCACATCATCCTGATTGTACCGGCCATTTGGCCCTAAAGACATCATCACCCAATGGACATACGGAAATTGATATGTATCATACTGTTCTGCTGTATAGTCAGACTGAAGTGTAATCATTTTTTTAGTTCCTGCATATGCAATTAAAAATCCGGCTGCCATACACAAAACGCATATAAGCCATCGTTTCCATGGCCACTTTAAAAATACATAAATCAAAAAACCGATGCAGAAGAATATAATTGTCAATTTGACGTAATACCCGACTGCAGCTATCATACCGCCTACAAAAAAGTACAGCACCGCGCGCTTCATCTGATTCTTCTGAAGCTTTTCTTCACCTGCTATTAAACAATAGATCAACAGCATTAACGGAAGTAATGCAGCCGTATCCGTATACAACATCGACGCATATAAATACAATGGACTGCACCCTGCAACGAATAAATCCGATAAAAGCAATGATTTTCTATCCAACATTCTGCCGGCTATAACATGGGTCAATCCAATGGCAAGCTGAATCATCAAAATGTTAATAATGATGGTGATATCCTGGCAAAAATAAATGTCTGCAGACGGCACCACACTGAGTATAATCTTTATGATAATACTGAGCAATAATAAAAGGAATTGATTATTCGGGTATCGGATATAATACTCAAAAGCTGTGATTTTCCCTTCAGTCACCCATTCATATGCTGACCTTAATACCTTTCCGTAATCCCAATTGTTATACATATCGACTTTGAGATTAAAAGCCAAAATTAGCATAACAACAAAGGAAATAAACCATATAATTGGAAATAGTTTATGGCCCTCCATCGGTGCAAAGCTCTTTTCCTTCAGCATCCATATTGCAGTGGCAGCAGTTATTCCGATAAACAGCAGGAAAGCCATGGGGATCTCCAGCGCTGTTCTTTTTATTGTCAAAATAAATATCCAAACCATTGCAAGAACAAACATGCACTGAAAAATAAACATCAGATCTTTCATTATCTTATTTTTCATTGAGTGCCTCCTTCTGATTGCATTTGCGGACAAATATCACATTATCCAATGCCGTACATATCTTTCCAAAAATAAATCCAAATACATACATAAAAATTAGGCAAACAAATGCATATAAATATACATACTGATCCGCCAGCCTCGTATGCTGCAAAAGAATCATTGGAATACGCTGCATTATATACAATGGGAATAAATTTTTCCCAGTCCACTCCAAAATTCTGTTTTTCATTTCAATTTTCATCGTAAATAAGACAATGCCAACTGAAAATGTGAGTGTCCATACAACATACATAAACAGACTGCCTCTGGTTCTATAGGCCACAACAAACAGTAACAGGC
>OLND01002450.1_pt1 | contig 16621 bp, 20 predicted proteins | sample 1672031 | NCBI WGS metagenome assembly OLND01 (sample SAMEA3136638, study PRJEB25190) | human gut metagenome | biome: human gut; feature: human-associated habitat; material: faeces | place: Austria | collected 2013
ACCAAGCGAGTTCCGCAGCGCGGCGAGGACTGTTCGAGCGACTGGGCGCCGCCCCGCCGTCGCCGCCAGAAACCCTAGAACTGCCGAAGGAAGCGCATGTCGCCTTCCACCAGCATGCGCAGATCCGGCACGTTGTACTTCAGGCAGGCGATACGCTCCACCCCCATGCCGAAGGCGAAGCCGGAGTACTTCTCGGGGTCGATGCCGGACATGGACAGCACGTTCGGGTCCACCATGCCGCAGCCGAGGATCTCCAGCCAGCCGGTGCCCTTGCAGAAGCGGCAGCCTTCGCCGTGGCAGATACCGCAGCTCACGTCCACCTCGGCCGACGGTTCCGTGAACGGGAAGTAGTGGGCGCGGAACCGCGTCCTGCGCTCTTCGCCGAACAGCTGCTTGCACAGGTAGTCGAGCGTGCCCTTGAGGTCGCCGAACGTGATGCCCTCGTCCACCACCAAGCCCTCGATCTGCGTGAACTGGGGCAGGTGGGACGGGTCGGCCACATCGCGACGGTACACCTTGCCGGGCGCGATGACGAAGATGGGCAGCTCGTTGTCCTCCATCGCGTGCACCTGCACGCCCGAGGTCTGCGTGCGCAGCAGCACGTCGGACTCACCGCGCACGGCGGCCTCGTCGCCGGAGCGGTCCACCACGTAGAACGTGTCGGCCAGACTGCGGCTGGGATGGTCGGCCGGGGCGTTGAGCGCCTCGAAGTTGTAGTAGTCGGTCTCCACCTCGGGGCCCTCGGCCACCGTGTAGCCCAGACCGAGGAATATCTCGGAGATCTCGTCGGTGATGCGGTTGATGAGGTGGCGCGTGCCCATCTGCTGGGCGCGGCCCGGCAGCGTCACGTCCACGGCCGCCGCGTCGATGGCCGCGGCCAGCTCGGCGGCATCGAGGGCCGCCTTGCGTGCGGCCAGCGCCTCCTCCACCGCCTCGCGCACCTCGTTCACCGTCTTGCCGACGGCCGCGCGCTCCTCTTTCGGCACCTGTCCCATGCTGCGCAGATAGCCCGTCAGCGTGCCGGCCTTGCCGAGCACGCCGATGCGCACGTGCTCGAGCGCGGCGGTGTCGGCCGCCTCCGCGATGCGGGCGAGCGTCTGCTCGCGCAGCGCCGCCACTTCGTCCACGATACCCATGTCCTCGTGCTTCCTTTCCGTCTCTCCCCGCGCCCGCCGCAGCCGGCGCAATGAAAAAGAGCCTTCTCTCGTCCTTGTCGTGTGGGGCACGGCCCCGGTCCAAGGACGAGAGAAGGCTCTCGCGGTACCACCTCGGTTGGCGCGCCTTCGCTGCACACTCGCCCGCCCTACGGCAACGCGGGGTGCGGCTTAAAGCCGCCCGCTCTTGCGCTCGGTAACGGGAGCACCCGTCGCGTCCTACTGCACGTCTTGCCGCCCTGCTGCCGCCGGGCCGCATCCGCATTCAAACGCGCTGCTCGGAAGGGAATCGCCGCACTGGTCGCCCGGGTACTCTCAGCCGGTGGCACCCGTCTCTGATGGCAACCGCGCCGCACGGCGCTGTCTTCGTCATCGCATGTAACGTTGCAGTTTAGCACAAACGAGACAGGGGGACGGGGATAATGTCGCATTCTCGGCAATCTCGCAGAACCCTGGCGTCGGGGAGCATAGCGTCGCCCCCCCCCTAACACGACATCGTCTCCGTGCGAAATCATCCCCGGGCTTTTGCCACGCCCCTACAGGAAGCGGTAGCTCACGGTGCGCAGGCCCCAGTCGTTGCACGACGAGAAGCCGAACGCCTTCCACACGCCGGGCTGCAGGTCGAGGGAGCGGCTGCCGCCGCCCATGTAGCCGCAGTCGTTCACGGTGGCGAGCACCGTCATGCCGCCGTAGGAGATCTCGACGGTGCGCCCGTAGTACTGCCAGTACCGTGGCCACGCCATCGGCACGGCCACGCCCATGGACCAGTCGTCGCAGACGGCGCCCGTGGCCGTGGTGCCGGGATTGGGCGTGTAGGGGTCGGTGGAACCGCCGTACGCCGAGGCGACTCCCGTGGACCAGCCGACGCCGGGATCGGGCGCGGGTTCCGGCGCCGGATCGGACCCCGAGCCGCCGTCGGGTGCCGGAGAGGGCGACGGGTCGGGCGCGACGTCCGTCATCTGGTCGCCCGGGCGCGACGTGTTCGTGTTCGACTCGTCGACGGCCACCGGCTCGGTAGGCGCGGAGCCCTGGGCCTCCGCCTCCTCGATCTTGCGCTGCAGCTCCTCCAGCATAGAGGAGTATTCGCTCTGCGCCCCCTGCAGCCTCGTCGAGGCGTCGGACACCGTCTGCTCGGCCTGAACCTTCTTCTCCTCGAGCTCGGCCAGCTTCCCTTCCTGCTCGTCCTTCTGCGCGTTCAGATCTTCCATGAGCGCGTCGAATCGGGCCGAGCGCTCCCTCTGCGCCTCGATCTCGTCCACCTGGTACTGCACCACGCTCGAAAGGTAGACCAGGTTGCGCACGAGCTCGTCGAAGCTCTGCGCCTCCAGCAGCAGCATGACGAGCGACTGGGCCGAGCCCCCGCGGTACTCGTAGACCGCCGCCTTGGCCAGGGCTGCGCGCCCGTCGATGACCTCCTGCTGGGCCTCCAGGGCCTGGGCCGTGGTCTCGTCTATGCGTTTCTGCAGCTCGACGACCTCCTGGACGAGCGCCTCGTGGTCGGCCGCGATGCCCTGGCGGTTTGACTCGGCGCCGTGGAGCGCGTTCTGGGCCTCCTCCACGGAGCGCTCGGCCTCGGCCACGGCGGCCTCGTCGACCTCGTCGGCCCCCGCCGCCCGCGGCGCGAAGGGAACGAGCCCGCAGGCCAGAAGCGCCGCCAGCAGGCAGCCCAGCACCGCGCGCGCAGCAAACGGAGCCGCGAGGCGCCGGCGCTGCGGGCCGGCGGGTTCGGCGGACGGGACGTTCGTGGTCGGATTCGCGTTCGGGTTCATGGGAGGTCCTTAGGCTGCGAGCAGCCGGTCGTGCGCTTCGTCGAGCGCGGCGATCAGGTTAAGGATGAGCGGCTCGTTGTCGGTGAAGTACGCGTCATCGTAGTCGGCATCCGACATGACGGCCACCAGGTAGTCGCCGGTGGCGGACTTGACGATGCCGGCGTCGTTGAGCGCGCCCATGTCGTACAGGGGCGTGTCGATCTCGTAGCCAGCCTTCGAGAGCACCTGGTAGTCGGACCCGAGCACCTCGCGGATGAACGAGGTGCCGGTCTGCGCGAACAGCCCTTCGCAGAAGGAGGCCTGGCCGCCCCCGCTCCTTAGGTACCCGCCCACGCCAAGCCAGAGTTTCGCCAAGTCGCGCGGCGTGTAGGAGGGGTACCACTCGCCGCCCCAGGCCGCAGCGTCCACGCCGGCCGCCGCCGTCCACGCCTCGAAGCCTTCGCCGTAGCGGTTGCGGAGCAGCGCGTAACCGGTGTTGTCGGAGTAGACGATGGTGTCCGTGAGCACCGTGGCCAGGTCGTAGGTGCACTGGCCGTCGGAGGCCATGATGCCTGTGCCCTCCATGACCGTGTCCTCGAAGACCACGTCGTCGAGCGCCGCCCTTCCCTCGTCGACCAGGGCCTGGGCCACGTACGTGACGAACGGCGCCTTGATGGTGCTCGCCGAGGAGAAGGCCGCATCGGCGTTGCAGCCAAGGCCGCGCTGGGAGGCGAAATCGTATACGACGAAGCCGGCGTCGCAACCAGCGCTGCGGAACGCTTCGAGCGCCGCAGCCACGGCGGGCACCTCGGACGGGTCGACGGGACGCTGGGCCCCCGAGGCGTCGAAGAGGTTGACGTCGGCCGTGCCGGATGCCGCGTCGAGCACCGCCGGCTCCACGTCGCTCGCCGCGGGTGCCGATGCCGTCGCGGTGTCGGGCGGCAGGACCGCTTCGTCCGCCACGGCGATAGGGATATCCGGAGCGGCATCGGTCGTACCCAGCGACACGGCCGGCTCCTCGGGGCGTTCGGCGGCAGCCCCCGCCCCGATCGCCACGCCGAAGAAGGCCACGACGCCCACGAGCGCGAACGCGGCCGCCTTCGACCACGTCGGCAGGTGCCTTATCCGTCGGCGCAGCCGCCGTATGCCCGAACCCTTCCCCATGGTTTCGCCGTTTCGCTTCCTTCCTGCCGCAACCCCGCGCCGTGCTTCTAACGCGCCGCGCTTTCCGGGGCGGCTTTTCTGCCCTTTTCCCCACCGAGTATTCCGTAACAGCCGGGCAACGACAAGACGACGCAACCGAACAACACAACAGCGCCACGGTCTGTTCGCATGGTCCCCCCGCGGGGGAAAGGGGATTGAACGCTTATTATCACCAGCGCTTTCGATCCTCGGGGACGGTGTTTTCCGAGAGCGAGCGCCCCTCTTGGCCGACGCCTGCACCGCCCTGCCATGGGCGACGGCGACGGCTCCGTGGTAGTATGGGCGGGACAATGCCCCTCCCCGACCGGAAAGACGTCACGTGAGACCCGCTCCCACCCGCATACGCCTCGCGACCGCCGACGACGCGGACGCCATCCTCGCCGTGTACGCGCCCTTCCTGGACACACCCGTCACGTTCGAGGAAGAGGCGCCCTCGGCCGAAGCGTTCCGCGAGCGGATCGCAGGCGTGCTCGCCGGCTACCCGTACCTTGTGTCCGAACAGGACGGACGCGTGGTGGGCTTTGCCTATGCGCACGCCCAGGCCGAGCGGGCGGCCTACGCCTGGAACGCCGAGCTGTCGGTGTACCTGGCCCCCGGCGCCCAAGGCGCCGGGCAGGGAAGCGCGCTTTACGGAGCCCTGATCGAGCTCGTGCGCCTGCAGGGCATGAAATGCGCCTACGCGCGCGTCACGTTGCCGAACGCGGCCAGCGAGCGCCTGCACGAGGCGTTCGGCTTCCAGCTCATGGGCGTCCAGCGCAACGCCGGCTACACCTGCGGCGCCTGGCGCGACGTGGCATGGCTCTCCCTTCCCCTGGCGGCCTTCGACCCCGCACCGGAGGCGCCCGTCCCCTTCCCCGCCCTGCTGTGCCGCGACGCTGCCGTCGTGGACGACGTGCTGGCCCGCGCGAACGCCGCGGCCGCGCAGCGTCAGCGCGCTTAGGAACCCGCCATGCAGCCCCAGCGCCTGTTCGAGATCGTCTACCTGCTGATGGACCGCGGCACCTCCACCACGGCCGAGCTGGCGGCCAAGCTGGAAGTGTCCGAGCGCACGGTGCGTCGCGACGTGGACGCGCTGTCGGCGGCGGGCGTGCCCGTGTACATGACGCGCGGCAAGGGCGGCGGCGTGCACCTCATGGACGGCTACGTGCTGGACCGCTCGGTGCTGAGCGAGCGCGAGCAGAGCGACATCATGGCGGCGCTCTCGGCGCTCAACCGCACCGGCGCGGCAGGCGAGGCGAGCGACGAGACGGCTGCGCGCCTCGGACGGCTGTTCCAGCGCGAGAACGTCGACTGGCTCGACATGGACTTCTCGTTCTGGGGCGCGCCGCCGAACTACCGCGCCGCGTTCGATGCCATCCGCAGCGCCACCATCGGCCGGCACCCGCTGTCGTTCGCATACTTCGACGCCGCGGGCAACCGCACCGAGCGCACGGTGGAGCCCGCGCAGCTCGTGTTCAAGGAATCGTCGTGGTACCTGCGCGCCTGGTGCCGCGAACGCGAGGCATGGCGCACGTTCAAGCTGTTCCGCATCGATTGGGAGACGATAAGCGTCACGCCCGACACGTTCGAGGCGCGCCCGATGCCCGCGTTCGACGAGGGCGGCCACATGAGGGGAAGCGACCGGCTGGTCATGCGCTTCGCCCCCGAAGCGGAAGCACGGGTGCGCGAGGAGTTCGCTCCGGAGACGATCGAGCGCGAGGCAGACGGCAGCTGGCTGGTGACGCTCGTCTGCGACATCGGGGAGCGCACGCGCTACTACCTGCTGTCGTTCGGCGAGCTGCTCGAAGTGCTCGAACCCGCCGATGCGCGCGCCTGGCTGCGCGAGCAGGGCGAAGCCGTCGCCCAGCACTACGCAGAGGACGAGCCCGACGCCGGTGCCGGTGCCGGTGCCTAACAACTCTCGCGCAGCTCGGCAAGTCGCGTAAGGGCCGCAGCAGCATGCCTGCTTCCCGCTGCGGGATACAACGCAGAAGCAGCTTCTACGCCGCGCTCAAGGTCGTCCAAAGCTTCGTCGAGCTCCCGTTCGATCGCTCGCGCCGAAAGCCCCCAAGACATCGCTTCGCCCACCACCTGTTGGCGAGCGACCCGATCGGACCTTATACGCCCATGCACGCGCATGCCCAGCGTCAGCACCTGCGGCGTGATCTCGCGCGCGGGAACCACGTCGTACAGCGGGCTGAGCGATACGGCTCCCGTAGCATCGTGCAACAGGGAGTAGTTCTTCGCATGGGCGTCGGTGTTGCCCAGCACGAGATTCGCCGTCAACTGGCGAAGGAGAACCAGCATCTGACCGTGCGGGTCCAGCGCATACGTCGCCAGCAAGGAGGCCAAACCTTGAAACGTTGGATCGCTTTTCTGCGGAGCGCGCTCGGCCGCGTACTTCTGCTCGGGCCCCAATCCCAGCGCTTGCGCCCCGTCTTCCTGATGAATGCGGACGATCTTGCCGTCGACGCGTTCCCGGTCGTAGCGCCGCACCATCAGAACCGGCGTACCGTCGCTTGTATAGTACAGCGCCGACTCGGCCGTCGCCGTCGCGCAACGAGCGGCAGCCATCGCCCACGCCTCGCCCTCGCATAAACCTTTAAGACGGTCGCGCGGTTGGGGCTTGAGGATGTGCGTCGTCGGAGCGCCCCGCAAAGGAAGTGCTACTTCCAGACGCTCGATCCGACCGTCGACAACCTCGGGGTCTTCAGATGCAACGACGCAGAGCTTTTCTTGGTACCCGCCCAACGATACGCGCATGGTCGAGGCACTGTCGAACGGATGGGTGGGCAATGCGGCGAGCCGTCGCGCAAGCTCTTCCTCCCCGAGACGCTTGCAGGCCCCATCGTCGTCACGCGCAATCTCGGCGCCAACTGGAAGAGCGCGAACGGCGCCCGCGCATTCCCATCCAACTTCGCGCAAAAGGTCGACGTACGATTCCGAATGCAGGCCGAAGAAGCGGCTCACTTCGCCCAAGCGCGCCGCTTCGGGCAGAAGGCCGGAGAACCACCTTCGCGTCGTTTCCCGATCAAACGGTTCGTCCTGCACGGGCAACGCGGTTGAAAGCAACGCTTCGCCGGCGTGAGAAGCGGCGAACGAGGGCTCGTACCTGAACCTCGCACCGTCCCTTACCGGTTCGAGCCGGCCGACGATCTTGTCGCCAACGTACACGAGCAGATTGTCACCGCGCATGGCCGTCATCCTCTCGCTCCTCTACATCCTTCGCAAGCACCACCTTCGTACGCGCGGTTTTCGGAACCACCACGAGGTTCAGTCCCAAAAAACCGATCGCCTTGAACATCGTGGTCGAAGAGACTGACTTGCCGTTCTCGAGCGCAGACAGCGTTGCATGGGAAACGCCTATCATCTCGGCGTATTGGTCTTGGCTGATGCCGCGCTCCTTGCGCCGCTTCTTCAAAAACGCACCGAGCTGCTTAGGGGAATACACGTTGCTCCACTCCATCGCCGCGCTCCTTTGTCAATAATATTTGATAAATCGAGTATAGCACCGTATGTCAAATATTATTGACGATTTATAGTATGGATCGAATATCTAAAATATTTGACAACTCGTATCCTCTACGATTTCCAAACTTTCCCGCATAACCGGACACGCCCTGTCCGGTTATGTTCGGTATCGTGTTCCTTGTCAACATTCACCGCTTCGAAAGGATCCGAACCATGAACTACGAAATCGTCGAGCTTCCCGAGCGCACCATCGTGGGCCCCACCATCCGCACCTCGAACAACTCCCCCGAGGAAGTGGCCGCGATCGGCCAGCTGTGGGGACGCTTCATGGGCGAGGGCATGGACCGCACCATCCCCGAGACGCGCGTCGAGCCGTATGGCTGCTTCGGGCTGTACTACGATTACGATATGAGCGACATGGGCTACACGATGCTCGTGGGCTGCGAGACGTCGGCAGACGCGCCCGAGGGCATGGAAGCCCAGACCATCGCCGCAGGCCGCTACGCGAAGATCGCCATCCGCGGCGGCGACTGCGTGGCGAGCGTGGCCAAGGCCTGGGAGGAGATCTGGGCCGACGAGGAGCTGACGGCGCAGCGCGCGTACACGGTGGACTTCGAGGCGTACCTTCCGGGCGAGGACACGTCCTGCGCCGACATCGACGTGTACGTGGCCCTGCGATAACGCCCGCGCCGAACGCGCGGCCCCGTCGGGCAACCGGCTGTTGCTTGACGGGGCCGCGTGCGCCATGGTTCCATGGAACCTGAGTATCGACACCGGGAAAAGGAGCCCTTCATGGCGATCAAGGACACGCTCATCGAGATCAGGGAGCGAAACGGCCTCACCCAGGCGGAGATGGCGGAGCGCCTGTTCGTCACGCGCCAGGCGGTGTCGCGTTGGGAGTGCGGAGACACGCAGCCAGGCATCGACGCGCTCAAACTGATCGCCGCCACGTTCAACGTGCCCATCGAGAAGCTGCTCGACATGCCCTTGCAAGCCGTGTGCCAGAGCTGCGGCATGCCCCTCGCGGACGCAAGCCTGCTGGGCACGGAAGCGGACGGCTCGCCCAGCGAACATCATTGCAAGTGGTGCTATGCGAACGGCGATTACCTGGGCGAATGCTCCATGGAGGACATGGTTGAGACCTGCGTGGAGAACATGGCCGGCCCCGAGGCGCCCTTCACCGAGGAAGAGGCGCGCGCCTACATGGAATCGCTGCTGCCCACGCTCGAACGCTGGAAAGGCGCAGCCGCCGACTGAACGACGAAGAAGGAGGACCCCATGGCCGCAGCATTCGATTTCAAGAAGGAATACAAGGACCTCTACCTGCCGAAGACGAAGCCGATGCTCATCGACGTGCCGGCAATGACGTTCATCGCGGTAGCCGGCTCGGGCAACCCGAACGAGGAGAACGGCGACTACACCGAAGCACTCGGCCTCCTGTACGCCTTCTCGTTCACCGTGAAGATGGCGAAGATGGGCGACTGGCAGCCGAAAGGCTACTTCGACTACGTCGTGCCGCCACTCGAAGGGCTGTGGTGGGAAGGCGGCTTCGACGGAAGGCGCATCGAGGACAAGGATGCGCTCAACTGGGTGTCGATGATCCGCCAGCCCGACTTCGTCACGTCGGAGGTGCATCGCTGGGCACGCGAGCAGGTCGCGGCGAAGAAGCCCGGGCTCGACGTCGGCCGCGCGCGGCTCGTGCGCTTCGCCGAAGGACCCTGCGCGCAGATCATGCACAAGGGGCCCTACGACGACGAGCCCGCCACGGTTGCCGCTCTCGAGGAGTTCGTCCGCACGACGGGACGCGCGGAGGACATCGCCGACCCGCCGAGCGCCGAGGCCCTGATGGACATGCTCGACGCGGACGGCGGCGTTCCCTCGGTGCGCCTGCACCATGAGATCTACCTGGGCGATCCGCGCCGCACGAAGCCGGAGAACCTGCGCACCGTGCTGCGCCACCCCGTGAGGCCCGCATCCGCATGAGCGATGCCGCGCCAAGCCCCTGCCCCGTCGTGCGCGCGCGGTCGATTCTCCAGAAGGTGCGCGCGCACGGCGACGAGTGGTTCGGCATCGACTACAACATGAACCTGTACCGGGGCTGCTGCCACGGCTGCATCTACTGCGACAGCCGAAGCGAGTGCTACCGCATCGACGACTTCGACCAGGTGAGCGTCAAGCTCGACGCGCTGGCCATCCTGCGACGCGAGCTGCGTAGCCGCCGCGTGCGCGGGGTCGTGGGCATCGGCGCCATGTCCGACACCTACAACCCGTTCGAACGAGAGCTGCGCGTGACGCGCGGAGCGCTCGAGCTGGTGGAGGAGCTCGGCTTCGGCGTTTCGGTGGACACGAAGAGCACCCTCGTCACGCGCGACGCCGACCTGCTGAGCGCCATCGGGCGCGAGGGCGGCGCCATCGCGAAGGTCACCGTCACCACGGCCGACGACGAGCTTGCGCGCATCATCGAGCCGCACGCGCCTTCGCCGAGCGAGCGCTTCGCAGCGCTGGCCGAGCTGGCAGACGCCGGCGTGTTCTGCGGCGTGCTGTTCACGCCGACGCTGCCCTGGGTGACGGACGATGATGACACGATCCGCGGCGTCGTTGAGGGCGCGGCGGCGGCCGGCGCGCGGTTCGTCTTCCACCTGACGGGCGTCACGATGCGCGACCGCCAGCGCGAGCACTTCCTCGAGCGTATCGCCGCCGTCGACCCCGCGCTGCCCGAGCGCTACCGCACTGCGTACGGTGAGCGCTACTTCTGCAATAGTCCGCGCGCAAACGAGAACCGCGCCCTGTTCCGCTCGTTGTGCAAGCAGCACGGCCTGCTGTGGCGCATGTCCGACATCGTCAAGGCGTACAAGCCCGCCCAGCCCATCGGCACGCAGGGCAGCCTGTTCTGACCGGGCGACAGCACGGTAAGGTCAGCGCGGCAGCAGGAAGCCATGGCCGAGCGAGTCGTTCGGGTCGACGAGGCAGGTGCCGAAGCCGGTAAGGTACGCGCTGCCCGTTATACGCGGGACGATTGCCGCACGGTCGCCAACCTGCGTCGTCCGGGCGATGGTGCCGGTGAAGCGGGTCCCGATCACGCTCTCGCAGACCACCGGCTCTCCCACGGCAACCTTGCCCGCGCGGTGGAGCGCGGCGAGCTTTGCGCTCAGGCCCGTGCCGCACGGCGAGCGGTCCACCTGCCCGGCACCGAACACCACCACATGGCGCAGCGCCGTCGGAGCATCGGATGCCGCAGGCGCCCCCGATGCCGAGAACTCCACAAGGTCCACCGTGTCGATGTCGAGCGCCGGATGGCTCACGGCCACCGTGCGGTTCACCTCGTCGCGCACGAGCATGCCGAGGCGCACGTAGGCGGGAGCCGTCTCGGGGCCGATGTCGCCGAGACCCAGGCCGTCAGCGTCCGCAAGCGCGAAGAAGCTGCCGCCGAAGGCGATGGTCAGCGGCACGGTACGCCCTTCCACCTGCACCGCGACATCGTCCCGGTAGACGAACGACGGCACGTTCTCGAACGACACAGACTCCACCGCACCGCCGCGCACCAAGGCCGTGGCACGGATAAGCCCGGCGGGGGCCTCGAGCACGACCTCGTTCCCTCCCTCGCGCGCCTCCACGATCCCGGCCTCCAGCACGGCTGTGACCACGGCGATGGCGCCGTGCCCGCACATGTTGAGGTAACCGCCCGTGTCCATGAACAGCACGCCCACGTCGGCCCGGGGGTCGACCGGCCGGCACAGGAACGCGCCGAACATGTCGTGGTGGCCGCGCGGCTCCAGCATGAGAACCCGCCGCAGGTCGTCGGCGTGCCGCTCCATCCAGCGGCGCTTCTCGATCATCGTGGCGCCCGCAGGCTCCGGAAAGCCTCCCACGGCCACCCGGCAGGGCTCCCCGGCCGCATGCACGTCCACCACTTTGACGGCCGCCTCGAACCGACCCAGATCCACGTTCGCCTCCACGTCCATGCGCCCTCCCCTTCGCCTGCCTCGCCTTGCTTCCCGAGCATACCACACGACGCGTCCGTGCAACTTGCGCGGCCCCGCATGCAACTGGGCCCCGACGGCCTTGCGCGGGCCCCGCGCGGTCGGGCATACTGGCGTCGTTGGCCAACCACCGCAAACTGACGACGGAAGGCGCGCACCATGAACGTGACCATCACCAAGAACCCCGCGCTCGATGACGTCGAAGTCGCCATCGCATGCCCGCGCATCGACGAGCGCGTGCAGCGCATCGTGTCTGCGCTCGGCGCGTTCGACCGCGTGCTCGTCGGCGAGCGCGACGGGGCGACGTACCGGCTCGACGTCGACGACGTCTGCTACGCCGAGACCGTGGACGGCAAAACGTTCCTCTACACAGCCGATGCCGTGTACCAGGCGCCGTTCAAGCTCTACGAGCTGGAGGAGCGGCTGGCGGGCACCGAGTTCGTGCGCGCATCGAAGCAGATGCTCGTGAACTTCGACCACGTCGCGTCAATCCGGCCCGCCCTGAACGCGCGCCTGCAGCTCATGCTGGACAACGACGAGGCCGTCATCGTGTCGCGCCAGTACGCGCCCGCCATCAAGCGGAAGCTCGGGCTGTAGCCACCGCATGAGACGTCAACCCCGTCCCCGTGTCTCATTTCGAAGGAGTTCGCCATGAAGAAGATCATCGTCCAAGCCGCCTCCGCCGCGTGCATCATGTTCACCATCGTCATGCTGTGGTTCACGGGCATGGGCTATCTGTTCGCCGGACCGAGCTACGGGCTCAACCTCACCATGAGCGTGTTCGGCGCCGCCTTCGGGATGGCGGCTCTCCAGGCGCTTTGGTTCACCGGCGCCGTGTTCAGGAAGCTCGCCTACCCGGCGCGCATCGCGGGCTTCGGCGCCTGCGGCCTGCCCGTGCTGGCACTCTGCGCCTGGGCGGGCCCGTGGTTCCCACTCGACGATCCCGGCGTCTGGGCGGCCTTCGCCATCGTGTACCTGTTCATCCTCGCGGGCGTCACGGCAGGCTACACCGTCTACTTCAAGAAGACTGCCGGCGGCTACGACCAGGCTCTCGCCCGCTACCGCGAGAAGAACCGCCGCTGAGCGCGGCCGCCTGCACCCGCCCGTCTCTCACCCAACAGAAAGGCATACCCATGAAAGAGAAGCTCGCCTTCGGCACGAAGGTCACGGTCGCGCACGTCCTCACCTACACCCTGTGCGGCTTTGCGGCAATGTTCCTGTTCGACTACCAATCCTCGGTGGAGGCCATCGGCATGCGTCCTCTAGACGACCCCATCGTCGGGCTGGCTCCCGTGTTCCAGATCGCGCGCGGCGCGCTGTTCGCCCTCGTGCTCTGGCTCATCCGCCCCGCGTTCTTGGAGCGCAAACACGGCTGGCTCGTCGTGTGGGCGGTCATAGCCATCGTTGGCATCTTCAACACGCCGGCCCCTTCGCCCGACTCCATCGAGGGTTTCATCTACCTCGCGCCCACGGACGCGCCCCTGGGCATCAGCATCGGAGGAACGCTCGAGATACTCGCGCAGACGCTCCTGTTCAGCGTGGCCGCAACCTGGTGGGTCAAGCGGCCTGCGCGTCACGCCTCCGGTGCGCCCGGTTCCTCGCCAGCAGGCTCCGGCACGACGAAGTCCTCCGACCCGAAGTTCTGATAGTACCGCCCCGCATCGGCCGTGAAGCGCAGCACGCAGTAGTCGGGGTCGGTCACGCCCAGCGGATAGTACGTCGTGTCGCCGTCCTGCCAGATAAGCTCCTTCGCCCACGAGTCCTCGAGCACCTCCATCGTGCCCTTGAGCATGACGCCCCGGAAGAACCGCCGGTCCATGAAGTAGAGGCACGCCTGCGGGTGCGCGCGATAGTGTCGCACCCGCATCGACGAGGTGTTCGTGGTGAAGTAGAACGTGCGGATGCCCTCGCGCCGGCGCGGCGGGAGCATCGCCTTGATCTCGGGGAAGCCGTCCCCGTCCACCGAGCCGATAAACGACGCGTTCTGGTGGTCGACGAGGTTGCCGATGGTCTGCTCGGGGTCGCGCATCATGAGCGCGCCTCCTTCTTCGGCGCGGCGCGCAGCATCATGAGCGCCTCGGCGTCGCGCAGGATGGCCTCGCTCGTCACCTCGATCATGAGCCAGCGGCCCATGCTGCTGTCGGCCGATCTCTCGTACAGCGCGCGCACGTACGGATCGCACGCGGGCAGCAGTCCCTCGGCCTCGGGCTTCTCCTTCGATCCCACCGACACCATGCAGATGAAGAAACCGTCGTGCGGGTACACCGTGCAGAGCGCCCGCCCGCGCGCCTTGTACTTCACGTTCCAGCCCGGCGCGGCCCCGCAGCGGCTGTACTCGATACGGGGCTGGGCGCCGTAGGCCTCGTCGACGAACCTAATGAACGCATCCCATAAGGGGTTGGCGACGTAGTCGGCAACATCCTCCATCGACGGCTTGCGGTCCGCGGGGAACAGCTCGTGCCAGGCAACCATGGGCATCCTCCAAGAGTCATGGGGCGGTTAGGGGCAGTATAGCATGGATTTAGAGCTTATGATCGGGAATTTAAGAACTTATGTTCCTTATTTTGAACGACACGCAGGAGCAGAGCTCCCCGCCCCGGCCGGTTCGCAGGCCCGAGGTGGCAGCCGGGTCCCGGCAGGCACCCCGTCTCCGTAGGCTTTCGAACCCCTTCTCTGCCCGCCCACGACGCCCGACAGCCGATCGCCTGCCCGCCGCCCATGCTCCCGAGGTGCCCGCCGCCCCGCATCTGTTGCCCCTCCAACGGTTTCGACAGCCGCCGAGGCCGCCGGCCGAAAGGGAGCTGCCGCGGATGACGCCTCGGCTACCGTTGGCCCTGGCGCAGGCAGGACGCTGTGGGCCATGGTATATGATTTACCTCGTAATAGTAATGCGTATCGATAAGGGCTGTGCTGCGCGCGGCCCCGCATGAAAGGAAGGACGCATGGGCATCTACGTCATCACCGGCGCGTCGAGCGGCATCGGCGCGAAGACGGCCGAGATCCTGCGCGAAAGAGGCCACGAGGTGGTCAACATCGACCTCAAGGACGGCGACATCGAGGCGAACCTGGCCACGAAGGAGGGCCGTGCCGGCGCCATCGCCGAGCTGCACGAGCGCTATCCCGAGGGCATCGACGCCATGATCTGCAACGCAGGCGTATCGGGCGGCAAGGTGCCCATCTCGCTCATCATCTCGCTCAACTACTTCGGCGCCACCGAGATGGCCAAAGGCGTGCGCGACCTTCTGGAGAAGAGGGGCGGCAGCTGCGTTATCACGTCGTCGAACTCCATCGCCCAGGGCGCGGCGCGCATGGACGTGGCAGGCATGCTGAACAACCAGGCCGACGAGGACCGCATCCTGGAGCTCGTGAAGGACGTTGACCCGGCCGTCGGGCACGTGTACTACGCCTCCACGAAGTACGCGCTCGCCCGCTGGGTGCGGCGCATGAGCCCCGACTGGGGTTCGCGCGGCGTGCGCCTGAACGCCATCGCGCCGGGCAACGTGCGCACGGCCATGACCGCGAACATGCTGCCCGAGCAACGCGCGGCCATGGAGGCCATCCCCGTGCCGACGCACTTCGGCGAGGAGCCGCTCATGGAGCCCATCGAGATAGCGAACGCCATGGCGTTCATCGCCAGCCCCGAGGCCAGCGGCATCAACGGCGTGGTGCTGTTCGTGGACGGCGGCACCGACGCCCTGCTCAATTCCGAGAAAGTCTACTAGGAGGCGCACATGGTCATCAACGATTTCGTCACCGCGATGCAGGGCAAGGACCACAAGGGGCTCGCGGCATGCTTCACCGAGGACAGCCGCCTCGTGGACTACTGCCCCTCCATGGTGAAGCGGCAGAACACGTTTCTGTACGGGCGCAACGCCATCGAGATGTCGTTCCACAACAAGTTCATGTTCGGCGGCTTCACCATGCGCGACCCGAGAATCGTGAACGAGCGCACAGTGAACTTCTACGCCGACTACAACGGCACCATCATCCACGCCCTCGCGCAGATCGAGAACTGCAACGACGGCGTATGCAGCCTGGACGACAGCCTTATCAAAGAGCTCGTCATCCGCCCGGCATAGGCGCGCATAGGAGCCAACGGCATGCGCCGCGTGACAAGGGGACGGGGAGGATGATGTCCCGTTCCTCGCTGGGCGCGGGGCCGCAAAACTCCCGGAGACGTGACATTATCCCCGTCCCCTTGTCACGCTCAACGGAGGACGGCCGCTTGCGCGGCCGTCCCTGTTTTCACTATTCGGTTTTTTCCGAGGCGTAGAAGGTTGCTTCCTCGAACACATCCCCTATCGACTTGCCGTCCACGAAGGGGAGCGTCATGAACTCGCTCACCGTGGGCACCAGCTCGCTCGCGTCCACGTAGTGGCCCTTGTCGTTGAACTGGGCCGTGTCCTGTGCGCGCCAGTAGCGGTCGTTCACATCGGTCAGGTAATACGTTGCGCCGCCGACCTCCATGTACACCGAATGCTTGGCGTGCAGGTAGTTCGGCAGCTCGTCGAACGAAACGTCGAGCGCCTCCGCCGATTTCACACCCATAGCAGACCCCTTTCCTCGGGAATAAGCCTTGGCACACATCATAGCAAGAACTCCTGAAGGTTGCACCCGCAAAAGCATCTCGTTTTCATATTGCCGGGTGCGCGGCGAAGAACCGCTCCGCGATGCGGGCGGCCTCGGCGGCGTCCTTGCCATAGTAGTCCGCGCCTATCACGCGCGCGTAGTCGGCCGTGAGCACGGCGCCGCCCACGAACACGGCCGTGCCCGGCACCTGCTCGTGCAAGAGCGCTATGGTCTGCTCCATGGCCTTCACCGTGGTGGTCATGAGCGCCGAGAGGCCCACGAGCCGCGCGCCGTGCTCGCGCACCGCCTGAACCACCCGCTCGGGAGCCACATCGCGACCCAGGTCGATCACCCGGTAGCCGTAGTTCTCCAAGAGCATGCGCACGATGTTCTTGCCGATGTCGTGTATGTCGCCCTGCACGGTGGCCAGCACGATGGCCTTGCCGTCGTCCGTCGGGGCAGCCTCCCCCTGGCGCGAGCGCACCACGTCGAAGCCGGCCTTCACCGCCTCCGCCGA
>OLND01002454.1_pt1 | contig 16609 bp, 15 predicted proteins | sample 1672031 | NCBI WGS metagenome assembly OLND01 (sample SAMEA3136638, study PRJEB25190) | human gut metagenome | biome: human gut; feature: human-associated habitat; material: faeces | place: Austria | collected 2013
TTCAGAACGTCGTGAGACAGTTCGGTCCCTATCTGTCGTGGGCGTAGGATATTTGCAAGGAGCTGTCCCTAGTACGAGAGGACCGGGATGGACGCACCTCTGGTGCACCAGTTGTCACGCCAGTGGCACAGCTGGGCAGCTATGTGCGGAACGGATAAACGCTGAAGGCATCTAAGCGTGAAGCCGCCCTTAAGATAAGATATCCCTTCTGTTTACAGAGTAAGACCCCTTGAAGACTACAAGGTTGATAGGCTCAAAGTGTAAGCACGGTGACGTGTTTAGCTAGCGAGTACTAATCGGTCGAGGGCTTAACCTTATTGGTTATGACTACTCCTTTTAACCAACAGCTTTTTCATTATTCAATTTTGAGGATTCGTTCCTCTTCACTTAGTCGGTGGCGTTTGAGTTGAGGTCACACCTGTTCCCATGCCGAACACAGTAGTTAAGCTCTTCTTCGCCGAAAATACTTGGATGGTAACGTCCCGGTAAGATAGGGTGCTGCCGACACCTTACTAAACAGAGAAGATACTATTCTTCTCTGTTTAGTCGTATTCCTCCTTAGCTCAGTCGGTAGAGCATTCGGCTGTTAACCGAAGGGTCGTTGGTTCGAGTCCAACAGGGGGAGCCAGAGAGCTGTAGCTTTTGCTATGGCTCTTTTTTGTATATATGATTTAGTATTGCAGTTTGTAAATGTAATGTATGGAAACAGTGCTTCCGTATGCTTACGTTAATGTAAGTGTGCGGAAGCACTGTTTGTCTAAAAAACACAGCACACGTTATGAGTGCTGTGATGAGGGAGCTGTTCGATAAATGGGAAACTATTTATGGATTGTCTTTGATTTCAATTTCTACTGAATAATCAACATTTTTTGAGTTGAGGTCTGTAAGCAGAATAGTATTATTATCAAAAGGAACAATTTCAATGTTGCCTTTTCTTTTGCATTTATCAATAAGTAAAAATTTCTTTCCATTTTGATCTGTACAAACAGCATATAACAGCTTAGGCACTTTGAGTTCATAAACTAAATTCGTAATATACGGCTGTACCCATTCTTCATTTCTTTCAGAAATTCTGATACGTAATTCTTTTGATTCATCACTGATGCGTTGTTCAAAATTCTGCTGCATATATATCTTTTTGAATTTTTTGTTGTTATAATAATCCATAATCAATACATATGGCAGGAGCCACAAACCATAATCAATGAAGCCCAGAAAAGCTAACCATTTAATAGGAGAGAAGAGAAATGCAACAGCAAGAATAAACCCACCGAAAAATGGAAATCCAGATATGTGTTTTTGGCTTTTTTTGCTTTGATATAATGCGGCATATGTAACAGCTATCAAAAATACTCCGATTATTCCAAGCGTTATAGTCATGAGCCATTCTTGCATAACATTTTTCCTTTCTGAAAAATTCAAATAATAGTGCTGCGATAAGTGATCTGCTCGACAAATTGGAATTTAAATCATTTTTTATATGGTCTATAATGCGGATTTTCGGAATTATTTTTCCAAAATGCCTCTATACCATATTCTCTAATTTGTTGATTACCCTCCAGCCACTGCCTGTATACTATTTCTTCAAAAATTCCCTGCGTTTTTTTGCACGGAAACTCATTGCACTCTCCACAAAAATCAACGCCATGGTTCTTTGTGCACTCAAGCAAAAAACACCCTTCGATGCTGCATCCATTATGTTCTGTGCTGCGGCAACCTGAACAAGAAGCACCCGCATATATGCTAAGTACTCCCTCAAAGTTGTTATAGCTTTCTACGGCGTCGGGCATATGTACCTCATAAAATTCTTTTATGCCCTCTAAATATTTTAATAATGTTTTAGCCGACGCACAAATTATCCCATCATTATATGCCGAACAAGTGTGGCACATTAAAGAACATGGTGCAACCTTTTTAATAATTTCACTTTTATCCATTTTTTTGTACTCCTCCACTAAATTACGATTTGTCGGGCTGTATACCCGATTGATTTACAAAACCATTATACCACAGCTGATCAATAGTTCGTCCTTTGTTTGTATTATTTCTTAGCCAGATCTTTAATAACTTCTCCTGCCACGATAAGACCCACCACTGACGGAACAAATGCCGTTGAACCTGGAATATCACGGCGCACTGTGCATTTTCTTGCCGTACCAGGAGGACAAATGCAGTCCTGACGGCATGAAATAGCCATATCTTCTATCGGTCTGATAGGCTGTTCCTCTGAGTAAACAACTTTAAGCGACTTTATGCCTGCCTTTTTAAGCTCTCGTCGCATGACTTTTGCAAGTGGGCAGACCTTTGTCTGATAAATGTTCGCCACACGGAATGCTGTAGGGTCAAGCTTGTTGCCTGCACCCATTGAGGATATAACAGGTACTTCTGCGACGTCTGCTCGCTTTATTATCTCCAGCTTGCCTGTAACAGTGTCAATGGCGTCGATAATGTAATCATACTGAGTAAAATCAAACTGATCCGCTGTGTCAGGCATATAAAAACACTTGTATGTGTTTACCTTTATGTCAGGGCAGATGTCGTGAACACGCTCCTCCGCCACGTCTACCTTGTATTTTCCTACTGTTTTTCTTGTGGCAATTATCTGACGATTGATGTTGGTCAGACACACTTTGTCATCATCTATAAGGTCAAGCTCGCCTACACCGCTTCGTGCAAGGGCTTCAACTGCATATCCGCCTACACCGCCTATGCCGAAAACCGCAACCCTGCTGTTGCTGAGCTTTTCCATTGCTTCTTTGCCGAATAAAAGCTCGGTTCTTGAAAACTGATTTAGCATATAAACACTCCTGAATACTGTTTTATTCTTTTATGATAACATATCCAAGCCCTTTTTTCAAGTGCATTTTTGCCTGCTTTTATTAATTTTCTGATAAATCCTATATGTATTATATAATATCTTTGTTACGGTTTTCGACCGCATTTTCGTTGCGTTTTTATCAAAAATGTGCTATAATATTATATGTGATAATACGCAAAAAGTAATAAAAAGGATTGGTAAAAACATGGACATTAACAAGACCCTTGCGGAAGAATTTAAGCTCAGACAGGAGCAGATAGACAACACTGTTGCACTCCTTGATGACGATAAAACTATACCGTTTATTGCACGATACAGAAAAGAGCTTACAGGCTCGTTGGACGATCAGGTGCTTAGAGAGATCGCTGACAGGCTCACTTACCTGAGAAATCTCGAAAAACGTAAAGGCGAGATAATCTCTTCTATCACTGAGCAGGAGAAAATGACAGACGAGATAATGTCTGCTATCGAAAATGCAAAGACCCTTGTGGAGGTGGAGGATATCTACAGACCTTTCAAGCCGAAGCGTAAAACAAGGGCTTCGGTGGCAAGAGAAAAGGGGCTTGAACCACTGGCTGAACTTATCCTGACCCAAGATAAGAAATGCGACCCGCAGGTCGAGGGGTCAAAATTTATCAACGAGGAAAAGGGCGTAAAGTCGGCTGATGAGGCGTTGCAGGGTGCAATGGACATAATCGCAGAGGATATCTCTGACGACGCTGACCTGAGAAAATACATAAGAACGCTGTTTTCGCAGATAGGCGTGATAAGCTCAAAAGCGTCTGATGAGAATGCCGAGTCAGTGTATGAGAACTATTATGACTACGCTGAGGCTGTGGGAAAGATAGCAGGTCACAGAGTTTTGGCTTTGGATAGAGGCGAAAAAGAGGGCGTTCTGAAAGTATCAGTGAATGTCCCCGAGGGCGCAGGGGAGAGAGCCTGCGTGTCAAGATATGTGAAAAACAAGTCAGAGTGCGGACAGCTTGTTACGGCTGCTTGTGAGGACGGCTATAAAAGACTTATTTATCCGTCCATAGAGCGTGAGATAAGGGCGGAGCTTTCGGCAAACGCTCAGGAGGGGGCAATAAAGGTGTTCTCCTCAAATCTCAGACAGCTTCTTATGCAGCCGCCTGTTAAAGACACTGTTACCCTTGGTCTTGACCCAGGATATGCTCACGGTTGTAAGACCGCTGTAGTGGACGCTACGGGCAAGGTGCTTGACACTGCAATAATCTACATTACTCCGCCAAAGAAGGATACAGAGCGTGCTAAGCGTATTCTGACGGGCTTTATAAAGAAATATGGTGTTACGACTATCTCCATAGGCAATGGCACTGCTTCAAGAGAAACGGAGCAGTTCACAGCGGAGCTTATCAAAGAAATTCCGCAGAAAGTTTCTTACATGGTGGTGTCTGAGGCTGGCGCTTCCGTTTACTCCGCTTCCAAGCTTGCGGCTGAGGAGTTTCCTGAGTATGATGTTTCACTGCGTTCAGCAGTATCAATAGCACGCCGTTTGCAGGACCCTCTTGCAGAGCTTGTAAAGATAGACCCAAAGGCAATAGGTGTTGGACAGTATCAGCATGATATGCCAAAGGCGAGAATGGACGAGGCTTTAAAGGGCGTTGTTGAGGACTGCGTAAACTCAGTAGGCGTTGACCTTAATACGGCTTCATACTCATTGTTGTCATACATATCAGGCATAAATATGACAGTTGCAAAGAATATTGTTTCCTACCGTGAGGAAAACGGTGCTTTCACCGAAAGAAAGCAGCTTATGAAAGTTCCGAAGCTTGGCGCAAAGGCTTTTGAGCAGTGCGCAGGCTTTTTGAGAGTGCGTGGCGGAAAAAATCCGCTGGATAACACGGCTGTTCACCCTGAGTCATACAAGGCCGCGCAGGCGCTTATTGACAGGTGCGGGCTGAGCCTTGCGGACATGGGTGACGTAAAGCAGATAGCTGAGAAAGTCAATGCAATGGGCATGAAGAAGCTTGCCACAGATATCGGCATTGGTGCTCCGACGTTAAAGGACATAGTAGGGGAGCTTGAAAAGCCTGGTCGTGACCCTCGTGACGAGCTTCCGCCACCGCTTATGAGAAGTGGCGACATCATGGAGCTTAAAGACCTAAAGCCGGGCATGGAGCTTATGGGCACAGTGAGAAACGTTATAGACTTCGGAGCGTTCGTTGATATCGGTGTTCACGAGGATGGTCTTGTACATATTTCTCAGATGTGCGACAGATATATAAAGCACCCTCTTGAGGTCGTAAAGGTCGGGGAGGTAGTTAAGGTTTGGGTACTTAACGTTGATCTGAAGAAAAAGCGTATTTCGCTTACTATGAAAAAGCCTAAGGTGTAGGGATCCAAAACGAAATAAGTTGGAAAAGTCCTAAATAAGTGGGACGTTGGTCTTACACTTTTGTGGCAGATTGAAGGGCTGTTAGAACAGCCCTTTTTTGTTTGCCGCCAGGTGTGGTCTTGACGCAGGAAGCTGTGAAACGCCTTATGGCTTGACCTTATGGTATAATTATGGTAATATAAAATCGTACATAGACTATGTTATAAAAGGACGTGAAAAAATGCGGATCGCAGTTTGTGATGATAATGCTGTTTTTCTTCAGTTTTTTAAATCTATGCTGGCAAATGAACTTGAATCAAGGTCGGTCAAGGCTGAAATAGAAACGTTTACCAAAGCTGAGAGCTTTTTTTACTGCCATGGTAAAAAGCCTTTTTCGGCTATATTTCTTGACCTTGATATGCCTGAAATGACCGGTTTTGAAGTCGCGCGGCAGCTGGGTCAGAATGGTAATTGCTTCGTGATCTTTGTGACAAGTCATCAGGAGCTGGTTTATGACAGCTTTAATTTCAGACCGCTGAATTTTATCTGCAAAGATCCTGACGCTGATGTTATGAAGGATAGGCTCCATATGGTAGCAGGACAGTTGACGGACGCACTGAAGCAGGAAAAGACAGTGGTTTTGGAGAATAGGGAGCAGGGAAGGATCTCTGTAAAGCTTCGGGATGTAACTTATATAGAGAGCAATAGCCACAGCATCATATATCATTTTGCAAATAATAAGGATACTATTGCAGTCAGAGATAGCATTGGCGAGATAGAAGAAGCTTATCGTAAATTTGATTTTATACGGGTGCATAAAAAATATATCGTCAATCTGAAATATGTTTTTAACATAAGCCGTTCAAATGAAACAGTGATCTTCAAAAGCGGTTCAGAGCTTCCCATGAGCCGAGGATATAAGAATGCAGTTGACGACGCTTTGACTGAATATCTGAGGAGAAAGTGATGACTATTACATTGTGGACGATATTTGAGATCTTGATAAACTTTTATCAGGGCGGTCTGGAAACATGGTTTATATATAAATTTCTTACGCCAAGATCTCATGAAAGGGCTAAGATATGGGCTGTTATATTTGCTGTTTGTGAAGGCTGTCTGGTCACTGCTTTTAATTATTTCACTGTATTTGAGGGCTTTGGAAGTGCTTTGTACTGGGCAAGTCTGCTTGTTTTTGCGTTTTGCTTTTTTAGTGACAATGCAGTAAAGAAATTTCTTTCCATATCCCTCTCGCAGGTTGCAATCTTGTTGATAACGTCATTGGAACTAAATGCTGTATCGTCATTTTTTAAAATATCCCTCAGGGAGCTTGTGGTCGAACAAAGCTTGCTTAGATTTGTGACGCTTATAATGATCCAGATCTCTATATTCATTGTATTTAGATTAATACTGATGGCCTTTAAACATACAGATGATTATACGGCTTCAGATTGGGTTACGATAATTGCAGTGCTTATTATTTCGTTTTTCCTCGTTATGGTAATACATGAACTGTCCCTTTCGGCAGACAATGGCCATAGGCTGTATATAAATCTGTCATATATGCTTGTTTTTGTTCTTAATATACTTATATTCTGGATAATAAATTCTTTGATAAAAAAGAATCGGAAGCTCAAGGAAATGGAGATAGTCAAACTAAGAGAGCAGTATCTTGAGCAGTTTATCGGAAACGCCGAGTCGCAATATGACGCCATGAGAAAACTAAGGCATGATATAAAAGACAAATATGAAACGGTCAATGAACTGTTGAAAGTACAAAAAATAGATGAAACGAGAAAATTTATCTCAGAAAGCTTTGACCTTATCGGGAAATCGGAGTCCTATGTTAAAACGAAAAATAATATTGTAAATGCTATCGTTAACGCAAAGCTTACGATGGCTTCTTCCTTGGGGATAAAAATATCATGCATAACGGTTTCAGATTTTGAGGGAATAAAGGGAACTGACCTTTGCGACCTGTTGAGCAACACGTTGGAGAATGCTATAACGGCATGCAAGGAAATAGCCGACGACGCAAATAAATTTCTGTATCTGAAGATCGACCGAGAAACGGATACATATACGTTTTTGATAAAAAATTCAATAGATCATTCTGTTATGGATAGTAATCCAAGGCTTACGACCACAAAGGCTGATAAAAAACAGCATGGTCTGGGGACCTCAATAATCAGAGAGATAGCAAGAAAATATAATGGCAGATGCGATTTCTATGAGTCGGAGGGAATGTTTTGCTGTCAGGTAACATTGATGGCAGATACAACGGTCCTGAACTAATTGTTCTGGACCGTTGCTGCATTTCGTGACAAAAACCTGCAACTCATTCCAAAAAGCTTGACATATTGCTGTTATTCTAGTAAAATTCAAATTAGGGTAAGACAAAAGCGAGGCGGTAGTTTATGGATCTTGTTGTATCGGGTATACTTAATTTTTTGACCGAGCAGGAAGCTATCGGCAAAGCAGATGAGGTACAGGATTTTTATCGGTATGGTATAGAGATAACTATCTCATCAATGTTAAACATTGTGCTTGTATTGCTTATGGGAGCATTGACAGGGCATTTGCTGGAAAGCGTAATATATTTGGCAGTGTTTATTGCTGTCAGGGTTATTACCGGAGGGTATCATGCAGATACATATTTCAGATGCAATCTGTTGATGTGTTCGACATTTATTGCTACAGCTTTTCTTAATGACAAGGTATGCGGATATATAAATATATGGGTGATCGCTGCCTTGGTTGTGTTTGAAGAGATAATAGCTTTTGTATTCTGCCCTGTGGAGAACAAAAATAAGCCTATAGAAAAAGATAAAAAGCCAAAGTTCAAAGCGATGGGAATGATAGTTTTTCTGTTGCTTGATCTGTTTGGCGGGGCGATTATCAATAGATATCAGATGGTTGGATCTATGATCCTGTTAACAAATCTATTAATTGCAGTTTTAATAATATCAGCGAAGATCAAAGAAAAGAGGTGTGATAAGAATGAGATCATTTAAGAAATTGCTTGCCAGCCTTATTGCCAGAGCAACTAAGAGAATGGGTATAGCTGCCTGCGGATGTGCATCAATGTATGGTGGCTATCAAACTAAAGAGCCAAAAAACATTTACAAGAATTAAGCGTAAAGCTACAAGAATTACGATAAGCATTACAAAGACTTTATCATTTCCCCTTTAAATCTTGTGATACTTGTAAATGAGGTAACATTAGCAGGAAGATAACTTCCTGCTAATGTTACCATTTTTTTATTTGTAGTGAGTTCAAGCTTTTGACAGTGAGTAAATTTGCTTTTAGGCACAAAAAAATTCCGCCCTACAAAAGGATGCGCTGTACTATTCGGTTTTCAAAGAACGGGCGGAGGCTATAGAGAAAGCCCCCTCACTTTCCATGCTGAAAAGTTGAGGGGGCTACAACCAAGTTTTTTTAATTTTCTAAAAGATTTTTGCCTAAGGCATAAAGAAAAAGCGCCGGAGATTGCCGTCCCCATTCGGCTGGGGATACACGGTCAGAATGTGGGTGTCGCTTGCCGCCTTTCGGAAAGGGACTTGCTGGCAAGCTCGCTTTCAGGAAAATAGGCGGTGGCGGAATGATCCGTCACCGCCTATTGTGTTTAGGCTATTTTGATTTCGGAAGCGTCGGCTTATTTAACCTTGGATTCCTTTCTCTTTTTGCCGCTTACGCCCAGCAGAGTCAGAACGCCGCACAGAGCAGCCAGCCAACCGATGTGGTTGCTGCTGTCACCGGTCTGAGGACACTTGGTGGAGTCGTCATTTCCTGGCTTATTGGTGTTATTACCACTGCTGCCTGTATTGCTTGTGTTGCCGCCGTCGGGAAGCTTGTCGATGACCGTATTCTCGCTGCGCTTGGCGCCGCAAACGGTGCATTCCTCGTGCTTGATGCCGGTGGCCTCCTTGGTAGCGGCCTTGTCGATCATCCACTGGAAGCTGTGTGCTGCCGTGTCGGCCTTGTCGCCGCACTCGCACTCATGCCAGTGATTGGTGTCGTCATACTTCCACTCCGTGCCGTAGCTGTGGCTATGTGTTGCGGGGAGCTTGTCGATGACCGTATTCTCGCTGCGCTTATAGCTGCAGACGGTACACTCCTCATGCTTCAGGCCGGTCTGGGTCGTGGTGGCCGCCTGGTCTACCTTCCACACGAAGGTGTGGGACGCCAGCTCCTTTGTGCTGCCACTCGGATCCGGGCAGGCGCTGTCGGTGCACTGATGCCAATGGCTCTTTGCGTCCGCATACCACGGACCGCCGTAGGTATGGGTATGGGGACCCACATACGGCTTCACGGTGATGTTCTGGTAGGTCTTGATATTACTGCTGCCGCTGCCATCGTTATACTGGATCGTTACATCCGTCTGCCCCTGCATGAGCCCCGTACCCCGGAAGATCGTATAGCCGGTTTCAGGGAGGTCAGCCGTGGTGCCGTCGGTATAATGCGCGGTGACCACCATGCCCGTCGGGTCAAAATCCTCGCCGGCCATGTACTCGGTCTTATCCGGCTGTTTTGTGATCTCGATGCTCTCCACCGTCTTGACGACCTCTGGTTTGCCAAGGCCACGGATCACCTGATAATCCTTGTTATACGGAAAACCACTCCATGTTGTTTCAAAGGCATCCGCTTCAACTCCGTTTACGGTCACGTTCTCCTTTTTCAGCCCGGTGTAATCGCACCCCAGGAGCTTATTAAAATAAACCTCTACCCTATATTCTGTATCCGCCTTGAAGGTTCCGGTTAGAGGTGCGGAAGTCCAATCACCCGCCGAGTCCTTTTCCATAAATTGGAAGTAGCTAAGTTTAATGCCAGGCTCTGTCGTCGTAACCGCGGCATCTGCTATCTTTGCGTCCGCTTTATATCCGGTCACCGTGATTGGCAGTGTGGTCACCTTTGTCACGTTCGCTGGTTTATAGGTGTTGTATACCTTGAATTCGATGCTGCTACCGCTGCCATACACGCTCTGCGGGCCGCTTTCGTTGTTGCCGCCCGTATAAGAAATGCTGTACCATACATACTCCCCGATTGGATCGCCGGGCACGACCTGCTGTACGATATACATGCCCTCCTCGACCAGTACGGTGCTTGTTCCTTTTCCGTCCGCTCCGACGGTGACAGTCGTCGTATCATAGAGACTGTACACCGCAGTCATAGTATTTATGGCTTTCTTGATTTGAAATGTAAACTCCGCGCCTTCCGCGCTTCCGATCAGTCCGTTCACCTCCACGGTGATTTTTAATTCACATGTTTTACTCTCCGCTGCTCGCGCCGTTGTGGGCGCCATGCACAGCACCATACAGAGCACCAGTACAATGCTGAGCCATTGCTTTTTCATGATTCCTTCCTCCTTAAAAAGTATATAGACTCTCGGAATCTCCAGCCCATTGAAAACACTGGGTTTGGAGGTTCCTTTTTTATCGAAATCACCCACTTTTTTTGCAAAAAGAGCTTTACAAACGGCTCGAAAAACGAGGCGCTTCGCGCCCTTGTTTACAGAAATGACTTTTGCGAACAGGGGGCGACTTCGATGTTACCGATTTATCCTGGCGGCCATGTGGCCTACCAGAATTTTGTGGTTGAGCAGTTGCGCAACCACTATGCCAACCCGGCAGAATTGCCGGATAGGCTATTGGACATTGCCGAGCGCTTTTGGGAGAAGAACCTGACGGGCATTGACACGCTCATGCAGGAGTGCTACTCCCGGTTTGGACCAAAACCAAGACCTCCGTCTTGTATACTGCGCTCAGTGCTGTTGTCCATCACCTTGTGATTTAAACGCTGTCGACCACCGAAGCAAAGTAGTTTTCGGACACCGAGCCGAAGAGAAAAGCGTCTATCAGACCCTCGCGCTTTGCCTGCCGTACCTTTTCGGTCAACTCTCCGTCTGTATCGTCATCCACAAAGAGAATGACCCGGCAGTTTTCCGTGTTCCGTTTTACCTTGTCACGGATTGCCATTCTTTCTTTGAACATCCAGGGCGAATACGCCTTGACCTCCATTAAAAGCACATCCGGTCGATGCGTTTTGCACCACTCGGCGGTTGCGTCCGGCGACTCGGAAATCACAACATGGCAATCGTCCAATTTTTGCATCAGCATTCGCTCCATGGTGTGCGCATGGATATCGCTCTGAAAGTCCAGAACGATTTTTTTCATCATTCATCACCACCTTTTGAAAGCACAACCCTAATTTTACAGTATCTATTGTACGGATTTTTTGGTGCTTGTCACTGGCACTTGTGCCAGTAACAGAAGGAAAAATTCGATTTTTTCAAATTTTTTTTGCCTTTTAGGCGCAAAAAACCCCTTGACCGTACAGCCAAGGGGTTCAATTTCTCTTATTCGTCTTTTAAGGTGGTTACCATGAGCTTGTTTTCAATGGCGGTTGCAACCAGCGATTCTCTGCTTTCAAAGCCGCCCTTTTCCACCATATCATCCAGGTTCCAGCGAACGCCGTTTTTGGAGATACCCAGCTTGTCAGCGATTTCCTGATAGGTGAAGCCCTTTATATACAGGCGCAGGATGTCTAACTGCCGGGGCGAGAAGGCATCGGACATCGTACCCTCCATTTCAATGGCCGGAGCAATATCGGGGAAGACCTTTTCCCCTGCCAGGGTGCGCTTTACCACGCTCATCAGTTCCTCCGTGCCGTGATCCTTATACCACAGGCTGTCGGCGGCGCCCATTTTGGCTCGTTCCAACACCTGCGGATCAACAAGCGAGGTAGCCACAACGATTTTGATTTGCGGAAAAGCCTTTTTGATGCGCTCTGCGGCTGCAAGACCGGAATGCTTATGATGCGTCTGCACATCCATAAGGACGAGCTTTACGGTGGCGTCGCAGTGCTTTTCCGCTTCAAAGGCGTCACGGAAAACGCCGACAAGATGAAACTCGCCGTCTGCAGCAAGACGATCGACAAAGTGCTTTTGGATGTATAAATCATCCTCTACAAGTATGGTGTTTATCATAGGCTGATCTCCTTTGCGGGAATCGTAATCAGAAGAGCAAAGCGCGGATTGTGCGAAATATGCATTTCGCCGCCGGAGCTTTCAATACTGCAGCGAAGCGTTGACAGGCCGCTGCCTTCCTTTATCGGCTCTGTGGGTATTTTGCCGTTATTGGTTATGGTAACATCATAGCGTTCGCCGCGCTGGGCAATGCGGATATATACCTCATTCCCGTCTGCGTGCTTGATGCAGTTGGTCACGCACTCCTTGGCGGCAGCAACGGTCAGCTCCTCGGCTGCGGTATCACGGGGCAGGTAGCCGTCGATTTTTACAGCCACGCCAAGCTGCCGTGCGGTTCTTTTTACCTCGTCCATTGTGCTGACAGAGGTGACACGGTTGCTTGCCAGCATACCGATGGCATTTTGCAGCGCCTCAAGCTTTCGCTCGGTATCCTCTCCGCTGTCTATGATGTCACGGATGGTCAGGAGGCTTCGCCCGATGGTATCGTGAATATAGACCTTTAGGTCAAGGCTTTCCTTCTCCTTGACATCGTCCTCCATGCGGGCATACATCTTCCTGAGCTTTCGATTGACTTCTGCCAGTTCTTTATTTATTTCCTCTTGCTTTTGGTAGCTGTTATACAGCTCGGTTACATTGTGCGCCGTTATCTGCTGCCAGCGGTCATCGCCGTCCACGGTGATATTCTGTGTGCGGAACTGCCAGACGGTCTTGTCGGGCAGGATGTAGCAATCATCCTTGACGGTTACGGATCTGTCCGGCACGCTCAGGGCATTTTCCATATCGCTTTTGATTTGCAGCTCGTGGCCGCAAAGGGCAAAGGACAGCCTGCGCATACGGTTGTTGCACAGAATGATCCTGCCGTTCGGGTCGGTAAAGCAGATGCCCATAGGCAGCTTATCCGTTGCTTCCTTAATGGAGAACGGCGAGAGTTCGTTCTTTTTACGGCGGTATTCCTGCGGCAGAGCAACGGCAAAGTGAACTGCCGCAAGGAAAATGGCAGCGGCAAATATGAACCACGGTGCGCCCAGCAGAAATGCGTCCCCGATATTATCGGGATCTGCCTGGGAAACGGAGAACAGCAGTGGGATCATCACCGCCATGACCGCCAGACTCAGCAGGCTGCGCACCGGCTTATTGCTACGAAGAAGCTGATACATAAACAGCCCGATTTCAAGGACGATCTCCACAAGCATGATAAACGGCAGCATAGTCTGCCAAAATTCAGAAAGGGAAGAAAATGCACTCATTTCCTGTCACCTTCTTTCGCTTCAAATACAAGGCGCTGGTATTCCTCGTCATCCTCTTTTTCATAGCGGATACCGTCTCCGCTTACTAAAGCGGAAAGGTCGGCTTTGCAGCACACATTCAGGGACAAACGCAAGCCGTTTGCCTTTATGAGGCTTACCTGTATGCCTGTTAAATTCAAAATATCGGCTTCAATAACCGATTCATAAAAATCAAATACAGCGGTCGCCGTTTTGCTGGAGAGCATGGAAAGAGACTCGTCCACATAGAGTGAGTTGCGGACACCCAGCAGCTTCAGTGTTTGGAGGGACTCATTGAAGGCGCGGAGGAGTTCCGTTGCTGCTATTTTAATATCTCGGTCGGTAAGGAGCGTCAGATGCTTGCGGCGTTTAATATAGCTGCACAGCACGGCAATCTCGGCAAGGAGCGTTTTGGCGCTGTCGGGATCGGTGCTTGAGATTCGGCGGTATTCCTTAGTGAGCTCCGCAATGCGGTCGATCTGCGTCTGCGTAACGGAACGCAGGAGATCATACAGGCGGTTTTGCTCCTCCACCTTGCGGCGCTTGGCTTCACGCTTGTATTCATAACGGAGTATTTCGTTTCTGTCGGCAAGCTCGTCTGCAAGGAGCTCGGAGTTCTCCTTGATGTCACGCAGAGCCGACACATCCTCTGTCCATACGGCATAGCCGCCGTCAATGGGCATGGTGTGAACAGTCAAGCCGCCCATCGTGACCGGGCTTTGCTCGGCTTTTTTCATCGTTTCCTTTGAGATAGGCGCAGTGTTTACAGCTACATACCGAACGTTAAAGTCCTTGTCGGTGATCTCTGCCGATGTGCCGACAAAGGAGGCAAACAAGTCCACATAACGGCTGTTTGAATGTATATATCCACAGGCGATGCAAAGCTCAAAGGTCAGAATATACATCACACTTTGGAATGCGGCAATATCGCCGAACAAGTGGAGCAGCCAATCCGCACCCGCATAGTAAAGCACGCTGTAAACGATTGTCAGCAGCATAGGAACAATGGGCAGAAAGTGGAGCCTTCCTTTTTCGCGGCATTTGAAAAACATAATAACAAGTGCGGTAAGGGCACACAGTACCTGCCAGCCTACACTAATGAAGTAGCCTACCGAGTAGCCGTTGTTTTTGTCCGTCCACACGGCGGCGTCCTTAGGAAAGGTAAATACGAATTGGTGTAGATCGTTTGTGAGCACGAGCAGAAGCAATACGCCGGAGATGATCCACAGAATCGACATTCCCTTGGGGAATTTGTATTCGTCCGGCTTCCCCAGCGACATGGCAATCAGCAGCGCCAGCATAGGCACAAACAGCATGGGCAGATAGAACAGATACCACAGGTAACGGACGGCGTCCGGCTGCCAGAATATAAAATACTTCGCCGAACGGACTACCATCCAGATGATAAGAAGCACCGCAGTGACCGTCATAAATCTGCATACCTGCTTTTGCACGATCCGCTGGCGAACAGAAAGCCCCCAGGCGGCGAACAGGCCGATATAGATAAAGCTGCGCAGATAGGAAAACAGCATCGGGTAGAAGCTGCCCCTGCCTATAATTCGGAAGCAATATGCCAGTATCACGGCAAGCACAGCGATGCCGCTTATTATGATAGTATTCTTTTTCTGTTCAGTCATAAACAGCCCCCATTTCGCCTTCATTCGTTTTTACTTACCCTTGGGTATATCTTCTCAAATTATAGTATAAATCCGTCTGTTTCTCAACTGCTTCTTACGAGGCTTTGCATGAATCGTCACAGCCGTGATTAAACGCTGACCGCCGACAAGCGGTCTTTTTTATTCCTTTTCATAGATTACCTTGAGTGCTGCGTAAAGATTTCTGCCCTCGTCCTCCGTAAGCGTGATGCCCTTGCCGCATCGTTCGTGGTTCGGATGCCACTCTCGAATGACCAGCTTGGCGGTATTTCCGTTCCACGAAATGAAGTTGGCTTCCTTGGTGTAGCCCTTGCCGTTCTCTCCGAGGACGGCGAGGGGCTTGGTGATCGTGCTTGTAATGTCTTTAATTTTCATACCTCCGTAATTCAAGTATTGAAGAAGTTAAAAAGTCGGGATAGTAATGGAAGGGATTATCTTTCCCAGTCATTCCTGCCCTCTCCGGTTCCGTCTGTTCCTGCGCCTTAGCATTGCATTCTCCATATGCTTTTCCTTATCAAACTGCACATTCATAGCCAGATTATCCAGCTTATCAATAGATGCATCCAAATGAAGCTCCATTGATACAAGCATCTTTTTCACTGCTTTCATAGGTGCAAGCACCGCCTTTGTCGCCAAATCATTGTATCCTGCAAGCACTTCTCTTTCGGCACATACCGGACAAACAGTTCCTTTTATTCGTACATTGATGACTGACTTCCATTCATTGCCACATTTCTTACAATGCCACCACACATTTTTCTCGACTTTGCATTGACCTCATCAGGCTGTAACGGATAATTCTTTTCTGACCATTCTTCAGTAATCTCCGGATGTGTTGTTTTCAAATCATTCCTGCCTTTTATAAAGGTATAGCCACTGCAACAAGGACACTTGCTTCCGCCTGAGCGTGTAGAAATAAGTGTATTCCATTCATAATCGCAATCCCTGCACTTCCACCATGCTTTACGATTAGCAAATGCAGTAACTTCCGTTGGTTTCTTCTCATTTTTCTCTGACCATTCATCCGCAACTTTTGGAACCACTGTCGCAAGGTCATTAAATCCAACAAGCACCTTATTATGGGAACAGTATGGACAACCAGAACCATTGATACTCCTGCTCTTAACCGATGCTGTCCATTCATGCCCCAGTCGACACTTCCAGATGACTTTCTTATGAGAACCTACGGTTACCTCTGTCGGTTTGATTTCATTCTTCTTGGACCACTCAGAAGCCAATCCCGGCTTCAATGTACTTAGATCGTTAATTCCTGCGACTGCTCTCACCCCGGAGCAGATCGGGCATTTCTCGCCCTTTGACCTTGCCTTAACACTGGTCTGCCATTCATGCCCACAGCTGCCTTTCCACCAGACGACTTTGTTAGAGCCGAATGTAATACCATCTGGTGTCAGTGGCAGATTCTTCTTAGACCACTCAACTATCAATTCCGGATGCACTACTGATAAACTGTTATTCATATCAAAACCTCCACTTCCTCTGTGCTTAGAGTATATGAAGTTTTGGCTTTATCTTGTAGTTTGCGAATATCCGTA
>OLND01002455.1_pt1 | contig 16609 bp, 15 predicted proteins | sample 1672031 | NCBI WGS metagenome assembly OLND01 (sample SAMEA3136638, study PRJEB25190) | human gut metagenome | biome: human gut; feature: human-associated habitat; material: faeces | place: Austria | collected 2013
CAATATCAAGCAAATGGTCAAGGAAAAGACCGGACGTGCCATGCAGGAAAAGGAAAGGGAACGCAAGGGAAAGAATGGAAAGATTATAAAAGTGGCTGGATGTTCTCCAATCCGTGAGGGAGTATTGCTCATCAGACCAGATACAACACTGGCAGATGTACGAAAGTTTGGTGAGGAGTGCCAGAGACGCTGGGGTATTACACCGCTCCAAATCTTCCTGCATAAGGACGAGGGACACTGGCTTAGTGGACAACCCAAAACCGGGGATAGGGAGAGTTTCCAAGTCGGTGAAAAGTGGTTTAAGCCGAATTATCATGCCCATATCGTATTCGACTGGATGAACCACGACACGGGCAAGAGCCAAAAGCTCAATGATGACGATATGATGGAAATGCAGACTTTGGCATCTGACATCCTCTCCATGCAACGTGGGCAATCTAAATCCGAGACCGGAAAGGAACATTTGGAACGAAATGATTTCATCATTGAAAAGCAGAGAGCCGAACTGCAACGCATGGATGCTGCAAAACGGCACAAAGAAGAACAGATAGGTCTTGCTGAACAGGAACTGAAACAGGTGAAATCAGAAATACGCACTGACAAGCTAAAGAAAACAGCCACCAATGCAGCCACCGCCATAGCAAGCGGAGTTGGTTCTCTTTTCGGAAGTGGAAAGATGAAAGAGCTGGAGCGAACTAATGAAGATTTGCACCAAGAGATTGCCAAACGAGACAAAGGTATTGACACCCTCAAAATCCAAATGCAGGAAATGCAAGAGCGACATGGCAAACAGATACGCAATCTTCAGAGCATACACAACCAAGAACTTGAAGCCAAAGACAGGGAAATATCACGATTGAACACTCTGCTTGAAAAGGCATTCAAGTGGTTTCCGATGCTTAGAGAAATGTTGAGAATGGAAAAACTCTGCGCTGTCATTGGATTTACCAAAGATATGATAGATTGTCTTTTGACAAGGAAAGAAGCTATCCAATGTAATGGCAAGATTTATTCCGAGGAACATAGAAGAAAGTTTGAAATCAAAAACAACATCTTCAAGGTGGAGAAGAATCCGACCGATGATAGCAAACTTGTACTGACCATAAACAGGCAACCGATAAGCGAATGGTTCAAAGAGCAATGGGAGAAACTTCGGCAAGGTTTGCGACAACCAACGGAAGAACCAAGAAAAAGTAGAGGATTCAAGTTATAATAGAAAAAAAAGACAATATAAAAGCACTCTGATAGTTACGAAGTGCTTTTATATTGTATAAATTATATAATGTTTACCATTGAAGCTTCAAAGTAAACGCAACTTAAGGAATTGCCGAATTTTGTATTAATAAAGAATATACGACCTCTGATATATGCGCAACATATTGTGATGCTTGTGATTCATTACCCTTGAAATCCTTAACAAATATCGCTAAAGTATAGCAGACATTATTAGGCAGGCATATATAGGCAACATCATTGTGAGCTGCAAGAATACCATTTTCATTGACATCACCAGAACCCGTCTTATGTGCAATAGAAACCCTTTCTTTATCAAGAAGCGGAGCGACTATTCTATCTGTACCTGTCACACATTCTTTTAATGTATTCTTAATGAAACTTTGCTTCTCACCACTGACAATACTTTCGGTAAACAAACGGTTCATCAACATTGCGGCACCAAGAGGAGATGTATAATTAAAGTAAGCCCTATCGTGGTCAGCCGACATTTCCTCTTCTGTATAAGCTATCTGAAAACTTGAACGAGGAATAAGTGTGGCTATAAAACTGTCAGTTTGAGCAACATTGACCATATCTTTAAACATCAGATTGCTTGCATTATTATCACTTTGAGCAATAGTATAACGAAGTAAATCTCTCACGGTTAATGATATAACCAACTCGGAATAATCTTTCATCATAGGACTCCAAGTCTTTGAATCAAGTCTATTCCTATCTATCTTTACTAAGGTATCAAGTGAAATCCCTTTGTTATCAAAATCATTGCAAAGAGCTAATGCCTGATGAACCTTAAATACACTCATCATAGGATATACACTCTTATCATTAACTTTAACTGTATCTGTGTTATTAATAATAATTGCCACTCCAATTTCACCAGGACAAGCTGATACTATCCGAGAAATGCTATCAGTCAAAACATCTGTCAAAGGTGGATTTGTACTATTATTAGAAGTTGATTTAGAGAACAATAAAAAAACTAAAACTATGATACAAACTAAAGCTATACACAAAATTACAAGGCGTTTTCTTCTACTTTTTTTCATACTACGATTTTTAAACATTATATATTATCATGACAGACCCTGATTTATTATTTACTGCAAAGATACGAAATCTTACGGAAAATGAATTGGTTGTTTTTTTCGTTTGTTCTGTTTTTTATCAAATTATTTTCCGAGCGAATATGATTCGTCTTAAATAAAATAAAAACACCCAACTTTACATTCTTGGGTGTACAATTGGGTGTTTGTTTTATAATTTGCTGATTTTCAGCGTTTATTGCGGAGAGACAGGGATTCGAACCCCGGGTACCTCGCAGTACAACGGTTTTCAAGACCGCCGCAATCGACCACTCTGCCACCTCTCCAAAACTCCTCTTTTAAGAAGTGCTTTTCTCTTAAAGCGATGCAAAATTACTATTCTTTTTTGATATCACAAATATTTCGGCACAAAAATATTATTTCTACGATATTTTATAAACGTAATTTATTTTACGGAGAGTCTATACTTGAAATGCTCCATATATATATTGTAAAATAACAGAAAAGCATAAAACATGCTGTCAACAAGAAATCAACTTCCTGCTGACAAGAAGTTAATTTCCTGTCAACAAACTCTTAACTTCTTGTCTACAGAAAATCATCTTCTTATAAGTATATGATAATCAGTACAAAGTTTTATAGCAACCCATTTATTTTTGTAAACATTTCCATTTTCAATCAGCAAATGATATTAGTTCCGCTATTAACCTGCCATTTACCAATAAATGAGTAAAAGAGTGCAGATAATAAGCACAAAAAAACAACCTTAACTGGTAACTCCCATACCTAACAATAGTTATTTTATGTCGTACAACATAAAAACTGACTATTCATGCAATGCTATGTGGAAAAAAGATAGTAATTTTGCAGTCCTTATTAGGATAACAACCATTACCCACTAACAAAATGAATATTATGGAATTGAACAAAACCTTTATCGACGGGCTTTGGAGCAAAGAAATCAATGTCAGTGATTTCGTGAGTAAAAACATCGCGCCTTATACTGGAGACGCTTCTTTCCTGCAAGGACCTACCGAACGTACCAAACATATTTGGGAGCTTTGCCTCAAAGCACTCGAAGAAGAAAGAGCTAACAACGGAGTACGTTCTCTCGACCCTCACACTGTATCAACTATTACTTCACATCAGGCCGGCTATATAGATAAGGAGAATGAACTTATCGTTGGTTTGCAGACAGATGAGCTATTGAAACGCGCTATCAAACCGTTTGGTGGCATCAATGTAGTAGCTAAAGCTTGCCGCGAAAACGGTGTAGAAATAGATGATAAAGTAAAGGATATCTTTACCCATTATCGCAAGACACACAATGACGGTGTATTCGACGTATATACTGAAGAGATCCGCTCATTCCGTTCATTGGGTTTCCTCACCGGACTTCCCGATAACTATGCCCGCGGACGTATCATCGGTGATTACCGTCGTCTGGCCCTTTACGGCATCGATCGCCTCATCGAAGCCAAAATGGAAGATTTACACAATCTGACCGGTCCGATGACTGATGACCGTATTCGCCTGCGTGAAGAAGTGGCCGAGCAGATCAAGGCTTTGAAAGATATTAAGATAATGGGCGAATATTACGGACTCGATCTCAGTCGTCCGGCTACTTCCGCACAGGAAGCCGTACAATGGGTGTACATGGCTTATCTGGCCGCTGTAAAAGAACAAGACGGTGCAGCCATGTCTCTGGGTAACGTTTCTTCGTTCCTCGACATCTTTATTGAATATGATCTGGCACACGGTAAAATCAATGAAACATTTGCCCAGGAGCTGATCGACCAGTTCGTTATCAAACTCCGTATGGTGCGCCATCTGCGTATGCAGTCATACAACGATATCTTTGCTGGAGACCCGACTTGGGTAACAGAAGCCATTGGCGGACGTTTCAACGACGGACGTGTGAAGGTAACGAAGACTTCCTTCCGCTTCCTGCAAACACTGTATAACCTCGGTCCTTCTCCCGAACCGAACCTGACTATACTTTGGGGACCTGAACTCCCTGAAGGCTTCAAGGAATTCTGTGCACAAGTATCCGTAGATACCAGCTCCATCCAATACGAAAATGATAACCTGATGCGCGAAGTACGTAACTGCGACGACTATGGTATCGCATGTTGTGTATCCTATCAGGCTATCGGCAAGCAGATACAGTTCTTCGGAGCCCGTGCCAACCTAGCAAAAGCCTTGTTGCTTGCCATCAACGGTGGACGTTGCGAAAACACCGGTACCGTCATGGTAAAAGGCATTCCTGTATTGACTGGCGAAACATTGAAGTTCGAGGAAGTTATGTCGAACTACAAGAAAGTGCTGACCGAAATTGCCTGTGTCTACAATGAAGCAATGAACATCATCCACTTCATGCACGATAAATATTATTACGAAAAGGCTCAGATGGCATTTATCGATACGAATCCACGAATCAATCTGGCTTATGGTGTAGCAGGTCTTTCCATTGCCATCGACTCACTGTCAGCCATCAAACATGCAAAGGTTACGGCCCGTCGCAACGATATCGGCTTGACGGAAGGTTTCGATATTGAAGGCACATTCCCATGTTTCGGAAACAATGACGACCGCGTGGACCACCTCGGTGTAGACTTGGTATATTATTTCAGCGAAGAACTGAAAAAATTGCCCGTTTACAAGAATGCTCGTCCTACCCTTTCATTGCTGACGATTACTTCTAATGTAATGTACGGTAAGAAAACAGGTGCTACTCCTGACGGACGTGCCAAGGGTGTAGCTTTCGCCCCGGGTGCCAACCCGATGCACGGACGCGATAAGAACGGTGCCATCGCATCACTGAGTTCCGTTGCCAAGTTGCGTTATCGCGACTCACAGGACGGTATTAGTAATACATTCTCTATTGTTCCGAAATCTCTCGGTCCGACACCAGAAGACCGTGTTGAAAACCTGGTAACAATGATGGACGGTTACTTTACTAAAGGTGCACACCACCTGAACGTAAACGTGCTGAACCGTGAAATGCTGGAAGATGCCATGGAGCATCCGGAGAAGTATCCGCAACTCACAATTCGTGTTTCCGGCTATGCTGTGAACTTCGTGAAGCTGAGCCGCGAGCATCAGTTAGAGGTTATTAGTCGTAGTTTCCACGAAAGAATGTAATATGATAAACGTACACTCCTACGAAAGTATGGGAACATTCGACGGGCCGGGTCTCCGGCTCGTCGTTTTCCTACAAGGCTGTCCGTTCCGCTGTTTGTATTGTGCCAACCCGGATACGATAGATGCAAAGGGGGGGACACCTACCCCACCGGAAGAAATTCTGCAAATGGCTATCAGCCAGAAAGCATTTTTCGGAAAAAAGGGTGGCATCACATTCTCGGGTGGTGAGCCTACATTACAGGCCGAAGCGCTTATACCTTTGTTCAAAGATTTGAAAGCAAACGGCATTCACATCTGCCTGGATACCAATGGTGGCATCTGGAATGAAAAAGTAGAAGAACTATTGAGCCTGACGGATTTAGTGCTGCTGGACCTCAAAGAATTCAATCCCGAACGCCATAAGAAACTAACCGGATGCAGCAATACAAAAACTTTGCATACGGCAGCTTGGCTGGAGGAACAGAACCGGCCTTTCTGGCTACGCTATGTATTAGTACCGGGATATAGTGATTTTGAGGAAGACATTCGCAGTTTAGGCGAACATCTCGGCCAATATAAAAGTATACAGCGGGTAGAAATTCTTCCTTATCATCGTCTGGGCGTGCACAAGTACGAAGCTATGGAATGGGATTACCAATTGAAAGAGGTAAAAGAAAACACTCCCGAACAACTAGAACGTGCAGAAAAGCTATTTAAGGAATACTTCGAAACGGTGATGGTAAACTAAGAGAAATAAAAGAGTGATAAGGTGATAGAGTGATATAGTAGCTGCGCTGTATGTCACAGAGCATTATCACCCTATTACTTTATCACTCTATTACTCTATCACCCTACCACTCTTTATTCATACTGATTAGTAAGTCAGACGGATACCTGCCTGCAACGTAAAGTTCGTCGGATTTTCCTTTCGTATAGTCTCTATCGGAGAGCCATCGTCAAAGAAATAGGAAACACCTGGCTCTACATATATGCCCACTCTGTTACTAATATTATATTGGGCACCTACCGCACCCATTACCGAAAGTTGCACAGGCTTCACTGTTTCCTTTTCACTTCCTACCTTACCATAAACACACTTCTCTATTGCACCACCGGCAGATACATACACCGTGAAACGTTTATCATTAACGAAACTCCAGTTCGCACGCACCGGAATACCGATATAGTGCAGTTTCTGATCTGTCTTTTCCGAACTGTTTTCGTAAGTTATCTCAGATGACAGCATCGTATAAGTCACACCGGTTTCCACCGAGAAGTTTTTCGGCAATGCTTTCCGCACCGATACACCGAAACTGAGCGGTTGCTTATGCTTGATATCCTTAACCTGACGCAAATTTTTCCGCAAATAAGGCACACCACCTTCAAAAACAAGTTCCTGGCCGTCAGGAATATTCAGAATACCGTTAGATACATCCGGCAAGTCTAACTTATCACTAAACATCGGACCGGAGCTAGGATCGGCCTGCATATCATTTCCCATTGTATTCATGGCAAGTGCTCCTGTATTTCCAACAGACATACCAATCGCCCAACCTTTATTTTTCGTAGAAGATTTCTTTTCGGTCGGCAAATGCAGTTTGTCTCTGCTGGAAGGACGGTATACCTCGCGCTCCTTTCCTTTAGAAGTTGAAGAAGAGTTTGATGGAACGACATCGTCTCCATTCGCCTTTTCTGTGAGCACTTCAGTGTCCTTTTCCTGTATCTGTGCACCCATTTCCGATATATTCTTTTCTGTTTCCAAATGTTGTGCCACAAGAGCTTGACGAGAGCTTTCCTGCTCAATCACCCTTCTGATAACAAACTCCGGTTCTTCTCCCTGCACATCCGGCTCTGCAGGTGCAGGCAGCGCATCAGGTATAGCTGCTAAAGCCGGTTCGGCCGCACGACGCACATCGTCCACTACCGGACTTTGCAGCAACCAAAGACTGACGGACGACACAGCCACCAGCGCAACCGCCGCAGCCGTCATCGCCCAACGGCGGAACAGAATCTTTTTCTTTGTCCCGACAACAGACATGGGTGCAGAAGTCGGCAACGCCTTCTCCAATCGCTCCCAGCCGGCATCAGGTAGCGGCTCGGAGTAATCATCCAACCGTTCCTTTATCTTTTTCAACCACAATTCATCATCTTTCATCATACGTCCTTTCCTTTAAGCATTGTTTTTCATCCACTCCCGCACTTTAGTAGCCAAAGTAGCTTTGGCACGCGTCAGCTGCGAAGCTGATGATTTCTCATTAATTCCCAGCATCTGGGCAATTTCCCTATGAGATTTATCTTCAAATATATACAAGTTGAATACGGTGCGATAACCAACAGGCAATTCACTGATAAACTGCATCAGCACCTTCTGAGGAATAGTATCCACTGTCGAAGCATCAGGTTCTTCGTACGTTTCGGGTACGTTATCCAATCCTTCCGACTGGTTTATTACATCATTCTTGCGCAAGTATTGCAGCGCCGTATTCACCATAACACGCTCCATCCACGCCCGCAAGGAACCATCACCCCGCCAAGTGAATTTATCAAAAGAATCGAAAAGTTTCAGGAAACCGTCGTGCATCAGGTCTTCTGCCGTTTCACGGTCGCCCGCATAACGGAGGCACACGCTGAGCATTCGCCCAGCATAGCGCTCGTACAGTTCTTTCCTGGCAAGGTTATCCCCTTGCCTGCATCGTCCTGCCAGTTCCTGTTCTTCCATTCTTTCCTTTGACACGCGTTTACCTTATAAATGCAGCAAAGATAGAAATACTGCACGTAGCGAACAAGAAATTAATTCTTTTGTTTCTTTAACAGTCAGACGTGCAGTATTTCCCCTCATCACGCATTTTTAAAATACATGGGAAAAATAAGATTAACTCCAAAAACATGCAATTGATGAAAAAGCTGAGATTTTATTCGGTAATACTTCTGCTTACGTTTTTAGCAGTATCGATGTTACAGTCTTGTCTGAGTGATGCTGATGACACTTCTAATGGTACTCTTTTTACAATCGGTACCATAAAGGTTATTGAAGATAAGGAATACTATTTTAATCTAGATGACGGTGAAAAGATGTATCCCAGCGATACAACATATATACATAATTATACTGTAAATGACGACCAACGCGTCTTCATTCATTTTCTTCCATTGGAAGAAAGTATTCCGGGATATAAGTATAACGTAAAACTGATTCAGATAGAAGACATTCTGACAAAGGATATCATTCCGCTGACTGAGGAGACTGCCGACAGTATTGGTAATGATCATATTAATGTCGTCGAGTTGTGGATTACAGGAAATTATCTAAACATAGAACATCAATTCTTCCACAACAATAATAGCAGTAAAAAACACATGTTGAATCTGGTCATCAATCAAACAGAGCAAGCATCTGCCTCGGAAGATGATTATCTCACATTGGAGTTCCGCCACAATGCTTATGATGATGAGCCACGCACACTGGGTTGGGGAGTTGTATCATTCAGATTGAAAGAGATAGCCAATCAACTGGTGGGAAAGAAAGGATTAAAAATTATCGTGAATACGATTTACGATGGAAAACAAACTTATACGGTGGACTTGAAAAAATAACAGATCAAGTTAAACGAAAAGATATCAACCTAAACTATGACCTATTGAAGACGAAGAGGGTACATCCACTTTAGGAATGTACCCTCTTTTACATTTATAGCTGTACCAGGATACGGAATACCTTTCCCGGATTAGCTACCCACTCCGTCATTGCTTCCAATGCATTTTCGGGTACTGCAACTTTCGTTATTAATTCTTCTACCGGACAAGTACCTGCCTTCATATAGTTAATTACCGCGCGGAAATCGGCCGGCAACGCATTTCTGGAGCCTCGTATATCCAATTCTTTCTGAACAAAATACTTGGTCTGAAAAGCGACTTCACTTTTTGCATAGCCAATGCAGACTACACGGCCTGAGAAAGCTACTTCATCGACAGCCATTACATAAGTCACAGGACTACCGACTGCTTCAATCACAACATCAGCCCCAAAGCCTTCCGTAATTTCTTGTATCCGGCTATGTATATTTTCTGTCTTAGAATTTACTGTATAAGAGGCTCCCATTCTCCGAGCCAACTCCAACTTCTCATCATCCAGATCCACAGCAATAACAACGGCACCTCTAAGCGCAGCACGTACAATAGCACCTATACCAATCATACCACACCCGATGACCATCACATATTCATTATCAATCACCTGACCGCGTGAGACAGCATGAAATCCCACACTCATCGGCTCAATCAGAGCACAATCACGAGGAGAGATGTCACCTGCCGGAATTATTTTAGTCCAAGGCAATACAGCATACTCACACATCACACCATTTCGCTGCACTCCCAATGTTTCATTATGTTCGCAGGCATTGACACGGCCATTACGGCACGAAGCACACTTACCACAATTAGTATATGGATTCAGAGTCACATTCATTCCTTTCTCGAAACCAGCCGGAACATCCGGACCTATTTCTTCAATTATCGCGCCCACTTCATGTCCCGGCACTACAGGTAATTTCACCATCGGATTACGTCCCAGGAAGGTGTTCAAATCAGAACCACAAAAACCTACATATTTAATTCTCACCAACACCTCACCGGCACCAACCACCGGTTTTTCAAGTTCAACCACCTTCATTTCAGAGGGATTGACTATTTGAACTGCTTTCATTTTATATATTTGAAATTAATTGTTTAATCAATAACTTTATAACCTTTCCAGCCATAGTAGGCACAGAAAATAAAGCAAATCATCGGCACACAGTAAGCTGCATAATAGATATGCTCATTGGCATGCATGAAATAAGCCGTCAGTTGAGGGAGACATGCATTGCCGACAATAGCCATCACGAGAAAAGCCGAACCACTTTTTGTCTGGTCGCCCAATCCCTTCAAAGCCAGAGAGAACTGTGTGGGATACATAATAGACATGAAGAAAGAGATAGCCAGCATAGCATATAATCCTACCATACCTCCCCAAACCATTACCACTCCGCACAAAAGAATATTCATTAAGGAATAAACCAATAACATATCCTGTGGACGGAACTTCACCATCAATCCTGTACCAATCCAGCGTCCTACAAGGAAAGCAAGCATATAAAGTCCGAAGAAAGTTGTTGCGGTTTCTTCCGGAAGTCCTGCATAAGAACAGCAATAGACAAGAAACAAACTATTAATCGCCGTCTGTCCGCCATTATAAAAGAACTGCGCAATTACCCCCCAACGCAAGTGTGAATGTTTCAGCACACCAAAATCAATCAGCTTTTCTTTCTTTGAACCTGAAGAAGGAGTTTTACTTTCATCTCCTATCTGTGGCAATTTAGAAAATACGAATACCACAGCTATGATAATCAGCAATAAAGCCAGCATCAGATAAGGAAACTTCATGGCATCCGTCTCTACCTGTATATAAGCCTGCCAGCCACCCGGATAATCTACAGGCAATGTATCACGTGTATAATGCGTGCCGCTCAGAATCAGTTTACTCAGAAACATAGCAGAAATAAAGGCTCCGAGTCCGTTGAAAGATTGCGCCAGGTTTAGCCGTCGCGGTGCTGTTTCGGGCGCACCCAAAACGGTAACATACGGATTGGCAGCAGTCTCCAGAAAACACATACCGGTAGCAATGATAAAGAATATGCAGAGGTAGGCCCAATAGGCTTTCAGCATGGCAGCCGGAAAAAAGAGCAAACCTCCCAATGCCGCCAACAATAAACCGAAAATAATGCCCGCTTTGTAGCTATAACGCTTCATGAACATAGCTATCGGGATCGGAAAAATGAAATAAGCAAGCCAATAGGCAGTTTCTGTAAATGACGCCTCAAAGGTGTTTAGTTCACAAGTTTTCATCAACTGCCGTATCATTGTAGGGAGCAGATTACTGCTAATTGCCCAAAGGAAAAAAAGGCAGAAGACCAGGGCCAAAGGTATCGTATAAGTATTTTTTTTCATGGTATTATTATCTTCTTATTCAGACATGTTTTTGATATATGGCAATATGGGAAGATCAGTAAATCCATAAAATTTCCGGGCATTCTCTCCGAGGAATAGCCTTTTCTCATCTTCCTGCAAATCGGGTGATTTCACTATAAAATCATATGACATCTTGTAAGTGATTGCGGTAATGGTACGCGGGTAATCCGATCCCCACATCAGTTTCTCCATCCCGACCAGTCCGGCAGCTTCCCGTATAGCTTTTACTGCTCCCCTAAAGGGATAGAATTCATCATTGAAAAGCCAGGTGATTCCTCCGGATTCAATCATCACATTGGGATGAAGGGCTAACCGTATCTGTTCTTTCCAATCCGGACGCGTCACCATTCCGAAATGCCCGATAGCAATTCTCAGCCGGGGACATTCCTGAATGACCTCCTGCATCTCGGGAATTTGCGTTGCTCCGTCCGCCAAGTCAATAGAAAGCATCACATCCCGTTCTTCCATATAATGGAACATCTGCATCATTTCTTCACTATTCAGCATCACCCGCCCTTCTCTAAGCAACAGACGTTGAGCCGGGATCTTAATAGCTTTAAAACCTGTTGCTATCAGTTCTTTGGCCTGTGCCAGAAACCCGGGCTTACGGAACTCACACATTCCGCAAACAAAGAAACGACCGGGATAACGGGAAACAACCTCTGCCAGATATTCATTCTGAATACCGTCTATAAATTCTTGCGTAATGACGGCAGCAGATACTTGCGCATAGTCCATGTTCGACAGGAAAACTTCTGCACTGTTCACCCCGTCCACCATAAAGGGAGGAACCATCTGACGGATTTCTCCCATAAACAACGAACGTCCGTTATCCAGCGTACAAATGGGTAGGTCATCTACCACTGTATCTTGCCGTAACCATAAATGAGCATGCGCATCAATTATTGTATAGTCCATATAGACAGCTATTTTTTTTAAGAGTTAGCCCAACTTACACGTTGCTGTTCTCCAATAATCTCCCGTACTTCACGTACCAATTCCCAGTCAATCGGTTCTTCTATAAAGGATACGTTCTTCTTTACATTCAGCGGATTAGCCGTACTGAACAAAGTGGTCGCAATTCGTGGATTACTTACAGAAAATTGCATAGCCAGTTTTTCTATAGGATAGTTCTTTGCCTTACAGTGTTCCATTGCTTTACGACAAGCCTCCACCAGTGATTCAGGAGCCGGATGCCATTCAGGAACGCCACGCTCGCTCAATAATCCCATTGAAAGCGGAGAAGCATTGATCACTCCTATTCCTTTCGACTCAAAATAATCGAGAAAATCAATCAGTTTATCATCGCACAAACAATAATGGCAGAAATTAAGGATCGATTCTACCGTACCACTCGGCGAGTGGTCAATCACCCATTTCAGGTTTTCGAGTTGTAAGTCGGTGATCCCCACATGCCCAACAATACCCTTCTCGCGTAAGCCGACTAATGCCGGTAATGTTTCATTTACAATCTGATTCAGATCGGCAAACTCAATATCATGTACATTTATCAAATCGATAAAGTCGATGTTCAGACGCTCCATACTCTCATACACACTCTCTACTGCGCGTTTTGCAGAATAATCCCAGGTATTGACCCCATCTTTTCCATAACGTCCCACTTTAGTAGAGAGATAGTATCGGTCGCGCGGAACATCTTTCAAGGCTTTCCCTAAAACAGTTTCAGCTTTATAGTGCCCATAATAGGGAGAAACATCTATAAAATTCATACCTGCTTCGATGGCAGTAAACACAGACTCAATTCCTTCTTTCTCTTTAATATCATGGAAAACTCCTCCCAAAGAAGAAGCTCCAAAGCTGAGAGATGACACTTTCATCCCTGTCTTTCCGATTTCATGGTATTGCATATCAATTAAATTTAAAAGTTTTTAGATACGGCAAAAATAGGGCAAGAATAATTTCAAGACAGCATGTAAAGTACAAAAACAACACGTAATGGTTTACGTAAAAAAAACATCCTTTCATACCATCTTTTATCTGGGAATATGCTTTCTTTGTAAGTGAATCTAATAGCAGACTTTAAAATGGAATACCAGAAACATACTTCACTTAAAGATCTCGCCAAAGCATTAGGCGTATCCATTCCCACTGTATCCAGGGCACTAAAAGACAGTCCGGAAATCAGCAGTGAACTTCGTGCAAAAGTCAAAAAGCTGGCCAAAGAGATGAATTACCGTCCCAATCCTTTTGCCATGAGTCTGCGAAAAAACACTCCGCGTATCATCGGAGTCGTTGTGCCGGATATCGTTACCCATTTCTTCGCATCCATCCTGAACGGAATAGAAAACATGGCAGTAGCTAACGGATATTTCGTTATTATTACCACTTCACATGAAGCATACGAATACGAGAAAAGGAATATCGAAAATCTGGTAAATATGCGAGTAGAAGGCATTATCGCCTGCCTGTCTCAGGAAACAAGAGACTATTCACATCTTGCCGCCTTAAAGGACATTAATATGCCACTTATCTTGTTCGACCGTGTTTGCCTGACCGACCAGTTTTCGTCGGTAGTAGCAGATGGTGTACAATCCGCACAAATGGCTACCCAACATTTATTGGATACCGGCAGCAAGCGGGTAGCTTTTATCGGAGGAGCCAATCATTTGGATATCGTAACCAAACGAAAGCATGGCTATCTGGAAGCTCTGCGCGACAATCACATTCCTATCGAAAAAGAACTGGTAATCTGCCGGAAGATAGATTATGAGGAAGGCAAAATAGCTACGGAAACTTTATTATCTCTCCCGCAACCACCTGATGCCATCCTTGCCATGAATGATACATTAGCTTTTGCCGCCATAGAGGTTATTAAAGAACATAGACTTCGTATCCCCGAAGATATAGCCATCATCGGATATACAGATGAACAACATGCCAATTATGTAGAACCGAAATTATCAGCTGTATCACATCAGACTTATAAAATGGGAGAAACGGCTTGTCAATTACTTATAGATCAAATCAAAGGGGATAAAACAGTCAGACAAGTGATTATTCCGACAAATTTGCAAATCAGGGAAAGTAGTAGAAAGAAATGAGAAAATGGCTTCTCAACCTGCGGAGAGAGAGGGATTCTCACCTCTTTTTTAACCGCTTATTTATCAATGTGTTATTGAATTAGCATTAATTAGTGGTCGCATATTTTGAACACTATTTTTTGCATCAGGAATATCAAAGAACTGATGCAAAGATAATGAAAGCCAGGAATATAGCCAATTTTCATACTAATTATCTTTTCCAAAAAGACAATTAAAATGAAAATTATAAAGATTAACGACACCAAATATTTTATACCTGAATCTTATGATGATATACTGTTAGAAGATTTTGAAAATTGGTTTGACTATAACCCCGAAACCACAGAAGATAAAATTAGATTGGTATCTATGATTTGTAAGATACCATTTGATATTTTGTTAGAACTTCCAACCACAGTATATACTATCATAGTAGATACCATTTCCTTCTGTTTTTCCAAATCCTTTAATGACTACAAAGGAAAAAATGAAATTACCATCAATGGTATCAGATACAGCATCAACCACAAAGAAGAATTAACATTAGCTGAATGGGTAGATATTGAATATACCTATAATCAGGACAAAGATAAACTATCTGAAATGTTAGCTATTGTTTGCCGTCCTGATGGGGAAAAGTACAACCCCAAAAATAACCCTGAAAGAACCCAATTATTCAAGAAGCAACCATTAGAAAAATTGTTTCCTCTATTCGGTTTTTTTTTGACCTTAAATCAGAGATTACAAACAGTTATATTACATTGTTCAACGGTACAGGCAATGGCGGGGTACATAGTGGAGCAATCAGAGGATTATATAAAAAATGGGGATGGTACGCAACAATTTGCGATTTGGCAAAGAATGATATACAGGAAATTGATAAAATCACTGAAAAAACAGTTATTGAAGTTTTCACATTCCTAAGTTATATGACTGATAAGAATAACGCAGAAGAACAAGAATATAAGTTTCAACAACAATTAAATAAGAAATAACAATACTATGATAGACCTAATAATAAAAGAATTTAGAGAGTTAGCGAGAAAACACAAACTAATAAAATCATTCTACTATGATAAAAATTATGAAATTGGAGAAGGTAACGAGATACACCCGTTATTTTGGTTAGAAGAACCCATTTATGGTACAAATGATGGTGCTAACGGTCAGGGATTTTATAACACCGTTACATTCTCCATCTTATTAATACCCGATACTGACAGAGATGTAAAACGTTGTCAGGAATTAGCATTTAGTTGTGGGTTGAACATCATAGAGAAAATAAAGAGAAATGAAGATGATTTTTTCACTGTTAAACCTGATTGGAATTATCTAACCCTATCAGATTATTATGATAATAATTCTGCGGGTTGTCGCTTCACCGTAAACTTGTATTGTCGTAATATCACAGACCTGTGTTTATTAGACGAACAGTTTGATAACTGTGGTTCTTTTGTATGTCCTGAACCAATGAATGATTTTAAAGTTAAACCTGAATCACCCTGTGAAACATTTACTAATAAGGTATTAGATTTTGATATACCAACCAAACGCAAACGCAAATGAAGCCACATATAGAAAAGGTGATTAAGGCAATAGCGGATGATGTTCTATTATTGGCACAGATTATATTAGAAGATGATAGTATATCTGTGAATGAAAAAGTAGGTAAGAACACATTAAAAAATTCCGCATTAAAAGCAGATATACAATCTAAGGTAACTATGTCTGATAGTATTGTTATTGATACCCTATTTAATAACTATGTGGGATATATTGAATGGGATAGACCGAAGAAGTACGGGAAACAACCACCAATAGATTCTTTGCGAGATTGGGCACAGAAGAACGGAATACCAACGGACAATTCAACCCTGTATTTAATCAGTCGGGCAATTTGGCGGGATGGGCATAAAGGCAGACCGATATTTGCCACATTAGAAAACAATGTTGAACAGTTCTTTAATGATGAATGGTTTGATAAATTGTTTGAAGCAATAATAACAGAAATAAGAGAGTATTTTAATTAAGATGGGATATACAACTAACAACATAGCGAACATAGAAGAAAACAAGATAATAACATTATCCGCTAACCCTAATGGAAAATCCAGTGTAAGCTGCCCCCTAAAACCAAGCGATTCTACCCCCTTAAAA